>Ga0214919_10000596_pt1 | contig 61384 bp, 61 predicted proteins | sample LL1503_MetaG_FD_177994 | JGI IMG/M metagenome (GOLD analysis project Ga0214919, IMG submission 177994) | Freshwater microbial communities from Lake Lanier, Atlanta, Georgia, United States - LL-1503 | ecosystem: Environmental > Aquatic > Freshwater > Lake | place: USA: Georgia | collected... | reverse complement strand
CCAGAGCTTAACCCAGTTGAAGGATTATGGAAATATATCAAGAATCATACGATCAAGAATAGGGTGTTTAAAACTTTAGAAAATCTTGAAGATGAGGTTTGTGAGTTTGTCAGAAATTTAACAAAAGGACGAGTATTTTGATAAATTTCATGCGTAGACATTGGGGCGCTATTCTTCAACAAGTATTCTTAATCAAAATTCTTAACGGGATGGACTTCCAGCTTTATCTTCTGTCATTTTTTTCTCCAAAGCTTCTACAAAAGTTCTTTGCGATTTCTTGCCGCGAGCGAGATTCAAAGCTTTTTCTTCGCCAGCATCTTTCTCTTTTAATGCAGAGCTAATTGTTGGTTTTTCATATCCTTTTTCTTTTCTTTCGTCTTCGATTTTATTGACCCAAATGTTTCCGTTGGAGATTTCGTCAGTAGCAGTTTTTTCTTGTGATTTTTCTAATAATAATCTTCCAACTTGGATGCCATCTTCAAAACTTCTAACTAATTTTTTATCTTCAACAAAATAAAGTGGAATTTCAGGAAAATATGATTTTTGGGCATCTGCAAGCATTTCTTTAAAAACATCTGTTTTTTCTTGTTCAAGATTTTGATGTCGATTTATCATTTTTTCTTTATCTAAAATTGTAATTCTAATATCAACAAAATCACCAGAATCTGTAGCGTCATATCTTATTGAGTCATCATTTATTTTATCTAAATCATGTTTTAAGAAATTATCAAATGGGGGTTTTGAAAGGTGTAAATTCCAAGTTTCAAAACCATCGACTATTTCACCTTTTTCATATTTACAGCTAGGATCGGTAAAGGTTTGCAACATTTCAAGTGAAGCTCTTTCTTGGTAAGGTGGAGTTGCAACAATTATTGCTGTGGCATCATTAGAAACGCCACTTAAGTGATTTCCAACCAGAGTTTGATGTAAAAAATCTGTGTTGTGATCAGCGCTAACTAACAAAACTTTTCCTGCTGAGCTTGTTTGTTTTAGAGTGCCGTTGGTGCAATAAAATTCTTGAAAATTGGCGCTAATAATTTTTGCTCCAGATAAATTGGCACTAGCATCAGTGTCTCCACTTATTAGTTGCAAACTTTCTGGATCAACTGAAATATTTTTAGAAATTGTTTTGTGAGATGAAAATAATTCAACAGACTTTTTAAGGCTAGAGTGTGATGATGATTGTGATTCATAGGAAGAAGTAAGGCTTTCTAAGCTTCTTTTTCCATCAATTTGCAAGATATAACTGCCATCTTCTTGTTTGGTCAAATTAGATTTGGCAAAATTTGCGAATGGTTCTGAAATGCCGCCTCTACCATGTCCGAAGGTATCCCTTCCTGTCGTTAAATCTCCATCTGTTGTAAATACGGCAATTCCAGATTTTTCGATAAATTCTTTTAAAGCTGGGTATTTTTCTAAATCACTTTCCACTTGCCCATCTTTTTTACTGCGTCCAATTACAATTGCCTTTACATTTTCTAAAGCTCCAGCTTCTAATGCCTGCTGCAATGTGTGTCCCATCATATTTATCGATTCAATTGACTCAATCGCTAAAATTGTTGGGCGTTTTAAAGAAAATTGAAAATCAGTGCCGCAAGATAAGCCAATCCAGCCATCAACTGTTGCGTAAATTTGCAGAGTCTTATCCTCTCTGGCAATGAAACTTTCTGCGGAAAGTAATTTTAAACCTTCGTATTTTGAAACTTCTTTCTCACCAGTTAAATGCTGTAGAACTTTTTCTAACCCCCTAGAATCAAGAACATCTGCGTAATATGGAGATACAACACCATTTTGTCCTAAAAAATTATTAATACCCGAAACATCACTAAAACCAATGCAGGGAATTCCTCTTTTTGGAAGAGCTCCGCTAGAATAGTCAAATGAATCGCATATTGGTCTAAAAAAATCTGCTGGCACTTCTCCAAACCTGGCTCTGTAAGAATCTTCAATTTGTTTTTTAATTAAGTCTGGATTTTTATTATACTCGGAAAGCAAATTAACCACGTCAACACCAGACTCGCCACCATCTGCCGCCCATATTGCCTCAATTTTCGGATCATTTAACATGTTGATAATGCGTCGGGCGCGCTCTTCCTTACTATTAGCCCAAGGGCAGCCATCAAATGGTGGAGAGATTAAATCGTCAGGACAATCAACGGTAAAGCCAGCTTTTTGTAAGGTAGAAACTCCTCGCTTAATAGCTCCAGCACTAACGGCGTAAGAAGGTGCAAAAATTCCAATTTTAGAACCAGTGTTTAGGTTTGGAAATGCTGCTGTTTCAATTAAGGGAGAGTTTCGTGACATAGTTTAGTCAATTAATAAGTTAAACCCAATTCCAAAAGCTTAGCGTACTTTACTCTTTCATCAGACACTCTAACAGCGGAGTTTAGATTGCCTTAATATACATTATAAAACCAAGAGATTTCAAAGCTAAACGAAATGTCGCAATAGTTGGATTTCCTCTTTCTGATACCATTTCATAAAGATATTGACGGCTTAAGCCAGTTTCTCTGGCAAGTTGAGTCATTCCTTTAGCTTGAGCTGCTTGTTTTAAAGTCTCACGAAGCAGAAACTCATTGCCATCTTTGGCGTAGTTTTTGAAGGAATTTTTTAAACAAAGTTTTAAAAATTCTGGATCTTTTTTGAATTTATCTGCGATAAAGTCGTCGTGGTCTATGTGTTTTATTTTTCTGGAATTATTCATTTTTATATTTCTCCCAATAAATTTTAGCTTTCTTAAGAGCTTTTATTCCTAGATGTATTGTTAAATGGACCCCGCAACAAGTGCGGGGTGACATGACTAGGGTGGGCTTCCCATTGTCACCCCGCACTTGTTGCGGGGTCCATTTCGTAACAAACTTAGATTTTATTTATTGAATAATATTATTACTAAAAACAGCAAGCTAGATTGTCATATATACCTGACAGTTAATTTAATAATCAATTAAAATTTAAGCAGCTTGAACAAGAAGTATTAATAGTCTAAAATTCCCACTTTCAAAAACTCGAATTCAAAAAACATGTTTAAAATTGCAATTATTGGCAGGCCGAATGTTGGCAAATCTACGCTTTTTAATAAATTAGTTGGTAAGCATTTTGCCATTACAGACAATACTCCGGGAGTTACCAGAGACCGCAAAGAATCTCGCGCCAATCTTGGGCCTTTAAGATTTATGGCAATTGATACTGCTGGTTTAGAGAATGAAACCAATGACAAATCTCTTGAAAAAAGAATGTTTGAACAAACCGAAATTGCAGTAATGGACGCCGATCTTTGTCTATTTGTGGTTGATGGCAAGTCAGGCGTAATTCCAAAAGATTTAGTTTTAGCTGATTTAATGCGTAAAAAAGGCAAAAAAACAATTTTAGTGGTAAATAAATTTGAAGGAAAAAACGAAGAAGTTTTGGGAAAAGAATATTATCGTTTAGGCTTTGGAGAGGCTGTGGCAATATCTGCAGAGCATCGTGAAGGTTTTCATGAATTATATGAAAAAATTGCACCTATTTATGAGGAATATGAAAGAAATTTCTCTGAATATGAAATTGATAAGCAAGATGAAAAAGCTCTTTTGCAAATTGCTATTGTGGGAAGGCCAAACGCTGGAAAATCAACTTTCTTAAATAAAATTCTTGATGAAGACAGAATGATTACTGGCCCAGAAGCTGGAATTACAAGAGATGCCATTGCCATTGACCATGAATTTATGAGTCAAAAAATTCGTTTTATTGACACTGCGGGAATTAGAAAAAAAACCAGCATCACAGAAAAATTAGAACAATTTTCAGCCTCAGACAGTTTCCGTGCCATTAATTTTGCGCAAGTTGTGATATTGTTAATTGATGCTAGTTCGCCACTTGATCATCAAGATTTGGCACTGGCTGGGCAAATTTTGCAAGAAGGTCGCGGCTTAATTTTTGCTATTAACAAAATTGATACAGTTAAGGGTGATAAAGAAATTTTCTTACGCGAAATTCGCCTAAAATTACAGACTGTATTTAGAGAGGTTGATGGCGCGCCAATTCTTGGTATATCAGCAAAAAACGGTTATAATGTGCAAAAAACTTTGGAATATGCTTTGAAAGTTTATGACCAATGGCAAACTTATTTACCAACTTCAAAATTACATGATTGGTTAAAAATGGCGGAAAAAAGTCATCCACCAAAATTAACTAAAGGTCGTGAAACTAAATTAAAATATGTAACGCAAATTAAAAAGCGTCCACCAAGTTTTGCGGTTTTCACTAACCATACCAAGGCTTTAGAAGGCGCTTATCAAAGATATTTGGTTAATTCTTTGCGTGAAACTTTTGGTTTAAATTTAACGCCAATCAGATTGGTTTTTCGTAAAAGTGAAAATCCTTTTGCGGGTAGAGTTGAAAAAACTTTCTCGAAAAAAACACATTTAAAAAAGAAAAAATAGTAACCGTCATCCCACTCTATCTTGTCATCCCCGCGAAGGCGGGAATCCAGAAAGATTTTTTAATAGTACTTAAAAAATAAATTTGAGTTTGTTTTAATTATTTTGTGGATCCCCGCCTTCGCGGGGATGACAAGAGAGGATGAGGAGAGCAGTTGGTGATATTATCTGTTGAAATATAATTATAAATATGAGTCAGAAAAACGCAGAAAAATTAATCAAAATAGATTGTAAAAAAATCTTCGGAGTTGCTCCAGAATTTGATGTTCATGGCTTTGCTGAAACAAGTGAATTCGTTCCGCAAATTGATGCTAATTATATTTTTGATCCAAAAACCACTATCGCAATTTTGGCGGGTTTTGCTTTTAACAGCCGCGTTTTAATTCAAGGAATGCATGGAACTGGTAAATCAACTCATATTGAACAGGTGGCAGCACGCCTTAATTGGCCTTGTGTTAGAATTAATTTTGATTCACAAATTACCCGTTTAGATTTGGTGGGAAAAGATGTTATTAAGTTAAAAGATGGCAAACAAATTACTGAATTTAAAGAAGGTATCATTCCTTTTGCTGTAAGGCGCAACATCGCTTTGGTTTTAGATGAATATGATGCAATTAAAACTGATGTTTCTTTTGTAATTCATCGCTTGCTTGAAAATGAAGGTAAATTTGCGCTGTTAGAAGAAAATCAAGTTATCACGCCAAATCAGTATTTCCGTTTATTTGCCACTTCAAATACTTTGGGAGCGGGAGATGATTTAGGAATTTATCACGGTACAAATTTGATTAATCAAGCGCAGATGGATCGCTGGAATATTGCAATTGCGCTGAATTATTTAAAAGAAAAACAAGAGTTGGAAATTCTACAAAAAAAATTGCCTTTTTTAAATTCTAAACTTCATCAAGATACCGCTAAACTAATGGTGCGTTTAGCAAATTTAACTCGTGAAGCTTTTAAAAATGGCGATATTTCTACTTTAATTTCACTTAGAACTTTGATTTCTTGGGGTGGTAATATTCAAATTTTTAATTCAATTAAAGAGGCTTTTACGCTTAGTTTTTATAATAAGGTAATTGATGATGAAAAGCCTGTGATTCGTGAGTTTTATCAAAGAGTTTTTGGTGAAGAATTGTAAAGATTTATCAAAATAAAACGCAAAGCCTCCGCCCAAATAAGCCATCTCATTCTGAGTGAAGCGAGAGATCTATTGGCAATCTAACTCAAGAAATCTTTCACTTCGCTCAGGATGACAGCAGTGTTGTAGTGAGCAATTTAGAAATTCCAATGCTGTGCCATCTGCTTGATGCCATGATGCTCTATTATAGGACTAACTTCTTTATTCCAATGTTAAGAGCTGATTGTCCTAATGATCATGATCCTTAGGCCCAATCCCTCTTTCTTGCAAATCTTTAACAAAAGAGCCTTTCACATGATGAGATTTAAGATGAAGTTGATTTACAAAAGTTTCTTTTAACTCTTCTTCCTTGCCCCCGTGAAGATTTTTGATTTTTTGTTTTATTCCTTCGCCTTTATTGTGTTTTAAATCTTTAGCTAGTTCAGCAGTATTATGTCCGCTGCCATCTGGGAGCTTAGATATTTCTCTAAGATCATTAATGCTAACATTAATTTTTACAGCAATGTTACTAAAAGTTGTGGCATCATCTATTTCTTTTTCGCGTTTTTTATCAACAACATCAACATTTCTATCTTTAATTTTAGAATTCTCTCTAGGGGATTCTCCATCATTATTTTTTTTGATTTTTTTTACAGGCAATTTTTTCTTTTTTTTGTTTGCCAACATTATTTCCATCTGCATTTCTTCGATTGTTTTATATATCATAAAATTACTAAATTTTGCTTAATGGATGATTTCTAAACACCAAATCTTGTTTTTTAGAATCTAAAATATGGGTATAAATTTCAGTACTGGAAATATCGCTGTGACCAAGTAACTCCTGTAAAACTCTTAAATCAATACCGTTATTCAATAAATGGCTAGCAAAAGAATGGCGAATCACATGAGGATGAACTCTCGCCGCATCAATTCCAGCCTTTTTTGCCAGTTCTTTAAGCATCTGATGAAATCTTTGTCTGGTTATATGACTATATTTAGCAGTTTCGACATTTTTTTCTCTAATTTTTTCTTGTTTTTTACTAGAGCGCACAGTTCCCACAAAAAGCCATTTTGATTTTTCTTGCCCCATTATTTTACGAAAATTCAAATATTCAATTAGCTTTTTAATGGCAGATTTATTGAGCGCAGCGATTCTTTCTTTGTTGCCCTTACCTTTAACAATTAAATAATTTCTCAAAGTTTTTTGACCATTTTCATCATCAATTTCTTGAATGGCAGAAACTGGCAAAGAAACTAATTCACTAACGCGCAGACCAGCAGAATAAAGGATTTCAAACATACAAGAAAGTTTGATGCCAAATTCTGATTTATCATTATTAATAAAGTCTAAAAGTTTAAAAATCTCTTCTTCGCTTAAAAATTTAGGCAATTTCGATTCTTTTTTTGGAGTATGTAAATGAAGAGTTGGATTTATTTTTATGACATTTTCTTCTTCTAAAAACTTGTAAAAGCTTTTAAAGCAAGAGATCTTGCGAGAAATTGAAGAAGAACGGAAATCTTCTTGATGAAGATAAAAAAAATAATTTTTTAAATCATCAGATGAAACATTGGCAATTGAGATATTTTGTGCTTTGATGAATTTATCAAATAATTCTAAATCTTTGCTGTAAGATAATAAGGTGTTGGAAGATAAACCGTCTTCGGCTCTTATTTTTTCTAAGAAGTTCGTAACTAGAGGATTGAAGTTTGGTCTCAAAGCTTTTGATCTTGATTAAGTGATTCTTGAGTTTCAGGAAGGCAAATATTTACTTTATCTTTGATGTCGATTTTTAGCGTAATTTCTTTTTGAGTTGGTTTAAAATCATTAAAAAATAAAGAAATGAAAAAACCAAACATAATGAATAGGCTTGACCAAAAGATTGCGTTTTTGAAAGCTGCTCTAGGTTCGTTTGTACTAAATGGCATGAACTTTAATTTAATGATGAATCAAGAAAATATAATCAAACATCATATGTTAAAAAAATCATTAATTTTTTTTACTTTAATTTTTTTACTTCTAGTGCCTCAAAATCTGCGTGCTGAAACTGGCTTAATTCGTGATGCCGAAGCTGAAAAATTCCTGCGTGAACTTGCTACGCCAATTTTTAAAGCTGCTAATTTAGATGTACAAAATATTAGAATTTATATTGTGAATGATAATAGCTTAAATGCCTTTGTAAGTGGTGGGCAGAATGTTTTTTTAAATACAGGTTTGATTAGAAAATATGCAACTCCTGATTCATTAATTGGAGTAATTGCCCATGAAACTGGACATATCGCCGCAGGACATTTGGCGCGCTCTTCAGAGGCGATGGAAAAAGCAAATAATGCCATGTTGCTTAGTTATTTACTTGGAATTGGTGCGGCGGTTGCTGGTTCTCCTGCCGCTGGTCAGGCTATAATTATGGGTGGCTCTAACACCGCAGAAAGGCTTTTCATGAAATATACTCGTGGTCAAGAAGAGGTCGCAGATCAGCACGCAATTGCATATCTTGGTAAAATGTCTTATCCAGCAAGTGGCTTAATAACTTTGCTAGAATTTTTTGAAACCGAAATGATTGGTTATAAAGGGCAGATCGATGAATATACTTTATCGCATCCCGTTAGTAAAAAAAGAATTGAATTGATTAAAGAACGCACGAAAAACAGAAATTATTCAGATAAAAAAATTAATAGTAAGTTACAGGCGCAGATGAATGTTGTGTTGGCAAAGCTTGAGGCTTTTATGGAAAGCCCTGATGAGATATTGAGGAAATATCAAAATCAAAATAATGAATTGGCGAATTATGAAAAATCAATTGCGCTTTTTAGAAAAGGCGAAATTGAAAAAGGTTTGTCTTTGTTAAATGGAGTTATCGCTAAAAAAACTTTGCTGAAAAATAAATCAGAAATAGGTTTTTTATATGAAATTAAAGGTCAGTTTTTATTTGAATCGGGAAATATTGAGAGCTCAATTGTTGCTTATGACGAAGCCTTAAAATTGCTTGATGGGCAAGATGCTTCTCAGGCAAAAATTGCTTTTTCTTCAGCACTTTTGTCTTTGTCTAAAAATGATAAGGATTTAGTTGAGCTGGCAATTAAAAAGCTGCAAGAGGCAAGAATATATGAATATGATAATCCATTTTTATTCAAAAAATTAGCCAACGCTTATGATAAAATTGGCGATAATGGCAAGTCTTTCTTGGCTTTAGCAGAGTTTAATTTTTGTCTGGGAGATAAAGAAAAAACAACAAAATATGCTAAAAAAGCTAAAGAGATTTTAACAAAAGATTCTAAGGAAGAATTGTTGCGAGCTGATGATTTGATTGAACTGGCTAAGAAGGATAAAAAATAAAACTTTGGCACCAGATATACCAGTCATCCTGAGTGAAGCAAAGGATCTCTTGATATAGAGTTTTCGCCTCAAGAGATCCTTCGCTTCACTCAGGATGACAAGTTGTAAATAAAAACCGCTACATCACAGCCAAAACATCGCAAGAAGGATTAGCTAAAAATTTCTCAGTAACATTAAGCGACAATGCTCTTGAAATACCAGTTCTGCCGTGAGTTCCCAAAACCAATAATTCTGATTTTGAAAAAGTAATTTCTTCTTGCAAGATATCAAGAATTGAGCCTTTTACAATTTTTTTGTTAATTTTATAAGCTTTTCTTGCTTTTTTAGGAAGGCTTTTGGTCACCTCACCAATCATGTCATCAAGATCTGCGTTGCAAGTGGCTTTAAACTCTTTTTCAAGAGAAGCGGTGCTATTGCCAATCATTCCTGTGAATGGCATGTAATAACTTTGGAGTAAGTTAAAAGTGCTATCTTGAAACATGCTCAAGGATAGTTTTAAAGATTTTTTAGAGTGAATATTAAAATCAACTCCAACCAAAATATTTTCGTAATCAGATTCTGAGCGATTTTTTACAACCAAAACTGGCCTCATAGAGCTTTTAATCACTCTTTCAATAAACTTGCCAACAATTGGTTGATCTTTTATATGGCGATGTAGCCCTAAAACAACTAAGTCAATTTTCTCTTTGTTAAAAATGTTTAAAATGTCAACATGGGGAATACCAACGATAATCTGAATATCATGCTTAATACCCACAAGCTTACCTTTTAAGCAAAGATTAATTTCCTGTTTAGCAATTTTTTTAGTTTCTTCCAAAAGGCTTTTTGGAGAATCTTCGTCAATAATATGAACGATTGTTAAATGAGCTTTATAATTTTTAGCTAACTTAACAGCTCACAATATTGCGCGATCAGCCCGAGAAGAAAGGTCGGTTGCAACTAGAATTTTTTTCATAAATTTGTAAATTAGTTTAATTGCTCATTAAATTTTGTAACCTTCTTGAAAAGTCTTTACTGTCTTCAATAGGTTCTCCTTCAAGCATGCAAGCTAAATCAAAAAGAGTTTTGATGGAATCTTCACTATGTTGTTTTTTTGAATCATTGAATAAGTCTTCATTTAAAGATTTAATGATTTTATTGCCAACATTTATTTCTAAAATTTTTGCCGAACCTGTAACAATTTGTTTTTGTTCAAGTAAAAATCTCTCCATTCTAATGTCCATAGATTGTGCGTCTACAGCCAAACAAACTGGGCTATCAGTAAGTTTTTTGGAAACTTTTACATCTTTAACTTTTGCGCCCAAAGTCTCTTTCATAAAATTAACCAAAGCTTCAAATTGGCTGCTGGTTACATCTTTAATTTCATCATCTTTATGCTTTTCTTCTTCCTCTTTATTTTCTTCTGGCGCTTTATCAACATTTTCTAAATCAATATCACTTCTGGTAATTGATTGAAATTCCTTCTCTTTGTAAGGCAATGCAACTGTAACCCAAAAATCATCAACCGCGTCAGTCATGAATAAAACTTCAACATCTTTCTTTAAGAAAATTTCTAATTGCGGAGAAGATTGAATTTTTTCAACTGATTCACCACTTAAGAAAAATATATTATCTTGATTAGATTTGGCGCGTTCTAAATATTGGCTTAAAGAGATTAATTTATTAGGTGATTTTGAAGAATAAAAACGACAAATTTCTAAAATATTTTCACGAGAATCAGAAGAGTCGCATAAGCCCTCTTTCAAAACTGCGCCAAAATTATTCCAGAATTTTAAATATTCTTCTTCATCGCTTGTTGCCTTCTTTTTTAATTCAGAAAGCACCTTTTTAACCACTGATTTTTTAATTTTATCGATCACCAAATTATGCTGCAAAGTTTCGCGGCTGATATTTAGAGGAAGATCATCAGAGTCAATTAAGCCACGCAAAAAGCGCATGTAAGCCGGAACTAAATTTAAATCTTCACTAATAAAAACTTTTTTAGCGTAAAGCTTGATGGAAGTTTTACGATCTGGATGAAAGAGATCAAAAGGTTTTGTTGAAGGAATAAAAAGCAAATTAGTGTAAGTGACAATGCCTTCAACTTTATTGTGAATTGTCATAAAAGTCTCACCTGGTAAGTGAGAAATATGTTTGAAAAAATCTTGATATTGTTCTTTTGTCACTTCCGCTTGAGGGCGTGTCCACAGGGCTGATGCTGAATTTAGAGTTTCAACTTTTGCACCACTTTCTAAATTTTCAGGAACAAAATCAATTTTAATATTAATGTGATCAGAGTAAGTTTGAACTACATGTTTAATATGAAAGCGATCAAGAAAATCAGAAGCGTCATCTTTCAAATGCAAAGTGATTTTAGTGCCGCTAACAGAGTCTTCTTCACCTTCAGAAATTTTGAAATTTGAACTACCGTCAGATTCCCATTTATAAGATTTTTCTTCATCAAATTTATGAGAAATAACTTCTACCTTATCGGCAATCATAAAGCTTGAGTAAAATCCTACACCAAATTGACCAATTAATTGAACATCTTTTTTATTGTCACCCGTCAAAGATTTTATGAAATTTTCTGTGCCAGAGCGAGCAATGGTACCAAGGTTTTGAATTAATTCATCGCGATTCATGCCAATACCATTGTCGCTAATGATAAGTAATTTTTTAGCCTTATCGGTGGTAATAGAAATTTTTAATTCTTCATTTTTGGCTAAAATTTCAGAATTTTGAGCGGCCAAGTAGCGCAGCTTATCACAAGCATCAGCGGCGTTAGAAATTAATTCTCGTAAAGCTACATCTTTATTAGTGTAAAGTGAGTTAATCATCAGATTTAAAACTTTACCAACTTCGACATCGAAGTTAAATTCTTGTATTTTTTTGGACATTTGTTGGTTTTTCTATTGTTAATTTTTTTGCTGTAACTGTAATCAAATTGATTTTTATATTACATAGTAGCTTGTCAGTCATATTTCAAATTTTTTTTACAAAAACATGCAACATTTTAGAAAATTATTTTTCATTATCTTTTATTTTACATGTTCTCAAACTCTTTTGGCACAGGATACTAGAAATTTAAGTTTAGAGCCTAAAGAAATATATAAGGTTGTGGAATCGGCAAAAATAGTTGTAAAAATTGGCAATGGTGGAGCTGGACCAACTGGAATTATAAGAGCTTTGGCAGAAGGTTATTTGCAAGAAAGTGATGTTAAATATGCTGTTGCATGGTATCAAGATATTAGTCCAAATACTTTAAAGCAGTTAAAAAATGGCGTAATTGATATTGCTTTGGTTTATGAAAGAGAGCAAGTAAATCAAGCTTTGAAAGAAGGCTGGGCAACAAATTATACGCCAATTTTTAATGATCATTTTTTAATTGTGGGTCCAAAAAATAATAAAGCTGAGTTGAACAGAAAAGATTCTGTTGCAAGTGCTTTTACAAAAATTGCTGAATTAGGTAAAGCTTCTTCTGAGCCAACATTTCTTTCTCGCGATGATAATTCAGGAACCAATGTGAAAGAGAAATCAATTTGGAACTTAATAAAAAACAAGCCTTGGCAAGTTGCGCTGCCTTGGTATATTAAATCTCATGTTTTTCCTCAAGAAGCGCTTTTGCAATCTGAGAAAGAATCTCTTTATACTATTACCGATTGGGGAACTTGGCTTTCAAATAAAGATAAATTAAGAAATTTAAAGATTTATGTAAAAGGTGGCGAGATTTTGGTAAATCCTTGTTTTGCCGTTTTAGGATCTGATCCAAGTAAAGAGGCTTTTGATTTTTTAAAATATTTAAAAAGCCCGCAAGCTCAACAGATAATTGCTGAGTTTGGTAAGGTCGCCCACGAAGGATTCGCCTTATTCACGCCGGCAGCACAGATGGATTTCTAATGAGGAATTTTAACTAAATAACATCGTTATTGCGGAGCTAGGTACTCGTCACAAAATCTTACTTAAAATTCTCCAATATCTCAAAAAATTTCTCTTTCACCAGCTCATCAAAATCTCTATTCACATCAATATTCAAGTCCCTCAAAGAGGTCACTCCAAATTCCTTAATTCCACAAGGCACAATATTTTGAAAAGCCTTTAAATCAGGATTAATATTGATCGCAACCCCATGATAAGTAACCCATTTTTTCACCTTAATACCAATCGCACCAATCTTTTTCTCGCCATTTTTAGTATCAACCCAAATACCAACGCGGCCCTTTTTAATCTCGCCTTTAACACCAAATTCCGCCAAAATTGCAATTACCCAATTTTCTAAAAATTCCACAAATCTGGCAATATCGGGTGGATTTGGAGCAAATAATTTTTTCAAATCTAACATAACATAAATAATTCTCATATCAGGGCCATGATAGGTATATTTGCCGCCGCGATTGGTTTTAAAGACAGGAATATCGCTTTTAATTAAAAAATCTGAATCTTTAGCGCTAATTCCAGCCGTATAAACTGGATGATGCTCTAATGTCCAAATTAGCTGATTAGAGCTGCCATCAATAATTTTTTCGACTCTTTCTTGCATAAATTTCAAAGCATCTTCAAAATGCACTAATTCTTTGCTTGTTAGCCATTCAATGTTGTGATTGTTCTTTTGCGGCATTGCTCAATTTAATCAAAAAATAATAAAATGATCGGTACACTTAGAGGTTTTATAGATTCAATCAATGAAGACAAGTGCATTATTGATGTTAATGGTGTTGGTTATGTGGTGTTTTTGTCGAATAAAACTGCAGATTTTTTAAAACAATTACCCAAAGAGAAAGAAGTTTCTCTTATCATTGAAACAATTGTGAAAGAAGATGCTATCGAGCTTTACGGCTTTGCTCGTGCAATTGAAAAAATTTGGTTTGCCGAATTAACAAAAGTACAAGGTGTTGGCAATAAAGTTGCTTTAAAAATTTTAGGTTTTTTCACTATTGAAGACCTTGCCAAAGCTTTGGTGCAAGGTGATGAAAAATCATTTTCTAAAATTTCTGGAATTGGTCCAAAATTGGCGGGTCGTATTGTTACAGAGCTTAAAGATAGTCCAAAAAAATTGGGAATTGATGTTGGTTTTGATATTTCAGCAGCGCAAAGTTTGAATAAATTTGATGATAATCACTTAGCTAAAGATGCACTTTCAGCCTTAGAAAACCTTGGTTACAGAAAATATGATTGCTTGAAAGTGATAAATTTCTTAATTGGCGATAATGAAAAAATTACCCTGGAAAATCTGATTACTTCGGCTTTAAGAGAATTGAGCAAGAGTAAGTTTTAATTTTAAACTGAGTTTGCCTCATCTACCGCCCCTAACCCCTCCTTATCAAGGAGGGGGATGCTGAAGCACAGAGCTCGGAGCAGTTCCCCTCCTTGATAAGGAGAGAACACTTTTAGCCCCCTCCTTGATAAGGAGGGGTTAGGGGCGGTAGATAATAAAAACTCAGATTTAACTAAATAACCAAAATGTCAAAAAACGAACAACTAAACCCAGAAAAAAACACAGAAGAGCGCAATGAAAATGCCTTACGCCCCCTTTATTTGCAAGATTTCTTAGGACAAGAAAAGCTCAAAGAAAATTTAGAAATTTTTATTAAAGCCGCTAAAAACCGCGGCGATGTTTTAGATCACTCTTTATTTTACGGGCCTCCGGGACTTGGCAAAACTACCCTTGCGCAAATTATTGCTCATGAAATGGGTGTTGGATTTAAAGGTAGTGCAGGGCCTGTAATCTCTAAGTCAGGAGACTTGGCAGCGCTTCTTACGAATTTACAAGAAGGCGATATTTTTTTCATCGACGAGATTCATCGTTTAAATAAAAATGTTGAAGAAGTTTTATATTCAGCTATGGAAGATTATAAACTGGATATCATTATTGGCGAAGGTCCAGCAGCGCGCGCTATCAAAATTGATTTGCCAAAATTTACTTTAGTTGGCGCCACAACTCGTATTGGATTGATTGCAAATCCCTTGAAAGATCGCTTTGGAATTCAAATGCGAATTAACTTTTACACAGACAATGAGCTTGAACAAATTGTTATTCGTGACGCTAAAATTTTAGGTATTAAAATTACCAAAGACGCTGCTTTAGAAATCGCCAAAAGATCACGCGGAACCCCAAGAATTGCCATTCGTTTGTTAAAAAGAGTTAGAGATTTTGCTTCTGCAGCAAATGAAGAAATTATAAATCGCGAAATTGCCGATAGTTCTTTGAAGCGCTTAGAAATTGATTCTGTGGGTCTTGATTCTTCAGATTATCGTTATTTGATGTTTATTGCTAAAAATTATCGTGGTGGCCCAGTAGGTATTGACACTATTGCCTCAGCAATTAGTGAAGAAAAAGATTCGGTTGAAGATACAATTGAGCCATTTTTAATTCAAAAAGGCTTCGTTGAAAAAACTCCGCGAGGCCGTATTTTGACTGAAGTGGCTATGAAACATTTAAAGATTTTTATTTAAAAATGAAAAACAAAAAAATTCTTCTAATAATTACAGGAAGTGTTGCCGCCTACAAATCTATGGATTTAGTGCGTTTATTAAAAAAGAAATCTTTTGATGTTACCTGCATTTTAACCAAATCAGCCTGCGAATTTATCACACCACTTTTAGCTTCAAGTCTTTCCCAAACCAAAACTTACACCAATTTATTTCATAGTGATGATGAGCTTGAAATGGGTCATATCAATCTTTCTCGCCAAGCTGATTTAATTTTAGTTGCGCCAGCAACGGCAGATTTTATCGCTAAAATTGCAGGTGGTTATGCTGATGATTTAGCTTCTTCAACAATTTTAGCTTCCAATAAGAAAATTCTCATTGCACCAGCAATGAATGAAAAAATGTGGCAAAATAAACAAACTCAAAAAAATTTACAAAAGGCTTTAGAGGCTGGTATATCAATCATTGAGCCTGAAACTGATATTCTGGCTTGTGGTGAATTTGGTGTAGGAAAAATGACTTCACCAGAAAAAATTACCCAAAAAGTTGAACAATATTTTTTAAATAAAGAAAAATTAAAAGGTAAAAAAATTCTTATTACTGGGGGCGCAACCTTTGAGCCAATTGATCCAGTCAGATTTATTGGTAATCGTTCTTCGGGTAAACAAGCAATTGCTTTGGTAAAAGTTTTCTCTGAGATGGGGGCGGAGGTTACATTAGTTGCAGCTAATATTCGTGAGATAATTGCCTTGCCAAAAGAAAAAATAATTTCTGTAAAAACTGCTGATGAAATGTTAGAAATGGTTAAAAAGAATCTAAAGCAGAGTAATGTTTTTATTGGCTGCGCCGCTGTTTCTGATTACAAAGTTAAAAATATCTCTCAAGATAAAATCAAAAAAACTGCCAATGAAAAATTACAAATAGAATTGGTGAAAAATGTCGATATTTTAGAATTTGTAGGAAACTCAAAACAAAGACCAAAGCTGGTAATTGGTTTTGCTGCAGAAAGTTCAAACATTAAAAATTACGCTAAAGAAAAATTAGTAAAGAAAAATTGTGATCTGATTGTAGCCAATGATATTGAAGGTGGAGATATTTTTGGCAGCGACGAAACCAAAGCATTTTTTGTTAAAAAAACCAAAATTGTGAAATTGGGTAAATTAAGTAAAGAGAAGTTAGCGATAGCTTTAGCTGATGAGATTTTGAGTTTATAATTTATGATCGTTGTCATTGACCGAGTTAGCGGTAATACAGAGAATGCTTTAAGATGGATTTCCAACTTCGCGGGAATAAAGAAGGGAAGCAGTAATGACAAAAACTAGTGAGATCAAAAAACAAACTAACGACGCAGAATCTTATTACTTCTGTTAAAATAAGATTTCATAACTTCCTCAAGCCACGCAGATTCATTGCTTGAGAGCTTGTCTTTTAAAGACTCAACTATTCTTTCATGATATTCTCTCAACCACTTCCTCTCTCTATATGTCAGCATTCTAAAATCAATTAAGCGATAATCTATTGGCGCTAAAGTTAGAATCTTAAATTGTAAAAAATTCTTTTTCTTAGATTTTTCAACCAACATCAGACTTTCAATTCTGATGCCATATTCCCCTTCTTTGTAAAATCCAGGTTCATTTGATAAAATCATTCCTTCTAAAAGAGATTGATGGCTTCTTTTGCTGATGCTGCAAGGTCCTTCATGCACTGATAAAAAACTTCCTACACCATGACCAGTGCCGTGATCGTAATCTTTATTGGCTTGCCATAGATGAAAGCGTGCCAAAACATCAAGCTGTGCTCCCGTTGTTCCTACGGGAAATTTAGCGCGTGCTAAGGCAATATGCCCCTTTAAAACTCTAGTAAAATCTTCAATCATTTCTGAGCTGGGAGTTCCAATTGCAACTGTTCTTGTAATGTCAGTTGTGCCAGCAAAGTTATTAACTTTGTCTTTGGCAAAATATTGTCCGCCAGAATCAATTAAATAAAGTGAATTTTTGGTAAATTTTTTATTGGTTTTTTCTTCGCTGTGATAATGAATAATGGCACCATTATCGGCAAAGCTGGATATTGATCGAAAGCTTGGATAAAGAAAATCAGGACTTTTCTTGCGAAAATCTAAGAGTTTTTTTTCAGATTTTAATTCATCATTTTCTGAAGAATTTTCTAACCAAAATAAAAATTTAGTTACCGCCAGACCGTCAACTTCATGAGATTTAATCATACCAGAAATTTCTGACGAATTTTTACAAGCCTTGAGTAACAAACACGGATCTTGTTCTAAATCTATCTCAAAATTATTTTCTAATAATAACTGATAAAGCCAATAATTAGTAGAGGCAGAATCAATTTGAACTTTACGGTAAGATTTGCGTAAAACATTAATTCTTAAATCTAAACAATCACTTTGAACAAAATTTACTTTTTCTAATTTTAACCTTGTTTCTTGGTTAATTCTTTTTTCATCAACAAATAAATCAACTTCACCATTCTTAAATAAAATTCCATAGGCCAGTAGAAGTGGAGTGTATTCAACATCGGAAGCTCTTATATTTAAAAGCCAGCATAGAGATTGCGGATCGGTGATAACTAAAAAATCCCAGTTGCAATTGTCGATGATTTCTTGGCGTTTAGTCAAAGAATCAAGTCCGCTAAGATTTAATGGATTAAAGAAAATTTCTGAATTTGTTTTGTTAGATTTATTTTTCCAAATTTTATTAACTAAATTATCATCTAAAAGAATTAAATTTACATTATTTTTTGCACAAACTTTCTGACAATTTTTAATAAAATTTAAACTACTTAATTTTGGATCGATTGCTAAATTATCATTATTTTTTAAACCGTCTTCCAGCCAAGAAATTAATGGCCTTTCTGACATGTTGATAATTTCAAACTCCTGCAAATCTATTTCATTTTTAGCCTGTAAAATATAACGACCATCAGTAAAGAAATATGATTTTTTTTGACCAAAAATAATCAAGGCATTTGAGCCAGTGAATCCAGTTAAATATTCGATGCGTTTTTCATTTTCTGGTAAATATTCTGAGAAGAACTCATCGCAATTTGGCAGGATGAAATAATCAATTCCATCTGTTTTAAGGAGGGTTTTCAAAGATCTTACTCTGCTTTTAAAGGAATCTTTCATAAACTCTGTTAATTGATGCATTATTGTCATCCTGAGCAAAGTGAATAATCTCGCTCAACTTAAAGAGATGTTTCGACTACACTCAACATGACAGCGATTTTTAGAATTTTTACACTTTGTTTAATTACAAATCTTTTTCAACAATTCAGTAGCTTCAACTTTAGTTTCAATTGCGGCTTTTATAGCAATTGCAGCGCCAGATTCAATATCAAATTTTCCTATTTGCAATGTTTCAAAAAGTTCACTTCCATCATAATCCAAAATCATGGTTTTTAAATTTAACAAACCATTTTCAAGCCAAGCATAAGCCCCAACTGGCGTGGCACAAGAAGCTCCAAGTTCTTTTAAGAAGACTCTCTCTGTTTCTAAGCAAATTTGGCTTTTTTTATCGTTGATTTGTTTAATGACATTTAAAATATTCTCATCATTTTTTCTGATTTGTATAGCTAAAGATCCTTGCCCACCAGAGGGTAACATAGTTTCTACGGCAATTATTTCTTTAATAGAATTCTCTTTAGCTAATCTTTGTAAGCCGCATAAAGCAAGAATCGAGGCATCAACATCATTTTTATCAATTTTATTTAAGCGCGTATCAACATTGCCACGAAAATTAACAATTTTTAAATCAGGTCGTAAGCGCAATAAAATTGCCTTACGGCGCGCCGAAGAAGTGCCTACAATTGCGCCTTGAGGCAATTCTTTTAATGAGTTGAATTTTTTAGAAATTAAACAATCGCGTGCATCAAATCTTTTAGTGAAAGCGCCAATTTTAGTATCTTCGTGAAGTAATGGCGGAACATCTTTTGCTGAATGAATGGCGATATCAATTTTATTTTGAATTAAAGCTTCTTCTAATTCTTTAATAAAAAGACCTTTACCACCAATATCAGCAAGGTTACGATCTTGTATTTTGTCGCCAGAAGTTGTGATTGGAACAATTTCTATTTGATCTTCAGAAAATTGATTTTGCGCTAATAGTAAGTTTTTTACTTCCAAAGATTGAGCCATTGCAAGATTACTTGCTCTGGTACCAATTCTAATTTTTAAGGAAGTTGAAGACATCTATTGAGGGGGCTGTATTATGTAAAAAAGGCGACCATAAGGCCGCCTTAAGCAAACTAAAAGTTTGCATAAATTCAATAAGAATTAGTTGGCGAAATTAATCGAAACTAACCTTGTCTAGCTTTGAAGCGAGGATTAGTTTTGTTAATCACATAAAGACGACCTTTTCTGCGTACAATTTTGCAATCTTTATGTCTTTTTTTAGCAGACTTTAACGAGTTATAAATTTTCATCTGATCTCCAGTAAAAATAAAAATCTTTCAAGGCTATTAATTCTAAGAGGCTGTAATGCCGCGAAGGTTTTAGCGGAAATTTATTTAAGTTTTTATTAAAATGCTTGAGGTTTTTTAGGACTTCTAAGAAGGTCGCGCATGTTACTTAAGGGGATTTATTTGTCAATATTGTCGTTATCATTATTGATAAAAACCTCAATACGGGCTTTGCCAAGACAATGCTTAGCGATGTTGGGAATTAATTTAATAATAACCTGCTTGGTTCGGTTGGGGTTAATTTTTGATATTTGATGTAAATTATCTTCAATTTTATTGATTAAATCTTGGTTAGAGCCATTGCCAGAACTATTGGCAATTTTCTGCAATAACTTTATTGAATTGCTGACAACCTTTATCGTATCAGAATCACTATCATCTTCATCAACTCTGATTTTAACTTTTTCATTTTGATTTAAGTCGATTATATTGTCTATAAACTCAAGTAAATTATGGGATAAAGCGATTATTTCATTATTTAAATTTAAGCTTTTTTTAATTAAATTTTGCTCTTCTTTTTCTTGAGTAGAATTCATAACTTGTTTTTCTAAGTTATCTTTTATTTTTGCGGCGCAATCTTGCGTTTTAAGTATGAAATTCTTGAATTCTTTAGCAGAATATAAGGCGAATTCATTTTTAATATCGTTGGTATTTTCAACCAATCTTTTCAAAGCTAGAATTTTTTGCTTTTGTTCTTTCTCTCTTTTGTAAATAAAAGCTAATAAAAAAGAGGCGGTAAAAAATAGTAACAATATCTCTACAGATCTTGATATAAAGGCCATCCATAATTCATTAGCAATTTCTCTTTCATCATATTTTAAAATTAAATAGTAAGAAGAGTTTTTGATTTTTCTTACTACGATTCCATGTCTATTTTTGAAAAAAGAAATATCAGAAATGCTAACTTTTTCATTGTCATATCTTAATTTTTCTAACATTGATTTGACCAAAGATTTTTCAATAAGACTTCCGCTCGATAGTCCAAATGATAAGCCATATCCGTATAAAATTGTTTTACCATTTTGATCAACTAACTCAAATCCTACATTCTTATTTTGTAAAGCTTTATGAAGAGATCTTGCTAGTGCATTTATTTCAAATCCTATTGTTAAAGCCCCAAGATATTTGCCATCTTTATCGACAACGCCAACTCCACCAGGTATCATCCATTTTTTACTTGTTGACCCTAAAACAAGGCTTCCTAAATGGAATTCTTGTGGTCTTTCCACAGTAAGTGGAATGTAATCGCGACTAGATAAATCAAAGGGCTTTTTCATAATACCATACTCGGCATCTACAACAATTTGATGATGGGAATTTGCCCAAGAAAAAATTGTCCATGAAAAAGCGTTGCTTAAATCAGGGCTGGTTTTAAATTTTTCCAGAATTTGATTTATATATTTTTTATTACCAGGATCTTTGGCGATTTGCGAATTCATATTTTTAATGATGGCAAATGTGTGATCAATACTATCAATCAAGCTACTCTCAACACTAACACCTTGCATTTCTAAGGCGTTTTGAATTCTATATTTTTCAATATCAACAAGATTAACAAAAAACCAAATTATTAGGAAGGCGATGGAAGTGAAAATGGTAGCGAATATTATTGGAGTGCCTTCAAAGAGGATAAGGAAAATTCTAATGAACTGCCATTTTTTGCGAAGTGTCACTTTGTTAATGCAAAATCAACTTTAGTATTTTGGGGTTTGTTCATGTTTTTCCACCACATTGATGAGGCAAGCTATTTTGCGGGTTGTCTTTAGGTTTATGGTTATTGGTGATAATTTTAATAAGCAAATATAAATTACCTATCAACTTCTCCAAACACAATGTCTTGAGTTGAAATGATAGTTACTACATCCGCTAACATGTGACCTTTTACCATAAAATCTAAAGCTTGCAGATGGGCAAACCCTGGCGCGCGGACGCGGCATCTGTGAGGTTTGTTGCCACCAGTAGAAATAATGTAAACACCAAATTCACCTTTAGGAGCTTCAACGCAGCCGTAAGATTCACCAGCTGGAACATGATAACCTTCAGTGAAAAGTTTAAAATGATTAATCATCGCTTCCATTGAATGTTTCATCTCAGCTCTTTTTGGTGGGGCAATTTTAGTGTCAGAAGTCATGATTTCACCTTCTGGCATTTTTTCTAAACATTGCTTGATGATTTTGATGGATTCACGCATTTCGGCAACGCGAATTAAATAACGATCATAAGAATCACCATTCTTGCCAACAGGAATATCAAAATCTAATTCAGCGTAAATTTCATAAGGTTGAGATTTGCGTAAATCCCAAGCGATTCCCGAACCGCGAATCATTGGACCAGAAAAGCCCCAAGATAAAGCCTCTTCTTTTGTAACCACGCCAATTCCAACCATGCGTTGTTTGAAAATGCGGTTGTCAGTTAAAAGAGTTTCTAAATCATCAACATATTTGATAAAATTATTGGCAAAATCAGATATTTCTTCAAGTAAGCCCGCGGGTAAATCTTGGTGAACTCCACCTGGGCGAATGTAGGCTGAGTGCATTCTGGAGCCAGAAACTTTTTCATAAAATCCCATCATTTTTTCGCGTTCTTCAAACATCCAAAGCAATGGAGTCATAGCGCCAACATCCAAAGCTTGAGTGGTTACAGCCATGATATGATTTAGAATTCTGGTAATTTCAGAAAATAAAACACGAATATATTGTGCGCGCAGTGGCACTTCGCAGCCTAAAAGTTTTTCTACAGTTAAAGCGTAAGCATGTTCTTGACACATTGGTGAAACATAGTCCAAGCGGTCAAAATAAGGAATGGCTTGAGTGTAAGTTTTATATTCAATTAATTTTTCAGTACCGCGATGTAGTAAACCAATATGAGGATCGGCATGAGTAATAACTTCACCATCCATTTCTAAAACTAAGCGCAGCACTCCGTGAGCGGCAGGATGTTGTGGACCAAAGTTAATGGTCATGTTTTTAAGAGCGGTTTGAGCGGTCATTTCGGGAAATATTTGTAACTGATTATAAATAGATTGAGGGTAATTTTAAATGTTTGCGATAAAAAAACAAATTAAATTTAGGACGGTTCTAAGAAACCGAAATCGCCCATTTCTTTCCCAAATATTTTTCAACAGATTTTCTTTCTTCATCTTTTAAAGCGCGATCAAAAATAATTATTTCAGCTATATCTCCATTCATATATTCTCCTCCATAAGTTGTAGGAGAGGTTCTACCTATTGTATTGTTAGATTCTACAGCTTCATTGGAGCTTGAAACCATGCTGTTATTGAGAGATCCATTAATATATAATTCTCTAATTGATAAATTGTAATAATAATCAATTACATAAAATTCACCAATAGTGATGGGATTTCCCGTGGAATCTAAATCAAAATCCCACCAGTAATTATATAGTCCTATACTGTCATAACGAAAAGCATTCGACTTGTTAGGATCGGAGTAATTTCCAGATCCAAGTATGCCATGTTGAGCAAGTGCATTTGTTTTAGAGACAAAGAATATGGTGTATGGAGAGTTGTTGTAAGGCACAGTGCCATCTGGCAAATTTAGGTATTGTGAATCACTAAAAGTAAATCTGACTACAGGTAAGCCATTGATTATATCCTCTACATAAGTTGGTTGATTTTCGGAAGTATTCTGATAGGCATTTTTCTTAGTTATCAACTGCGGATTAATATCATACCAATTGGCAACTTTATTTATTGTTGAGCTGTTAGCATCAATTGTGTAATCAAAACTTTTTTCAGAAGTTGCTTCATACCAAGCAACTAAATTTTTAATGCCATTAACTGGCGAACTTTGAGTTAAGGTTCTGGCTGAATATAATCTGAATTTTTTAACCGCAGAAGAGCCTTGAGTCATTCCAGCGATTAAAATTCCGATTACCAAAACTACTATGGAGAGTTCTATTAAGGAAAAAGCTTTTTTAAATTTATTTATAGACATTGTTTAGATACATTTAGAGGGTTTGAATCAAAAGATTGTTTTTAATTGTGGTTTTGCATCCTAAAATCAAAGGCATCATATTCTTAGAATGTCCCAAGCATTTTGCTTTTTCTGCAAAAACAGAAATTTTTAAATTGTTTTTATAAATTCTTTCAACAAATTTTTTAATTGCTAATTTAATATTTTTAGCTTTTGGAGTGCCATGTGGATTAGCTTCTAAAAAATTTCCCAATAGAATTGCCTGAGGAAAAGTTGCCTGAGGATATTTCTTTTGCTCAATCATGATCGTAACGATTTGATTGAAATAACGATCAAGTCTCTCGCCATCTTCTCCTTCATCTTCTAAAAATAAAATCTTGTCTTTCCAATCAATTTGATTTTTAGTGCCAAAATTGCCAGCTAAAACACTGATACAGCCACCAGCTATTTCGGCATTTATTGGGGTTTTTGTGGAGGTTTTTGTGAAATTATTTAAAGGCTCTAATTTATATTTTAATTCTTTAGTTTTGCCAAAAATCAAATCCAAAATTGCTTTTTCAGATTTTTTAGAAACTTTATTCAAAGCAATTTGAGTCAACATTGGCGAGCAAATTACTTGCCAATTCCACTCTTGTTGCAAAAAGGTTGTCACTGAAACCAAATCGCTAAAACCAATAAAAATTTTCTGATTTTTTGGTTTTTTCATCTTTTGTAAAAATGGCAAAAGATCTGCGCTGCCATATCCACCGCGGGTGCACCAAATTATTTTTGATTCAGAATTTTCAATAGAATTTTTTAATTGTTGGAATCTTTGTTCTGCTTCAAAAGAAGGAAATTCGTGAGAGACTGGTTTTTTTAAAGTTAATTTTTCTTCTAAAAATATTCTGGGTAATAAACCAATTTTTTTAACGAATTTTTTAATTTCAGCAATTTCATCTTGAGTGCAAGCGGTTGCAGGTGAAATTATATCAACAACATCGCCGCGCTTTAAAGCCTTGAGATTCATAAGAGTTAGCAAGATTTTTGATTTACATAAATAAATTGTAAGAATAAGATAGTTAGGCACCAAAAAACCAAATTTCCAATTAAAATTTTAAAAAAACATGACGAAAGAAAAAGTCATCATCTTTGACACAACTTTGCGCGATGGCGAACAAGCTCCCGGAGCTACGATGAATGTAGAAGAAAAATTACTGATTGCCAAAACTCTGGAAAAAATGGGTGTGGATGTTATTGAGGCTGGATTTCCCGCTGCTTCAAATGGTGATTTTGAAGCTGTGAATAGAATTGCGAAAAATATTAAAAATTCTGTAATTTGCGGTTTAGCGCGTGCTAAAAAATCTGACATTGAAAGAACTGCTGAAAGCTTGAAGCCAGCTGCAAAGCCAAGAATTCACACCTTTCTTGCTACCAGCAAAATCCACATGCAATTTAAGTTGAAAATGGATGAGGCGCAAGTTTTGAGCGCTATTACCGAAAGTGTTTCTTTGGCGCGTAGCTTGTGTCCAGAGGTTGATTGGTCGCCAGAAGATGCCACTCGTTCTGATCATGATTTTTTATTTAAAGCCATTGAAACTGCAATTAAAGCGGGGGCGAATACCATAAACATTCCTGATACTGTTGGCTATACAACTCCTGAAGAATATTTTGCTTTGATTTCGGCAATTAAAAACAATGTGGCAAATATTGATAAAGCAATAATTTCAGCTCATTGTCACAATGATTTGGGAATGGCGGTGGCAAATTCTTTAGCGGCAATGCAAGCAGGCGCAAGACAAATTGAATGTACAATTAACGGAATTGGTGAAAGGGCAGGTAACGCTGCTTTGGAAGAAATTGTTATGGCAATTAAAACTCGTGGCGATTTTTACAAAGTTGAGACTGGCATTGATACCACAATGATAACTCGGATTTCAAAGTTAGTTTCCAGCATCACAAGTTTTCCGGTGCAATATAATAAAGCTATTGTTGGCGCTAATGCTTTTGCTCATGAAAGTGGAATTCACCAAGATGGAGTTTTGAAAAATCGTGAGACCTACGAAATCATGACGCCAGAATCTGTGGGTTTAGAAAAATCTTCCTTAACTTTAGGGAAACTTTCTGGACGCGCAGCTTTCAAAGATCGTTTAAGAGAAATTGGCTATGATTTAAGCGAAGAAATACTTGCTGAATCTTTCAAAAAATTCAAAGAATTAGCTGATAAAAAGAAAGAAATTCTTGATGAAGATATTATTTCATTAGTTGATGATTCAATAACCAATCCAAAGTCACGCTATCAGCTAATCGATTTAAATGTTAAATGTGGTACTTCTGATGTGGCAGAAGTTGTTATAAAAATAAAAATTGACAATGATGAGCATGTTGCTAATTTTTCCTCCAAAGATGGACCTGTCGATGCAATTTTTAATGCTATCAAGGCTTTAATACCGCATAAGGCTACTCTAGAGTTATATCAAGTTCATGCAGTAACAGAAGGGACAGATGCTCAAGCAACTGCAACTGTAAGGTTAAAACAAAATAATAGAACTTTTAGCGCTAATGGCTCAAATACTGATGTTTTAGTTGCGTCGGCCTTGGCCTACATAAATAGTTTGAATAAATTAAATTAAATTTCCTTGGAGGAATATGTTTTCAAAGTTTTTTTCATTTTCATCAAAAGACATCGCAATTGATCTTGGTACAGCAAATACGCTGGTTTATGTCCGTAATCAAGGTGTTGTTTTAAATGAGCCATCGGTTGTTGCTTTGATTAATGAAAATGGTAAAACCATTCCATGCGCTTTTGGCGCTACTGCTAAAATGATGTTAGGTAGAACTCCTGCAAAAATTGACGCAATTCGTCCTTTAAAAGATGGTGTTATTGCTGATTTCAAAATTGCTGCTGAGATGATTAAACATTTCATCCGCGAAGTTAATCAAACCAGAAGTTGGCTTGGTCCTTTGGTTATTATTTGCGTTCCTTCTGGTTCAACCCCAGTTGAAAGAAGAGCTATTCAAGATGCTGCAGAAGGTGCAGGTGCAAATGAAGTTTATTTGATTGAAGAGCCAATGGCTGCTGCGATTGGTGCTAATCTTCCTGTTACTGAGCCTACAGGTTCAATGATTGTTGATATTGGTGGCGGCACAACTGAAGTTGGTATTCTTTCTCTTGGTGGCATTGTTTATTCAAGATCTGTAAGGGTTGGTGGTGATAAAATGGATGATGCAATTATTTCTTACATCAGAAGATATCATAATTTATTAATTGGCGAATCTACTGCTGAAAGAATCAAAAAAACTATCGGTGCAGCTTGCCCTCCATTAGAAGGAGATGGTGCAACTATTGAAGTTAAGGGTCGCGATCTATCAAGCGGCATTCCAAAAGAAATGATTTTAACTGAAAGACAAATAGCTGAAAGCTTGATGGAGACAGTTGAACAGATTGTTGAAGCGGTAAAAGTTGCTCTTGAATGTACTCCTCCTGAACTTTCTTCTGACATTGTTGAAAAAGGAATTGTTCTAAGTGGCGGCGGTGCATGCTTAAAAAATCTTGATCTTGTTATTAGACAGGCAACTGGACTTCCAGTTTTTGTTGCGGAAGATCCTCTTCTTTGTGTAGTTAATGGCTGCGGTAAAGTGTTGGAAAACATCAAAATGTTCCGCGCAACATTATTTAGGCAAGACTAATTTATAAAGCTTCTTAACCTACGGTTGAGCAGCTTTAACAAGATGATAATATACCAAATTTTTGGTATATTATCTATTTTTACGCGACACGAGTTGCGCCCCACGGTTGTGGAGGCCCCATACCAAAATAAGTTATGGGACATAATTTGCATTTTGGTATAAATAAGATGAAGCATCATTTACAGTTTAACTCTGTCCATAACCATTACAGTTTGCAGCACAATTTTACTGTGGTTTTTAAAAAAATTGAGTTTGCATTCTTCTGTTTCCTATGTGTAATTTTTCTAATTACTTCTAAATTAAGCGACAATTTCTCAAAAACAATATCAGCAGGATTCGTTGGTGTATCATTGCCTGTCATCAAAATTGTTTCCCTTCCTTTTAATGTTACCATCGATCTTCTTACCAATTTTCAAGAGTTAATTGAAGCCAGAAAAGATAATGAAATTCTGAAAGCAGAAAATGAAAAGTTACAATCTTTTTATATTGACTCCCTCAATATTAGTCGTGAAAACAAAGAGTTAAGGCAGACTTTGCAATTCATCACATCTAAAAGCGCTAATTATAAAGTTGGACGCATTATTGGTAGATCTCAAAAAGTTTTCAGCCAAACATTATTCATTGATGTTGGTAAAAATCGTGGACTTAAGGAAGGTTCACTTGTTTCTGGAAATCATGGTGTGATTGGTAGAGTGGCAGAAATATTTGAAGATAAAGCCCGATTAATATTAGCAACTGATGCTAATTCTAGAATTCCGATTATAACCTCTAAAGCTAGAGTTCGTGGTATTTTGGCTGGTAATAATAGCGGTGTGATGGAGATTTTATATTTGCAAAAAAATCACAATATCAAAGCTGGAGACATGGTATTTACCTCAGGGGACGGAGATACTTTGCCAGCTGGAGTTTTGATTGGTATGGTTAAAAGGGTGGATAAAGGATATGCGGCAGTTGAGTTGGTAGAAAATATTACCAATACCGATATTGTTACGATAATGGATTATTAATTCTACTCCTCCTTCTTAATTTCTCTCATCATAAAAGGCATTTGTGAAATTGTAAAAATTAGTGAAATTGGCATCATGCCAAAAACTTTAAACTGTACCCAAAAGTCGGTTGAGAAGTTTCTCCAAATTGCTTCATTTAGCAAAGCTAAAAATATAAAAAACCAAGCCCAGCGCCAAGAAAGCTTGATCCAAGCTTGATTTGACATTTTTAATTGCGATCCAAAGAGATAAGAAATTAGGGGTTTTTTGGCTAGAGATCCGTAAAATAAAATTAAAGCAAAAATCATATTGACGATGGTTGGCTTCATTTTTATAAAAATCTCATCTTTAAAAATTAAAGTTAGACTGCCAAAAGTTCCCAGAATTATTCCTGAAAATAAGGCCATCATAGAAATTTTCTTGGTTAAAATATAAGAAATAATCAAGGCTAAACAAGTTGCAATCATTAAACAAATTGTTGCAAACATCAAAGGATTGGGACTGCCAGAGAATTTGTAAGAAATAAAAAAAATAGCCAAAGGTGCATAGTCGCACAAAACTTTTGATAAAGATTCGTGATTAGATGTTTTGGTCATTAGAGCCTGTTTAGTATCTTTTTTGTTTTCAGATTTTGGCATATTTTTAACGCTTTTTTAGCAAAATTAAGATGAATATCAGAATATATTTAGAGTAATTTTACTAAAAAATAAGTAAAAATAGGACTATAGCATGCCAAGCTAATTTTGCATATTTCTAACTTCGAATTTTTGGTAAAAATTTACTCGAAGAATAACGCTTTATCACCTGATACAGCTTATATTATTCGTCGCAATTTTTTCTCAAAACTTCTTAGTTAGAAATATACAAGATTAGCCTAGTACGCTATAAATCTGAAAACAAAAAAGATACTAAACAGGTTCTTAATTGCAGGATATTTTGCTATTAGGAGGGTTGTGAAAAATTTTAAGAACTGTAATGCGATATTTAAAATCATTTTTTAATTCGGGCATTGATAATATTTCTTGATTAGAATTTTGTGCTTCTAAAAGTTTAATATCTTTAATTTCTCCAACTTTCATACCGATAATGCCTTGTTCAACTGGAAAATCTTCTTTACTGCCTAAGGTAAATTTTTTATTAGTGGTTCTGTGAATGTTTTTATTTGCTTGATAAATCTCATAATTTGTAATTACTGTGTCGCCGCAGTTTGCTAAAGATTCGTCAGAATTATCATTGGAATTTGCCTCTTCAGAAATTTTTTTCGCACTGTTAACATTATAGGCAATAAACTTACTCTTCTCTTTTACTTCACCAAAATTCTTTTGTAAATTCTCTGAAGACAGCCTATTGCCAAGGCTTTCTGGATTATCTTTATTGGCAAATAGACCAAGATAGATTATCACAACAGCGCCACAAAGTTTTATTAATGGATTTTTTAGAACTCTATTTACGGCCATGAATTTAAAATAAGATCAATTGATTTTTGTTTAATTGCGCCAAATCGTAAAATTTCTATTTTCTTATTTGCAACTTTTATTACAGTTGAAACTTCAGCATTTTTTTTACAATTTCCATCAACTATTAATTTTAGTGTTGAATTTAAAAAATATTTTTCAACATCTTTAGCAGTTAAAGCGGGATTTTGATTAGATAGATTCGCACTACTTACCGCCAAAACTCCTGCAAAATTTGACATTAGCTCAGCTATAAATTTGCGATCAACAATTCTAAATCCTAAAGAATTATCCTGTGGATTTAAGTTATCTGCCAGTTTTATTGAGCTGTCGATTTTTTTTTGTAAAACCAAAGTGATGCTTCCGGGTAAAAAATTTTGTGCAATTTTTTTCGATAATTCATCAAATAGAAAAATCTCCTCAGCAATTGCTAAATTCTTAACGAAAATTGCAATTGGTTTTTTTTCATCGCGCTTCTTTATGTCATATAATTTTTTGACAGCGTTTCTATTGGCGGCATCGCAGGCAATTCCATAAACAGTGTCAGTTGCAAAAGCAATAACTTCGCCGTTTTTTAAGGCTTCGCAGGCAAGATTGATGACATTTGGGTTATTCTCGGAAATAATTTTCACTATTAGCTAATTTTGATTTTATTGGTTCAAATGATTTGCGATGAAATTCGCAAATTCCAAATTCTTTAATTTTATCAACATGAAATTTTGTGGGATATCCAGAATTTTTGTCCCAAGAATAATGGGGAAATTTTTGATGAAGATCAAGCATTATTTGGTCGCGAGTTTCTTTGGCGATAATTGAAGCAGCGGCAATTGAAAGGCTTTTTTGATCACCTTTTACAACTGCAATAATTTCGGAAACTTTATCTTGTTTGGCAAATGGCGTGAAATTGCCATCAACTAAAATTATTTGTGGTTGAATATGATATTTATAACAAAGGTTCTGATAGGCTAAAAACATCGCTAATTTGGTGGCTTGTAAAATATTTATTTCATCAATTTTTTTCTCATCAACTATGCCAATTCCAAATTGAGATTTTTGTTGTAATTCAACAAAAATTTTCTTTCTCAATGATTTTGATAGTTTTTTTGAATCATTAATTTTTTGTGGATAATCATTTTGATTTAGAATAACGCAAGCAGCAACAACTGGCCCGCAAATTGGACCTCTTCCAGACTCGTCAATTCCAACTGATATAAGATTTGAATATTGATTCTCAATTGAGAAATTTGGGGAAATTTTACGCTCTTGCATTTAAATAAAATGTTAATTTAATGTTAGTTAAAGATAGTACTTCGATTTTTCAGTTACAATCTCTCAAGTAAAACAATAAAAAATTCAATTAATTTCAAAACTATGTCATTTTTAAAAAAAGGCAGCTTAGGCGATATTCCTTTCGTTAAGCCAATAATTGCCATTATATTAGTTCTTATAATTGGCGGTGGTATTTACTCTATTACCGATGGAAAAAAAGCAGCAGAAAATGATGATGTTAAAGTTGAAAAAGAAGCAGAAATTCAGCCAAGTGGTTTAGACTTGAATGAAGAAATTGAAACTGTTGGTGATGTTGAAAAAGTTATCGCAAAATGGGTTGAAGCAAATCCTAAAGCGATTATCCAAGCTGTTTCTAACATGCAGAAAAAAGCTTCAGAAGATCAAATGAAAAATGCTCAAAAAAATATTGTTGAGAAAAAAGCTGAATTAGAAAGTAGCGATTCTCCTGCTGTTGCTCCAGATGGTTATGATGTAACAATTGTTGAGTTCTTTGATTATTTATGCGGCTATTGCAAAAAAGCTCATGATACCGTTGAAACTGTTCTTAAAGATGATAAAAAAATTAGATTCATCTATAAAGAATATCCAATTCTTGGTCAAGCTTCAGTAGAAATGTCTCAAGTTGCGGTTGCTGTAAGTTTGATTGATAATAATTCTTACAGAAAATTTCATAATGCTTTAATGAAATCAAATGCTAGAAGTAAAGATGAGGCAATTAAAATTGCTAAAGAAATTGGCATTGATGGTGCTAAATTAAACGCTTCTTTAAAAGATAACCAAGAAAAAATTCTTAAAATTATACAAGCAAATTCTGAATTAGGTGCTTCAATTGGTATTAGTGGAACTCCTGGTTTTATAATCGGAGAAGAGTTAATTCCTGGCGCTTTAGATGCCGATTCTTTTAAAGCAAAAATTGCTGCTTTGAGAAGTAAATAAAGTTAGTTAATCACCCGTCTTACTTCGTAGTAGTTGGACGGGTGATTTAAGGTTACAGCCAATTTCGGTATAATTTATACCATTTCCCACATAAGTTTTATGAACACAACCTCTTCTGACTTTCCTCTGCTTTCCTCCCAACAAAAATCTGTTATTGAACTTTTTGAACAAGGTAAAAATATTCTAGTTACTGGCGGCGCTGGTACTGGCAAGTCTCATTTGCTTAGTTTTTTAAAAAGAAATTATGCCTCATCTGGCTTGGAAGTTGCTGCAAGCACTGGAATTGCTGCTGTTAATATTGGAGGTTCTACAATTCATTCTTGGGCGGGAATTGGACTTGCCAATATGCCAGTTGATAAAATAATTGAAAATATTTTTAGTGCAAAATTAAGTAAAGTAAGGCGTCGAATTAAGCAAACAAAGACTCTTGCCATTGATGAAATTTCTATGATTTCTGCCGATGTTTTTGAAATTTTGGATAAAGTTTTTCGCGCCGTGAGAGAAAATGATAAGCCAATGGGCGGTATGCAGATAATTTTATTTGGTGATTTTTTACAATTGCCGCCAATTTCAAGAGATAGTTACAATTCTAATTTCTGCTTTAGCTCTGGGGCTTGGGAGGGATTAAATTTGCAGACTTTTATCTTGCAGCAAGTATTCCGCCAAGATGATACAAAATTCATCAAAGTTCTAAATAATTTGCGTTTTGGAATTCTTGATGAAGAGGATCAAGAAATTTTGGAGTCAAGAATTCAGGCTAAAGATAAAAATCTAGCAACTAAGCCTACGGTTCTAACGACTCACAATTATAAAGTTGAAAAAATAAATGAGACTGAATTAAAAAAAATTCCTCATACCGAAATTTCTTACGCTGCTCAATATTTTGGCGCGCCAGAAAGAGCAGAATTTTTGAAGAAAAATTGTTTAGCGCCAGAAGTCTTGAAATTAAAGATTGGAGCGCAGGTTATGATGATAAAAAACACTTATCAAAAAGAAGGAATTATCAATGGATCTCTGGGAATTGTAAAAGAATTTTCGTCAAAAAAGAATTATCCAGTTGTTGAGTTCGTGGGTGGAAAAATTATTACTATTGGTCCTGAAGAATGGTTGTTAGAAAAATATGATGAGCATAAAAAAGAATTAATTGCTGAGGCGGGTGTTAATCAAATTCCACTAATATTAGCTTGGGCAATTACGATTCATAAGTCTCAAGGTTTAACTCTGGATAAAATTTCTTGCGATTTATCAGAAGTTTTTAGCCCTGGACAAATTTATGTGGCATTGTCGCGCGCTAGGGCTTTGAGTGGAGTTTTTATTGAATCGATTAATTTTAAAAAAATAACTTCTAATCGCGATGCTGTTAAATTTTATGAAGGACTGTCATAAATCTAGATGAATTTTTACCGCAAACTTTCCAGTAATTCTCAAGGTATTTTTTTTGCCATTCTAACCTGTTTTTTTGTTTCAGTTCTGGTTGCCATAGTAAGGCATATGTCGGAACAATTTAATACTTTTTTCATTGTAATGATGCGCAATATTTTTGGCCTAATGTTTTTTATGCCACAAATTTTAAGAGATTACAAAAGCGTGTTTAAAACCAAAAGACTGCACTTACATATTTTTCGTAATGTGAATGGTCTAATTTCAATGTTTGTATGGTTTTATGTCATTACGCTTTTGCCACTTTCAGAGGCGGTTTCAATTACATTCGTAGTGCCAATTATTACAACCTTGGCGGCAATGTTTTTTTTAAAAGAAAAAGTTACCAGAAAAACTTGGGCTGCAATTTTAATTGGCCTTGTTGGAGTTTTGATCATCATTCGTCCCGGATTTAGAGAGTTTAAATTTGCTTATTTATTAGCGCTTTTCTCAACTTGCTTATGGGCAGTTTCTAATGTTTTGGTGAAAATGATGACTGATACAGAAAAGCCTAAAACCATTGTGGCATATATGTCTTTGATCATGTTAATTATCTCAATTCCCTTTGCTTTGCCCTATCTAAAACCATTGACTATGAATGATGTTTTTTGGTTTTTTTTGATGGGAGCAATTTCTAATTTATCTCACATGTCAATGTCGATTGCTTATTCTAAAACTGATCTGTCATTGGTTCAGCCTTTTGATTTCACGCGCTTAATATTTACATCAGTGATTGCTTATTTTGCCTTTGGGGAAGTGGTTGATATTTGGGTGGTTTTTGGTTCTTTAATAATATTATTTGGCGTTATTGCGGTGCTGCCTAGAAAGAAAAAAGAAAAGAAAATTATCGTGATTGATTCTTAATGAGATTGCGCAAAACTTGCTATTTCCGTATTTCAACTTGTCATTCCTGTTAAGGTAGGAATGATAAAAGAAAGGCTAGCTTTGTATAATCGCAATACCAAATCTATGAATAAAAACTATTTAGAACTTTTTAAAAAATCTACTGACCAGCTAATTACCGAAAATCGTTATCGTGAATTTCTTGATATTTCGCGCATCTGCGGGCAATTTCCTTATGCCACAAATAACCAAAATGGTAAAAAAATTATTGTTTGGTGTTCTAATGATTATTTGGGAATGGGGCAAAATGAGCTGGCAATTGACGAGGCAGCGAAGGCTTTAAAGTCTTATGGGCTTGGCTCTGGAGGTACTCGTAATATTTCTGGAAATAATCGCCTAACAGTTGAACTTGAAAAAGAAGTTGCCAAATTGCATGGCAAAGAGGCGGCTCTGGTATTTGTTTCTGGGTATTTAGCTAATGATACTGCAATTACAACTTTAGCAAAAATTATTCCTGATCTGGTTATTTTTTCTGATCAAAAGAATCATGCTTCAATTATTGTGGGAATTAAAAATAGCTGTTTGAAAAAAGAGATTTTTCGTCATAATGATATGGAACATTTAGAGGAATTGTTAAAAAATTATTCAGTAGAAACTCTTAAAATAATTATCTTTGAATCAGTATATTCAATGGATGGCGATTTTGGTAAAGTAAAAGAAATTACTGATTTGGCGCAAAAATACAATGCCTTAACTTATATTGACGAAGTTCACGGAGTGGGGCTTTATGGTAAAACTGGTGCTGGTTTATGTGAAGAATTAGGTCTGTCTGATAAGGTTGATATCATTCAGGGCACTTTCGCCAAAGCTTATGGCTGTATAGGCGGCTATATTTCTGCTTCGGCAAAAATTATTGATGCGATTCGCAGTTCTGCTTCGGGTTTTATTTTTACAACTTCACTTCCTCCGGTTATTTCTGCAGCAATTTTAGCTAATTTAAAGCATTTAAAAAACAGTCCCAATGAAAGAAAAATTCATCAAAAGCAAGTTGCAAAATTGAAAACTGCTTTAAAAAATGCTGGAATAAAAATTGTTGAAAACCAGTCACACATTGTTTCGGTGGTAATTGGTGATGCTAAGAGATCGCAAGAAATTTCTAAAAGGCTTTTGTTGGAATTTAATCTTTATGTGCAGCATATTAATTATCCAACCGTTGCTAAGGGTGACGAGAGATTAAGAATTACTGCTACACCGCTTCATAGTGATGAGATGATTGAAGATTTGGTGGGGAGTTTGACAGAGGTTTTTAAGCGGTCTTGAAGGTAAATTTTTCTATCGCAAAGAATCTAAAAACCCCTGCAAAATCAAGCTAGAAGCAATATCATCAATATATTTTTGAGATTTATTTTTCTTGCGAGATAATCTTGAGCCACCAATTTCTCTGGCTTCAAAGCTGGTTAATCTTTCATCAAAAAAGAAAATTGGTAATTTCTTTTCTAAAAAAACATCAAGATTTTTACAAAAATTTAGGGCGAATTGAGTCATGGGAATTTCTGATTCATCCATATCTAAGGGCATTCCAGCAACAATTCCAATCGCCTGATATTCTTCAATTAAGTTTTTAATAACCGCAAAATCTTTTAAATTACTTTGGCGATTAATGATTAATTTTGGTGTAGCAATAAATCTTGAAGCATCTGAAACCGAAATTCCAATGCGTTTAGTGCCAATGTCTAAACCAAGCAATCTACCTAATTTAGGTAAAGACTCACAGGCTTCTTGATTTGTGCTTTTTAAGTCGCTAAAAATAGTCATTATTTTTAATTAAAGTTTTAAGTTCATGTCGGTTACTACAGATAATATCAAAAAAGTTGCTAAATTAGCAAGAATTGAAATAGCAGAAGAAGCCAGATCTCAACTGGCGGCTCAAGTTGGCGGAATTATTAATTGGGTTGAAAAGCTAAATGAAGTTAATACCGATAATATTGAGCCTTTAACAAATGTTCACGAAGCTTCACTTAGAATGGTTAAGGATGAAATCAGTGATGGCGGTATTGCAGAAGAAGTTTTGCTAAATGCTAAAAATCACAAATATGGCTATTTCACAGTTCCAAAGGTAATAGAATAAATTGCAGCAATTAAGTTTAGACCTTTCAATTAAAGAAAATTTTGACCCTTATTTAGAAGAAGATTTTGTGTTGCTTGATGAAAATTCAGCAGCTGTAAATTTTTTAAGTAAATTTTTTGCTCAAAAGAAATTTTCTCAAGCGCAATTTCCATCTTTGCTTTTAAGGGGCCCTGCGCAATCTGGCAAAACTCACATTCTTAATATTTTTGCTAAAAAATTTCAGGCAGAGTTTTTGCAAATAGCAGAAATTTCTGATCAAAATTTATCGTCATTTTTTTCTGAAAATAAATTTTATATTTTAGAAAATATTAATGAAATTGCTGATGAAAAATTATTATTTCATTTAGTTAATGCCGCTTCTGAATCTAAGGCTTTTTTGATTTTATCTTCACAAAATAAAGCGCAGTTTGAGCTTAAAGATTTATCGTCTCGTATTAAAAATATCTTTGCACTTGAGATTAAAAATCCTAGCCAAGAGGCGATTAAGATGCTTTTAATTAACGCTTTTTCTCGCAAGCAGTTAAAGGTCTCCAAGGTTGTTATTGATTTTATTGCAAGTCATAGCGAAAGGACTTTCGAGGCGGTTGTTGTTTCTGTAAAATTAGTAGAATTTTATACTGCGGAAGTTGGTAAAAATATTACTATAAAAGAGATGAAGAAGATTTTATCTTAGGTAGTTTATTTTACATAATTGTAAATTTGTTTGTCCCCCCCTCTTTACTGGAATTGATGAACTACACCAAAACATAAATCTATACTCCAATCAGCAATCTCCAAGCACTCGGTAAAATCCTCAAACTTATCCCTGATTTTTTTCACCGAGTTTTTTACGTGACCCTAAGTGCTTTGTTTGATTTGAGTAAGTGGAAATAATTGTGATTCTTTTATTTTTTTTGTTGCCACTTTTATTGTCGTAAAGTCTTTGTCCCTTTGCTTTCCAGCCATATTCTTTCTTCATGTTCAAATCGAACCCGCTTTCATAAAGATGGATGAAATTTTCTTTGGGAATTTGACCAAGAATCTCTTTATATTCTCTTTTTAACCTGAAAACACCCATTTTCTTCAAAAAAATTATGAACAGAAATTGCGACGAAAAGCATAAGCTGTATCACTTGATACAGCTTATGCTTGCCGAGCAATTTATGCCAGAATTTTGCAGAAGAAAATGGGTGTTTTCAGGTTAAAATGGTATTAGCCATAAATCTCTCTAAAATTTTGATAAAAATTGATCGGAGGCAGAATTTTTAATTGATTTTAGTTAAGAGTATAGATTTATGTTTTGGTATAAATTGGTTTGAGTGCATTTTTTGTGAAGCAATTTTTCAAGCTACCATAAAATAATCGATCTCTGCGACATACTTATCAAAGATTGTGAGGATGTTTGGAATTTCTAAGTTTTTTTTGCTGCTATTATTTCGGTTCTCATTGTAAAATTAATTATTTAAAAATTTTCCAAAGCAATTTTAGCCACTGCCTTTTGCGCAGCTTTTTTTGATTTTCCTTCAGCGCTAAATTTTTTATTTAAACCAGAGATTTTAATAGTCGCTATAAATTTTGGCGCATGATCGAAGCCACCAGATTTTTCTATTAGATATTCGGGAAGTTGTTTGAATTTTAATTGGATTAATTCTTGCAATTGTGAAACGGGGTCTTTTGGTGGGCTGTAATTTCTGTTTAAACGATCTTGCCAAAAATTCATAATAAATTTTTTAACTGATTCGTAATTAGAATCGGTGTAAATTGCCCCAATTAATGCTTCAAGAGCATTTTCTAAATTTCTTTTATTGGTATATCCACCAAGATTTTTCTCGCCTTTGCTGATTTTAATAACTTCATCAATACCAATTTCTAAAGCAATTTCTGCAAGAACTTCTCCTGAAACTAAAGAGGCTTGACGCTTAGAAAGATCTCCTTCGGTTTCTTTTTGATATTTATTCATCAAAAAATCAGCAATTGTGAAAGATAAAATTTTATCGCCTAAAAACTCTAGTCTTTGATAATTTGGTTTATGTTTATTTTCTTTGGAAAGGCTTGGGTGAGTGAGCGCTTCTTCCAATAAATCTTGGTTATTGAAATTATAATTAATTTTTTTACAAAATTTTTCGAAAGGATTTTTCATTATATTTTTATTTCTTTTTGTTTGTCATCCTGAACTTGTTTCAGGATCTCTTCCAATCTCAAGAGATGTTTCGCTACGCTCAACATGACAACTTTTTTCTGTCATCCTAAGCGAAGCGAAGGATCTCTTTAGGTTTTTAACGGGCTAATCAATTTTCTTAAAAACCCTATTAAAGCGAATTGAATGTCCCCAATTCCAGAATTGCCATAATCCTTGTTCCGATGAGAAGAAGACACACAAAGCTCTGCCAACTAAATTTTCCTCTGGAACATATCCAACCAAATTTTGGAAGCGACTATCTTGTGAATTATCTCTATTATCGCCCATCATAAAATAATTACCTTCTGGCACTTGATAAATTCCTGTATCGTCAACATCTGACTCTCTTTGATCTAAGGTTTCAATGACTTTTCCTTCTGGTAAAGTTTCAAGAAATTTTGCTATTTCAACAGTTGGAATTCCGTAAGTTTCATCGTTAAAAATTCCATCACTCACTTTTTCAATTCTTTTATTATTGATGTAAAGCGTGCCTTCTCTTACTTGAATTGCGTCTCCTGGTAAACCAATAATGCGTTTAACATAATTAATGCTAGGATTTGACGGCAGGCGAAATACTGCCACATCGCCTCTTTTTGGGGCGCTATACCAAAATCTTCCTTCAAAGAATTTTATGCCAAAAGGAAAAGAGTAGCGACTGTAACCATAAGAAAATTTGGAAACAAAAATGTAATCACCAATTAATAAAGTTGGCTTCATTGAACTTGATGGAATGTGAAATGGCTCGAAGAAAAATGAGCGCACGATTGTGGCGCAAATTATGGCTGCAGCGAGAGTTTTTAAGAATCCGTATTTTGATTCTTCAGGTTTTTGAGTTTTTTTTGTCATGTTATTTTATTAGATTTTTTCCAGTCATTTCTAGTGGTTGAGCAATTTGCAATAGATGTAAAATTGTTGGAGCAATATCGCTTAATATGCCATTTTTTAGAGTTACGCCATCAAGATTTTTGCCAACCATAATTAACGGAACTGGATTGGTTGTGTGCGAAGTGTGAGGTAAATTATTTTCATCAACCATACATTCAATATTGCCGTGATCGGCAGAAATTAACATATATCCATTTTGCTGCAAAACTAATTTTTCTAACATACCAAGTTGAGCATCAATGGCTTCGCAAGCTTTGATAGAAGAGGCTAAATCACCACTGTGACCAACCATATCAGGATTGGCGTAATTTACGATGATGAAATCAAATTTATTAGACTTAATTGCTGCTGATAATTTTTCTCCAACTTCAAAAGATGACATTTCTGGCTTTAAATCATAAGTGGCAACTGCTGGAGATTTTACTAAAATTCTTTCTTCGCCCGCCATTTCTTTTTCTTGTCCGCAAGAAAAGAAGAAAGTTACATGAGCATATTTTTCAGTTTCAGCAATGCGTAATTGTTTGAGCCCTTTATTTGATAGGATTTCTGGTAAAGAATTTTTTATTTCAGTTGTGGGAAATAAAATTTCGTAAAATTGATTTAATTTTTCAGAATATTCGGTTAGAGCAAGTGCGTGAGAAAAGTTAATTTTTTTAGTTTTAAATTTATTAAAATTTTTATCTAAAATTACTTCAGAAATTTCGCGGGCGCGGTCAGCACGGAAGTTGCAGAATAATAAAGCATCGCCATTTTCAATTCCTTGATAATCAGCAATTACACAAGGCAAAAGAAATTCATCATTAATTGAATTTTGATAAGAATTTTTTACCGCTGAAATTGCATCAGAATTTTTTTCACCTTGTCCAAAAGCTATTGAATCATAAGCAAGTTTAACGCGATCCCAATTATTATCGCGATCCATGGCATAATAGCGTCCAGAAACTGTAGCGATTTTTACATTTTTTAATTTTTCTAAATAAATTAAGGCGCTTTTTTGAGCAACATCTCTGCCATCTAAAAAAGCATGAAGCAAAACTTTTACACCATTTTTTGCTAAAAATTCTGCCAAAAAAACTATGTGATTAATGTGAGAATGAACTCCGCCATCAGAAAACAATCCCATGATGTGGCAGGATTTTCCGGATATTTTTAAATCAGAAATTAATTTTTGTAATTTAGAATCTTTTGCCAAACTGCCATCAGAAATAGCATTATTAATTCTTGGTAAATCTTGAAAAATTATTCTTCCAGCGCCAATTGCCATATGCCCAACTTCAGAATTTCCCATTTGTCCATCGGGAAGACCAACTGCAAGGCCAGAGGTTTCTAACTGTGAATTTGGATATGTTTTTAGAAAGTGATTATAGTTTGGTAAATTAGCGCGTGCGATTGAGTTGTTAATATCGCTGTTGTCGCCAATGCCCCAGCCGTCTAATATGCAAAGTAGAATTGGTTTTTTTGTCATTTTGTTTTTTATGTTTTTGATGAATTTGAGTCAGAGCTCGTCTTTTCTACCGCCCCTAACCCCTCCTTATCAAGGAGGGGAACTAAAAGCATTACTCTCCTTATCAAGGAGGGGAACTAAAAGCATTCCCCTCCTTGATAAGGAGGGGAACTAAAAGCATTCCCCTCCTTGATAAGGAGGGGTTAGGGGCGGTAGATGAAGCGCATTCTGACTTTTTTAGCTATTAAAAATCTCTTCAACCAACACTTCCTTCTTCTCACCAGTTTTTCTATCCTTAACTTCTACCTTTCCTGCTGCAGCACTCTTAGGTCCAACAATAATTTGGGTTGGAATTCCAATCAAATCCATAATAGCAAATTTTTGCCCTAAACCAGATTTAGTATCGTCATAAATAACCTCAATATTTTGCGCTGAAAATCTGTCATAAATTTCCTGACAAACCTTATCACAAAGCTCATCTCCAGACTTAACATTAATCAAAGCAATTTGAAAAGGTGCTACAGATTTAGGCCAAATAATTCCATTTGCATCATGGCTGGCTTCAATAATTGCGCCAACTAAACGCGAAACTCCAATTCCATAAGAACCCATATTTGGATAAATATTTTCGCCACCAGCACCCATAACAGAAGCCCCCATAGCTTTAGAATATTTTTGACCGAAGTTAAAAATATGTCCAACTTCAATTCCACGACGACTTGCAAGTTGATCTGGGGCAATTGGGCAATTTTTTTCATCATGCATTTCATCTGCCATAGCATAAATTTTTTGCATTTCTTTAATATCAAAATCTGGTTTTTGCGCAAGTTCATCAAACTTTTTATCGTAGAAAATTGCACTTTCCCCAGTGTCTGCTAAAACATGAAATTCATGAGATAAACTGCCACCAATTGCTCCTGTATCAGCTCTAAGAGCGATTGGCTTCAAACCTAATCTTTTAAAAATTTTGAAGTAAGTGCTATACATTAAATCATAAGTTTTGTGAGCTGCCGCTTCATCAATATCAAAAGAATATCCATCTTTCATCAAAAATTCTCGACCACGCATCACGCCAAATCTTGGGCGAATTTCATCACGAAATTTCCAGTGAATTTGATAAAGATTTTTTGGTAAATCTTTGTAAGAAGTAACATTTTTGCGAAAAATATCAGTCACAACTTCTTCATGAGTTGGTCCGTAAAGAATGTTGCGATCATGGCGATCTTTAATTCTAAGCATTTCTTTTCCATAATCATCATATCTGCCAGATTCAATCCAAAGCTCTGCGGGCTGAATTGTTGGCATTAAAATTTCTAAAGCACCAGTTTTGTTAATTTCTTCTTTAACAATTTTTTCAATTTTGCGCAAAACCTTTAATCCTAAAGGTAGCCAACTATAAATTCCCGAAGCAGTTTGACGAATCATGCCAGCGCGAATCATTAATTGATGCGAAGCAATTGTGGCGTCAACAGGATTTTCTTTAAGAGTTGGTAAAAAATATTGAGAAAGTTTCATGATTATTTTATGAGTTTTTTAATAAAATTCTGCGCAGCTTTTATGCCGCGAATGTCAATTGAATGGTCTAAGTGAGGCATTGAATGGGATTCGAAAGAAATTTTTTGTTGTTCAAGAATTTTTTTAGCTTCTAAAAAATTTTCAAAAGGTACTACAGAATCAGCTTCGCCATGAATTAAACAAATGTCGGGTCTTGAAATTATTTTTTCTCCAAGCAGTTCTGGCATAACTAATTTTCCTGAAAATGAAATTATGCCAGCTGGTTTTTTAGGGGCGGTTAGGCCTTGATAAAGGCTCATCATGCCGCCTTGCGAAAATCCTACTAAAAATAAATCTTTATAACCCAAAGAAAATCTTTCTAATTGAGAATCAATAAAATTAGTTAAAATTTTATTAGAAATTTTGACATTTGGGGTCATTTCGGCAATGCTTTTGTAAGTAAAGCCACGATAAAGTGAGAACCATTGATAAGCGTCTGGAAAACCACCTTCCCAAGCTTCAGGAGCATTTGGTGAAATGAAGTGGGCATCTGGCAAAACATGGGAAAATTCATGATGTAGGCTAAGTAAATTTTCGCCATTAGCACCATAGCCATGTAAGAAAATAACTAGATATTTTGGATTTTGTGCAGCAGCATGCTCAACAAATTTTAGTTGCGTCATAATTTTATAATTCGTTTGGGAGTCAGATTTTAAAAGATATGTTAACTATTGATAATCTCTCATTATTCAAAAATCACAAGAAAATTTTTGAATCTATTGGTTTTTCGGTTGCTTTGGGTTCAGCTCTTATTGTTAACGGCAAGAACGGCTCAGGCAAAACTAGTTTGTTGAAAATTTTGGCAGGAATTTCTAAGCAAAGTGCGGGAAAAATTCTGTGGAGTGACATGGATGTTGAGAAAATTCGTGATGATTTTAACGGAGATTTACAATTTTTGGGTCATAAAAATTTTCTAAAACAGGAATTAACGGTTGAAGAAAATTTAAGATTTTATGCTAAGCTTTCTGATTCTGAAATATTGATTCCAGCGGCTTTGAGTTTTTTTAAATTAGAAAATTTAGCTCACGAAAAAGTAAAAAAACTTTCGGCTGGTTGGCAAAAAAAAGTTATGCTTTCTAAATTATTATGTTGTCCTGCAACTTTGTGGTTTTTGGATGAGCCTTCGGAAAGCCTTGATAAAGAAGCTAAGGAAAGGCTTTGTGGCTTGATTGAAACTAAAATAAAAGATGGCAAGGGCTTGGTGGTGATTGCAACTCATGATGAGATTTTTTCAAAATTGGGGCCGGTGATTATGATGGAGGACTTTGTTTAGGGGAGACTTCAATCACAAGTTCAATCTTTAATTGTTTCTAATAATCTTCGTCTCAAATCCTGCGCCATCGCCATTTCTAATAACTTCTAAAACTTTCGGTAAAATTACCTTAAGCCTTTCATCCAGATGCCACGGAGCGTTAATAACAAACATTCCACAAGCACTCATTTTAGTTTCTTCTGCATGCTTTTTTCCAATTCCAAAAGTCACATGCATGATTTTTTGGAAAGGTAAAGCCGCAATTTCTTTATAAAAATTCTTTAAAACTTTTTCTTCGCCAGCTTTGTCAATAATTGGATGCCAAATCAAATAAGTGCCGTGAGCAAAGCGTTTATAGCCTTCTTTTAATGCTAAAATTGTTTTTTCATAATCGGGGCTGATTAATTCTTGATCTTTTTCAAAAGCGGGATCGATTATTACCAAGCCTCGTTTTTCAAGAGGTGGAAGTTTAGAACTTAAAAGATGAAAACCATCTTCTCTGGTTAAAGAAAATTTTGGATTACCAGCAAAATGTCTTTTTAATTCAGCAAAATCTTCACGATTTAATTCAGCAAAAATAGCACGATCTTGAGAGCGTAAATAATCTTTGATGATAATTGGTGAACCTGTGTAAATCTTGATCTTTTCTGGTAATTCTGAAATTTCACAGCGATTAATTTTTGCTAAAATATGCAAATAACGCGTTGGTAAAAAATCAGTAAAATTTTTCTGGGATAAAAGTTTTTTTATACCTTCATCAGCTTCAAAAGTTTTCAGCGATTTTTCATCAAAAAGATCATATTTTCCAATGCCAGCGTGAGTGTCTAAAACAAAAAACGGCGTAGGTTTTTCGTGAAACTTTTCTAAACAAAGACAAAGAATTGTGTGTTTAAAAATATCGGCAAAATTGCCAGCGTGGTAGATGTGGTGGTAGTTCATAGTTGATTATTAAATTTTTTCTCTCCATTCTGATCTGGAAAGATAGGTAGTATTGCTCTTATTTTTGGGTTTGTATTAGGAGTTGAATTAATCTTTATTATTTCTGAATGCGCCTTTCTGTTTCTAACTGCGTTTTTGGTTTGTATTATTGCCGCTTCTGCAGCTAATCCAAGAAGCTTATTTGTTTTCTCTTCTTCGTCTAAATCAGTATTTTCTATTATTGAATCATGTTTTGATTTTATCTTTGAGGAAAGAGGTACTATATCATCTTCTGGACTGCCATAACCTGTAATTGAAGCGCTTTCCGTAAACTTTCGACATTCCTCGATTTCAGAAGGACTAGGATTTCTTTCATCGATAGATTTTCCAAAAAGTCTCCAAACTCCTAACTGAGATTCAATATAACCAGCTTCTGATGATCTTTTTCTGAATTTATTAAAATAACTTTCGATATGTTTCTCATGTCTTGGATTAGTAGCATCAAGCGTAGTAGTTTTTTCCGCTCTCTTTTTTGACATATAACTTATCCAAAAAATAACCCTGTAATAACATAGTTTGCTAACAATATCGTAATTGATGCCGCCACAACAGCGTTGGTTGTAGCAATGCCAACTCCTTCAGCGCCGCCTTTAGAATTATAGCCAAAATAACAGCCCATAATTGCAATTACAAAACCAAAAACTGCTGCCTTTGTAAGTCCAGAAACTACATCAACTGTTTCTAAAAATTTGATAGTGCTATTTATGTAAGGTCCAGGCGAGAATCCAAGGCTGTGAACGCTTACCAGATAACCGCCCATCACGCCAATAATGTCAGCAATTAAAACTAAAAATGGTAACATTAAAACTCCAGCAATAACTCTTGGAGCAACTAAATATCTAAATGGATTGGTTGAAAGTGTACGAAGCGCGTCAAGTTGTTCAGTAACTTTCATGGTGCCAATTTCAGCCGCCATTGAAGCGCCAACGCGACCAGCAACCATTAAACCAGCTAAAACAGGCCCAAGTTCACGAGTGATTGATAAAACAACAACTGTGGCAATGGTACTTTCAGCGTTGAAACGAGAGAATCCAGAATAGCTTTGTAAAGCCAAAACTGCGCCAGAAAAAATTGCTGTTAAACCAACAACTGGCAAAGAAAAATATCCAATTTGAATGATTTGGCGTAAAATTATTCTTGGATAAAATGGTGGCGTGAAGCAAGCTTTAACGGCATTTCCAGCAAATATAACAATTTCTCCAAGTTTGCTTAAATTAAGTAAAGTGAAGTTGCCAATTTTTTCTAAGAAATTTAAAGTTTTGGAAAATATTTTTTCTGGCATTTTTTATTTTTGGGTTGATTTTTTTAAATAGATTATCAAGTTATAGTGCATAAATATTCTTTTAAGCAAAGAATTTTTGATAATTAATAACTATCCTAAAATCAACCGTCTTAATCTTTTAGGCGTTTGATCCACCCTCTTTTCCAAAGAGAGCTAAAAGCGTGGTAATTCCTCTTTGAAAAAGAGGGTGGATGACTGCGATAGCAGCCAGACGGGTGATTTGACTGGCCATATAAATAACAACATTATAAACAACAACATCTTTAGTGTTTAAAGAAAAAGCTAAATACATTTCCAAAAATTTTCTACTCCCAATTCTTTTGGTGCTTTTTGTTGCTGGGCGTAGTGTTTTATTGGTTCATAGCTTTTCGCATCAAGAATTTGATCAAGGAGTTAATGGCTCTAAAAAAATTCAGCAAGTTACTATTCAAGACAAAAATATTTTAGAAAAAATAATATTTTTTCATTCTGGAAATTCTTCTGATTCATCTAAAAAAGCGGCTGATTGCTCTTTATGTGCTTTGTCTAATTTGCAAAATCAGGTTTTATTTTCCGCTGTTTTTGCTTTTGCAATAACAGCTTTTTATTTGGCTTTTATTTCTCGAGATTTCAATCGAGTTAAACTTTCTTATCTTCTTTCTTCTTACTCTTCCCGCGCTCCGCCACAAGTTTCTTAAAATCTTTTTATTAGCTTCTTGTACACTTTTGTCATTTAATCAGTTGGTCTTGTCATTCCCGCGAAGGCGGGAATCCAGCTTTTTTAGATATTCTGGATCCCCGCCTTCGCGGGAATTACAAACAATTTGGAATGACAAATTTGTATTAATCAAAATATAAATTAATGCTTTTTTATGAAAAAATATTTCTCTGTAACGCTGCGTTTTTTGGCGTCTTTTCTTTTAATGGCGGAAAGTTTATTCCTGTCATCGACTCAATCTCAAGCTTCAGAACCCAAAGCTGTAGAATATCAAATCACAGCTAAAAAACTTGATGATTCTCGTAACAAATTATCGCCAAAAACTGGTGGTAGCTCTTTTTCTTTTAAACAAAAAGATATTGATAACTTACCACAAGGTCAGGCAACTTCGCTTAATCAAGTGTTGCTGCGCGCGCCTTCCGTGGTACAAAGCACTCAAGGACAGCTTTATGTGCGAGGAGATCATGCCAATTTGCAATATCGCATTAATGGCGTGATGTTGCCAGAAGGGGTGTCGGGTTTTGGTCAATCTTTAGATGTGCATTTTGCAGATAAAATTGATTTTTTGACGGGTGCAATGCCCGCGCAATATGGATTTAGAACTGCTGGTGTGGTTGATATTCAAACCAAAAGTGGTGCTTTTGGTAATTCAAACAGATCAGAAGTGATGGTTGGTGGGAATGATACTACTGGCTTAAACCAACAAATAAGAGGCTCTAAAGGTAACTTAAATTATTATTTAAATGCTTCTTATTTGCAAAATAATCGTGGTATTGAAGCAACCAGTTCTGCCAGAAAATCAAATCATAACGACTCCAGTCAGGGCAATCTTTTCGGCTATTTTTCTTATTTGATAGATGCTTCCAAACGATTTAATGTGATTGTTTCTAATTCTACAAATCGCTTTGAAATTCCCAATAATCCTAATCAAAATCAGGAATATATTTTAAATGGTTTTAATGATTTTTCTTCTTCCAATTTAGATCAAACCCAAAACGAATCAAATAAGTTTGTGGTGGCGTCTTTACAGGGAGTAAGTGACACGGATGTGGAATATCAAATGTCGTTATTTAGTCGTTACAGTGATTTGAAGTTTAAATCAGATTATGTGGGAGATTTAATTTTTAATGGCATTTCATCAAATTTAAATAGAAGTAGTTTTGCCAATGGCGCGCAGGCTGATTTTACTTATGCTTTGAATGAAAAAAATACTTTGAGAAGTGGTTTTTTATTCAGTAATGATCGCGTTAAAAGTGCCACTGATAATGCGGTTTTTGAAACTGATTTGGACGGCGAACAAAGTGCCTTTGATCCTTTAAAAATAAATGAAGCCAGCGCTAAAGATTCACAATTTGCAGGAATTTATTTGCAAAATGAATGGCAGGCTTTGGATAAATTAATCATTAATTATGGAGCAAGATTTGATGCTTCATATTCTTATGTTAATGAAACTCAGCTTAGCCCAAGATTTGGTGCAATTTATGATTTAACTTCAAAAACCAAACTTCATGCGGGATATTCTCGCTACTTTACTCCGCCGCCAAGTTCGGCAATTTCTGAAACTGTTCGTAGTAAATTTGAAAATACCACTAATGCTTCAGAAAGCTCTGAAAATTCTAAGGTTAAGGCAGAAAGAACCCATTATTATGATATTGGAATTTCTCATAAAGCTACGCCAAATCTGACTTTGGCTGTTGATGGTTATTACAAGCAAATCAGAAACTTGCTTGATGAACATCAATTTGGTAATTCCTTAATTTACACGCCATTTAATTATGAGAAAGGAAAGGCTTACGGTGTTGAGTTCAAGGCTGATTATAAAAAAGATAATTTTGCTTCTTACTTTAACTTTTCTGCTCAAAATGCTTATGGTAAGAATATAATTTCTGGTCAATATATTCATGATTCTGACGAGCTTGATTATATTTCTAAAAATAATATCACTTTAGATCATAGCCAAACTTACACAATGTCGGGTGGAGCTTCATATTTGCTGCTTGGCACAAAATATAGTGCTGATGCAATTTATGGTTCTGGACTTCGCACAGGAGATAACAATTTAAATACCATGCCATCTTATTTGCAGGTTAATGCTGCCGTGGCAAGAGATGTTGAATTATTTTCTGCTGGTAAAGTTAATTTACGCCTTGCTGCTGTGAATGTGTTTGACAAGGTTTATCAATTTAGCGATGGTTCTGGAATTGGCATTAGTGCTTCGCAATATGCTATGAGAAGGACATTTTATTTGATTGCTAGTAAGTCGTTTTAGTTTTTGAAGAGAAAGTAGATTTTACTGTGTAGACCCCGTCAGGCGAAGGACTGAAAAACTTTGTCATGTTGAGTGTAGCGAAGCATCTCTTTAAGATTCAAGAGATCCTTCAACTTCGTTCAGGATTATGAGAGCAAGTGTAGCCGTCGCATGACAGGGTCCACGCAGTAATAACAAATTAAGATGCCAATATTCAAAAAAAATAATTAATATAAGTATGAACATTATCGAACAAACCATAAACGCCACAAAGCTTGGCGGTGTAATAATGTATCCACTTATAATTTTATTCATCATGGCAATTACCTTGATAATTGATAAAATTTTAATCTATAAAAAATTAGTTAAACTTCCCAAAGACTTGCTAGAGTTGATTGAAACTTATGGTTTTTCTTGGAATGAATTAGAAGAAAAACTAAAAAACCTGCCATCACAAAATTATTATCGCAGATTTTTTTCAGTAATTTCGCAAAATAAATCAAGACCAATTTGGTGGCTGGAATCAAGGGCGGGAGATGAGGTAAAGTTAATTGAAAAATCTTTAGCTGGTGGTTTGTGGATTTTGGAAACTATTGTTACAGTTGCGCCACTTTTGGGCTTGCTTGGAACTATTGCGGGCATGATGGACTCATTTAAATTAATTGGCGATGATACTTTAATTAATCCAACTGGAGTTACGGCGGGAGTTGCTCAGGCATTGATTGCAACTGCTTTTGGTTTGGGAATTGCTATTTTTTCTCTCTTCGCTTTTAACTATTTTTCTCGTCGTCAAGATCAATTGCTTGATGAGTTAGAAAGTCTTGGCACTAGAATGACTGACCATATCAGATTAGACCGCGAGGAAAAATAATATGAAATTTTCCAGATCAAGAAAATCAAAAAAAGGTCGTATCGAAATTATTCCGATGATTGATGTGATGTTTTTTTTATTAGCCACTTTCATGTTGGCGTCTCTTTCTATGCATCGTCTTGACTCTTTACCAGTTAATCTGACTCAAGGTAAAGCAACAAAAATTGAAAAAGATGAAAAAGTTACTTTAACAATTAATAATCAGAATCAGCTATTTTTAAATAAAGAACCAATCGAGTTAGAATCTTTGGCAGAAAGGCTAAAGCCCTTGTTAAAAAATTCTGATGGCGTGGTGATTGTGGCTTCTGATAAAGACGCAAAGCAAGGAGTTGTATCTCAGGCAATGCTTAAATCTCGTGAGGCAGGAGCATTGCATTTTTCAATTATTGTGCAGGGTCAATGAAATATCCTTTAGCAAGTTTTGGTCTGACTTTCTTGATTTTTTGTGTTGTGGCAATCTTATTGTCTTTCTCTTTTTCTAAAAAAAATCCCAAAGAAATTAAATTAATACCAGCAACCATAGAGATAGATTCTATAATGGTTAATGAGGCTTCGGAAGTAAAAAAATTCTCAGAAGAAAAGCCAGAAAAAAAGATGAATCTGCCAGCAATTACAAAAGAAAAACAATCAAAAGAAAGTGAAATAAATAAAAAACAAGTTGCACAAAAATCTTCAGAAAATAGTGATCCAAATTCCAAAAACAAAGTTCTGATTTTATATGGGCCACTTCCAAAAATTCCGGATCATTTAAGAGATGAGGCTTTCAACAGCTTTGCCATGGCGCGTTTTTATATTAATAAAGATGGCTCATCTAAAGTTGAATTAATAAAACCTTGCAGCAACCCTGAGTTGAATTATTTATTATTAAAAAGTTTGGCGAAGTGGAAATTTGCTGAATCTGATAAGGGTTCTCTGCAGGATATTAGAGTGAATTTTAGAGTAGAGTAAGGTTGTAATACTTTGTTATTCACGCGAGTTAGGTGATTGGGAAGATAAATAATACCATTTTAACCTGAAAACACCCATTTTCTTCAAAAAAATTATGAGCAGAAATTGCGACGAAAAGCATAAGCTGTATCAGGTGATACAGCTTATGCTTGCCGAGCAATTTATGCCAGAATTTTGCAGAAGAAAATGGGTGTTTTCAGGTTAAAATGGTATAAGAGCTGGATTCCCGCCTTCGCGGGAATGACGAATATGTAATTTATTTTTTTACTTCAAGTTTGATTTGATGTTTTTTACTTAGAAAAACTACCATAAAAAATAACCCCAAACAATAAATTACATTCCAGTCAGCCATTGAAAGGCCAAGAAATACAAAAGCTGGCTCATCGCATCTAATTGCTTTTGTTTTGCTTAATGCTTCTTTTAAATCTTCTAAATTATCAATATTATTTAAATTTTCTGAGGAACAAGTTGTTGGACCTTGGAAGATTTTTTTCTCAACTCCAACATGGTAAATAGCGATTGCAGCGTTTATTAAAAGAAGTAGGGCGCAGAGATAAATTGTAATTTTTTTGATTTTTTCAGATTTGAGAAAAAATAAAGCAAGAGAGGTGAGGGCGATGATAACAAAAAATGGTTTGCGTTGGTAGAGGCATAATATGCAAGGCTGGAGATTGAAGATATATTGGCTGATATAAGCACTGGTAAGGGCTGCTATTGACGACAGTAGAAGGAATAATAAAGTTATTTTATAAGCAAAAAGAGATCCTTCGCTACGCGGGACATGACATAGTTTGTCATCCTGAGCGTAGCGAAGGATCTCTTGTGATTTACTTTTTAATTCATCCATTATTTATTTACTTAAAATTTTCTTCGCTAAATCCTTGCGCAATTCAACGGCTGGCTGATTGAAAGGATCAATCTTTTTAACATAAGAAATTAAAATTGTTTCTAAAAACATCTGCATCATTAGTCCACCTAAAACTTCTTCATTCAGTTTTTCAATATCAAAAATTCTAATTGGCAGTTTTTTCTTATTTAAAACTTCAATCGTAGTTTCTTGTTCAATTTTTACTATATCGCTTAACTTTTTGCCGCCAAATAAGGTTGGGCAAGATGGTAAATCTTTTACCATAAAATCATCACTGTGATTTTTTTGAGTTAAAAATGTAAAAAATTTATCTTTTGGACCTTCAAGATAAAGTTGTAGTTGGCTGTGCTGATCGACTGTTCCCATTGAATTTATTGGTGTTGAGCCAAATCCAGATTTTCCTAAAGATTCTGCCCAAAGTTGACGATACCAATCAGTAAAGTTTTTTAAATTATCAATGTAAGGCATGATAACGCTGTTGGTGAAGCCTTTTTTGTAAAGATAAAGTTGAATTGCGCAGGAATTTATGATTGTGTCGTTATTCAAAAATTCAGTGACGATTTTTTCTGCGCCACTTCTAATTTTTTTAACATTAATTCCGCAAAGCAAGGAGGGAAGAATTCCCACTATGGAGAAGCAAGAATATCTGCCGCCAATTTTTTCAGGATGATGAGCAATTTCAGCGCCAATTTTTTTGGCAATTTTGGCAATAGAATTTTTTTCTGATTGAGTAACGAATAAAAATTGATCAGAAAAATTTTTAATTTTTGCTTTCTTCAATTTGTCTAATATTACCAAGGTTTGGCAGATGGTTTCAATAGTTTCGCCTGATTTGCTGATTACTAAGAAAAATGTATTTTTAAAGTCAATTTTGTCTAAAGAGATTTTGATAGTTGAAGGATCTATTGATTCCAGAAATTCAACTTTATTTTGATCTTTTAATGATGCTAAAGTTTTGCCACCAAGGCTTGATCCGCCAACGCCTAACACTAAAACTTTTTTAAATTTAGATATTTTTTTTGCCAAAAAATCAAAATGCTTTAGATCATTTTTTTCAAAAATAACATCAATCATTGCTAGTTTTTTATCAGCAATTTCTTGGCGTAATTTTGATGCTGTTTGTTGGCAATTTTTGTAATATTTCTCTAAGTCTTTCGAGGAAGGAATATTCTTAAAGTGTTGCAAATAAAGGTTTTTAACTGGCATTAAGGTTTTTAAATGTTGTTATTGTCTTAAATTCTATTTATTAAAAAAATGGATTCCCGATAGCGCGGTCAGTGACAAGGTAGATATTTAAGTCATAAGATCTTTAAAATGAAGGACAAAAACTTGTAATATTTTTTTTGATACTTATATTTGGGCAAGTTCTGATTCATTTCTGAAAATAAAATCCTTTTATTTATACTTTTGGCTGGGTAGCAAAGTGGTAATGCAGGAGCCTGCAAAGCTCCTATGCGTCGGTTCGATTCCGACCCCGGCCTCCATACTTTCTTTTATTATTTTACTTCGTCATTTTTTCTTTGGCTAATTCTTGGCTCTCTTAGATAAATTGCTTCAGAAAATTCTTCAAACTGCTCATCTTCACAAATTTTTTCATAAGCCAATAAGCCAACTAAATCAGCTTCAATTACATCTTCTTCAAGATTGATTTCAAATTTCAAATTATTTTTTAGCAAAATTTCGGAGATTATTTTTTTGCCACTTCCGCAGAGGAAAAAATTTTTCTTTGGTAAAAAATTAATAATATCTTCGAATTTAACTAATTGAGATTGGGTAATTTGTTTTAATTTGCCATTTTTTGATACAAAGCTTCCAACAAAAAATTCATCCATTTTGGCGTCAATAGCTACAAAAATTTCTTCTGAATTTTGGCGATATTTAAAGGCTAAAACTTCAAGCGAATCAAGTGAAATAAGAGGTAAATTAGTGGCTATTTTTAAGGTGCGCGCGGTGCTGATTCCAATTCTAACGCCAGTAAAACTTCCCGGTCCAGAAGTGCTGGCGATGAAATTCAAATCTTGGTACCAAATATTACTTGTTTGCAGAATTTTTTCAATTTCAGGAATTAGAATTTCTGATTGTTTACCACTTTCATAAGTTGTGGTTTTGGAAAGAATTTTTTTATTTTCAAGAAGGGCGACAGAAAGATTGGAATTAGTGGTGTCAAACGCAAGAATTCTCATAAGCGTTGCTAATTAATTCTAACTTTAATGCTTGGAATATCTAAAGAAAAAGCTGGAATTTTAGCATCAAATGTTTCGCCATTATTTTTTTGCATTTTATAATTACCAGTCATGATGCCAGAAGGATGACGCAAATGTACGCCGCTGCTATATTGAAAATTACCATTCATTGCTATTAAAGGTTTTTCACCAACTACGCCTTCTCCGTCAATTTCTTGCACTACGCCTTTTTCATCAATTATTTTCCAATGGCGATTTATTAATCGTAAATCTTCTGAGCTTTTATTTTCAATTTTTACATGATAAACCCAGACAAATAGACTTCCAGCGGCGCTAACTTGGCTATCGATGAATTCTGGATAGACGCTAACTTCAACGCCATTAGTGTTGGAGAGATATGATTGTTTGGGGAAATTTTCTGATATATTTGGCAAAAGATCTTCCAGTGATTTATTAGTTTTGATAATTTTTTGTTTCACTATTTTAGAGTATTTAATTGTTTAGACTTTAGAACCTTACTCCATTCTATCTGTCATATCAACGGTACTCATAAGTTCTTTAAGATCTATAACTCCTGAAACAACTTTTTGTAATCCGTCTTCTACCATGGGTTTGAAACCTTTACTGACAGCGTGAGTAAACATTTCTTTACGACTTGCTGAGACCATAATCATGTCATCAAGCTCTCTATCAAAAGGTAAAATTTCATTTATAACTATACGACCTTTATAACCCCCATTTCCACATTTATCGCAACCTACAGCTTTAAAAAGAGAGGTTATATTTTTATATTTAGGTCCAAGTAATCTTTTTTCAAATTCTTCAACTGGATGTTCTTTTTTGCAATGTGGACATAGTTTTCTGGCTAATCTTTGCGCAACAACTCCAATAAGAGAGCCAGCAATTAAATAGCTTGGAACTCCCATGTTAAGTAATCTTGGAATTGCCCCTAAGGCATCGTTTGTGTGTAAACTGCTATACACTTGGTGACCAGTCATTGCTGCTTGAATTGTGGTAGTGGCGGTTTCTTTATCACGCATTTCTCCAATTAGAATTATATCGGGGTCTTGTCGTAAAATAGCCTTAATACCAGTGGAGAAATCTACGCCGCTATCAGCCTTTATGTTAGACTGTCTAATCATGGGAATGCGATATTCTACAGGATCTTCCAAAGTCATAATATTTTTATCAACAGAGTTGATGAGGTTTAGAACCGTATAAAGAGTGGTTGTTTTACCAGAGCCAGTTGGACCAGTAAGAATGATTACGCCCTCAGGTCGTTTTACTAATTTTTTTATCAGATTTACGCTATCTTCACTAAAGCCTAATTTATCTAGTGAGACGATTGATTGCTTTTCATCCAAAATACGCATAACGATATTTTCACCGCTAATGGTTGGCTGAGTTGATACCCGAAAGTCAATTTTGCGTCCCAATATTTCAGAATGCACATGTCCGTCTTGTGGTTTGCGGCTTTCAGCGATGTTCATGCCTGCCAAAATTTTTAATCTTACGGCAATTGCTGACCAATAATCTTTGTGAATAGAACGAATTTGCACCATCTTTCCGTCAATACGATAACGAATACGCAAGAAAAGTTGTTCTGGTTCAAAGTGTAAATCTGAGGCTAAGCGGTGAACTGCATCAGTTAAAATCCCATCTACCAAACGCACCATTGGACTTCTATAATCGCCACGCAAATGCGCTTCATCATTAATGCTTTTTTTATCTGAGCTATTTTCAATTTCTTTTAAAATTCCCTCAATAGACATTTCATAGTCATAATATTGATCTATGGCGTGCAAAATATCAGTTTCTGGAATGTAAACTGGAATGATTTTGAAATTAGGTGGAAAGCTTCTTTTGACTTGATCAAGGGCAATAATATCGAATATGTCAGCCATGCCTATTGTTACTACATTTCCAGTGCAAGCAACGGCAATTAATTTATTGTGAATGGCAAATTCTTTGGAGATTTTTTTTACTAGTCTAGAATCAATGATTGATGATTTTAGATCAAATGTATTAGAGCCAGAATTTTCGTTTAAAATTTCCCCCAAAGCACCTTCGGAGATAAACCCCATTTCAACCAAAATTGCGCTAACTGTTTTGGTGCCCTTTAGTCTCTCTTGTTCTTTGGTTGCAATTAAGACCTGATCTTCAGAGATAACTTTTTTCTCTAATAATATTGCTGCAATGTCGGTACTTGATGATATCATCTTAAATCCTGAGATTTTTAATTGTGTGTGAAAAAAACTAATTCAATAATCCGATTAGCTTCCTATATTGTCAAGAATACAAACCTTAAAAATTATTAAAAAAACATGACTGTATTAAGAACCTGTTTAGTATCCTTTTTATTTCCATATTTAGTCCTATTTTTACTTATTTTTTAGTAAAATTACTCTAAATATATTCCGATATTCATCGTAATTTTACTAAAAAAACGTTAAAAATATGCCAAAATCTGAAAATAAAAAGGATACTAAACAGGTTCTAACAAGATTTGCTCCATCCCCAACTGGATATTTACATATTGGTGGTGCAAGAACCGCTTTATTTAATTATCTTTTTGCTAAACACAATGGTGGAAAATTTTTACTTAGAATTGAAGATACTGATGAAAAAAGATCAAGCAAAGAAGCGGTTGATGCGATTTTAAAAGGTCTTGATTGGCTTGGTTTGAAGCATGATGATGCTTTTGTTTTACAGTCAAAAAATTTAGAGAGACATAAAGAAATTGCTCAAAAATTGCTTGAGAAAAATCAGGCTTATTTATGTTACACTTCTGCTGAAGAATTAGAAGAAATGCGAAAAAATGCTGAAGCGAAAAAAGAAGTTTTTCGTTTTAAAAGTCCGTGGCGTGATAAAGTTCAATCACAAATTTCAGCTGTAAAACCTGTAATTAGAATCAAAGCTCCTTTTGAAGGAGAAATGTTGATAAAAGATTTGGTGCAAGGAGAAATTCGTGTAAAAAATTCTGAACTTGATGATTTAGTGATGTTGCGTGGTGATGGCACTCCAACTTACATGATGGCAGTTGTGGTTGATGACCACGATATGAATATTACGCATATTATTCGTGGCGATGATCATTTGACTAATGCTTTCAGACAAAAAGTTATTTATGAAGCGATGGAATGGAAAGTTCCTGAATTTGCTCACATTCCTTTAATTCATGGGCCTGATGGCACTAAAATGTCAAAAAGACATGGCGCAACTTCGGTGATTGAATATAAGGAAATGGGCTATTTACCTGAAGCGATGCGTAATTATTTATTGCGACTTGGCTGGTCGCATGGCGATTCTGAAATTATTTCTGATGCGCAGGCGATTGAATGGTTTAATTTGGAGAAGGTTGGTAAATCGCCAGCTAGGTTTGATTTTGATAAATTAAAATTTCTTAACAAACATTACATTATTAGAGAAAAAAGTAAGGTAGAGTTATTGGAGTTGGTTTTAGAATTTTTTGAGAAAAAAATTTCTATCAATGAAAAAAATAGAATTGTTCGTGCAATAACATTTGTTAAAGAAAGATCGGATTTAATAAGTGATCTAGCTAAAAATTTAGAAATATATTTTGATAAGTTTCGTGGTAATTTTGACGATAAGGATAAGAAAATTAATTATTCTGAAATTATTTTAGAAAAAAAATCTTTAATTCTTGATCTGCAAAAAGTTTTTACTGATTTAGAAGATTGGAGTCATGACGGAATAAAAAATTCTCTCAATAATTTTGCCACTGAAAAAGGAATAAAGATCAAAGATTTTGGTCCTCTACTGCGCCTTATCTTAACTTTTTCACTAGCTTCAGCTGGTGGAATTTTTGATGTGATTGAGATTTTGGGGAAAGATGAGGTGGTGGATAGGATTGGGTTTGCAATTGAAGGTTGTTAGAATTTTAATGGGTTTTTTTAAGATAGAAGGTTTGAGTTCTTTACGAAATGGACCCCGCGTACTAAGTACGCGGGGTCCATCTTGAAACTTGTTCAATATTGGAAACTTTAATTGATTTTAGTTTTTTGAAAGATAAGTTTAGCATCGGTTTCACCATCAACTTGATTAACCAAATAAATTCACCAATGAACACTGCCATTATGAATAATCCAACTTTACCACAATTTTTTACCAATCCGATTAAAGCTCTTCACAGGCTTAGAGAGGCTGGTTTCACTGAAAAGCAAGCTGAGGCTCAGATTGAAGTTTTTAGCGAACATGTTGAAGCAAATCTTGCGACTAAAAGAGATTTTGTAGATCTTGAAGTTAAGATGAGTACAAGAATTAAAGAGCTTGAACTAAAGATTGAAATTAGATTTAAAGAAATAGAAGCAAAGTTGCAAGAAACGGAAATGAAACTTACAATAAGAACTGGCGCGATTACCAGCGCAGTAGTTGGATTTTTTTACATTTTAGAAAAATTTTTCTAAAATTTTTGAAGTAGATTTTAAAAATCTCATCAGGGAGCCCCCGCAAATTTTAATTAATTTAAGTTATTGGATTTTAGCAAGCTGATTGCTTGACTATTTTCAATGCCGAAAAGGGTTCTCACAAAATATGCCAAAAAATTATTTATTTACTTCTGAGTCAGTTTCTGAAGGTCATCCTGATAAAATCTGCGATCAAATTTCTGATAGTTTAGTGGATGCTTATCTAAAAAAAGATCCATTTTCTCGTTTAGCAATTGAGACTTTTGCCACTACCAATCGCGTTATTGTTGGTGGAGAAATTCGTGCGCCAGAAATTTCTAAATCTGAAATTGATGATATTATTCGCAGTACTATTAGAGAAATTGGTTACGAACAAGAGGGTTTTCATTGGAAAAACCTTGAAATTACTAATTTGATTCATGAACAATCTGCTGATATTGCAATTGGTGTGGATGCTTCTGGTTCTAAAGATGAAGGCGCTGGAGATCAAGGAATTATGTTTGGTTACGCCTGCAAAGAAACCGAAGCTTTGATGCCTGCGGCAATTTATTACGCCCATCGTATTTTGCACAATATTATGAATGCGGTTAGATCTGGTGAAATAAAGGGTTTGGGTACAGATGCTAAAAGCCAAGTTACTCTTGTTTATGAAAATGGAGCGCCAGTTCGCGCTGAAGCAGTTTTAGTTTCAATTCAACACAAAGAAGGCGTCACACAGCAACAAGTTAAAGATTTAATCAGACCTTATGTTGAGAGAACTTTACCTAAAGGCTGGATGTGTGATGATGCTAAATTTTTAGTTAATCCAACTGGAAAATTTGTAATTGGTGGGCCTGATGGTGATGCTGGTTTGACTGGTAGAAAAATTATTGTTGATACTTATGGTGGTGCGGCACCTCATGGTGGCGGGGCTTTTTCTGGAAAAGATCCAACTAAGGTTGATCGTTCAGCAGCTTACATGGCGCGCTATTTGGCTAAAAATGTGGTGGCTGCAGGTTTAGCTGATCACTGCACCATTCAAATTGCTTATGCAATTGGTGTTTCCAAGCCTTTGTCGCTTTATGTGAATAATCACAAAACTGGAATTGAAGGTGAAAATTTGGTGAAAGTTATTAATGAGTTGATTGATCTTTCGCCTCGTGGAATTAGAAATCATCTGCAATTGAATCGCCCAATTTACAAAAGAACCGCAACCTATGGTCATTTTGGTCGTGAGCCTGAGGCTGATGGAGGGTTTAGTTGGGAAAAAACTGATTTGGCAGAGAAGTTGAAGAGGTTGGTTTAGTTTAGAAGTTGCTTATAGTATCCTATAGTGCAGGTCGGCATTTGTAATGCCAACCTGTGTTTATTAAAATTATAAAAGTTAGAAAATTTTAGCAAACACAAGGTTGGGTTTACAAAACCCGACCAGCTAGGGTGATTGTCACAGAAACAATTTACAAAATCCAAAAAACTCATAACAAATGCTAAACATATTCCTAATCGCAATTGGTGGTGCACTTGGTTCTGTTGCCAGATATTTATTTTCAGAATTAATAATTCATCTAATTCGTATTCAAAATTATTTCAAAAATTTCCCCACCCACTTTCCCTTGGCAACATTTTCTGTAAATGTTATTGGTTCTTTATTAGCAGGTGTGATTTACTATTTTGTGATTAAATATTTTGATAATTTTGACCTTAAAATGAAAAACCTATTAATGGTTGGGTTTTTAGGTGGCTTTACAACTTTCTCAGCATTTTCTTTAGATTTCTTTCGCCTATTCACCGCAGGTCAAATAAATCTTGCTCTTATTTATGCTTTATCTTCAGTTACAATTTCAATTTTAGCCTTATTTTTTGGCTTTTATTTAACAAAATTTATTTTCGCCTAAGTTCTTCAAATGATTTCAGTCAATATTACCAAAGATTTTACCAATTTGCGTTTAGATAAATTTTTATGTCAAAAATTCGACATTTCTTTTGGAGTGGCGCAAAAAATTGTGCGTGAAAAAAAGGTCAGGGTAAATAATGTAAGGGTTGATGCGTCCTACAAAACACAGCATATGGACGAGATAAATGTTTACGCTGATTTAGAGATTAGAAATACTTTAGAAAAGACAAAAACAAAAGTGAGCGATGTAAAAGTTGCCAGAATTAAAGAGCAAATAATTTTTCGTGATGAAAATATCATTGCTTTGAATAAGCCTTCAGGTCTTGCTACGCAAGGCGGAAGCGGAATTGAAATTTCAGTTGATGATTATTTGCCTTATTTAAAATTTGGATCACAAGAAAATCCACAATTGGTGCATCGTTTAGATAAAGATACTAGCGGGCTTTTATTGATTGCCAGAAATGCCGCAGCAGCAGAAATTTTGACAGCAGCTTTTAAAAATAAAACTATTCGTAAGACTTATTTGGCACTTGTTATTGGCATTCCTAAAAAAACTGAAGGTGTAATTAATATTCCAATTTGCAAAAAATTTGTTGGCAAAAATGAAAAAGTTTACCGCGATGAAATTGATGGCAAAGAAGCGATTACGGAATTTAAAGTTTTGGAAAGATTTAAGGAACATTCTTTGATGGAACTTTCGCCTTTGACGGGCAGAACGCATCAATTGCGCGTGCATTGCAAAGAACTTGGTCATGCCATTATTGGTGATGTAAAATACGGCGGCAAAGATGTAATAAAAAGAGATATTTCCAGAAGAGTTTGTTTGCATGCGAAGAAAATTGTGATAGAAGATTTTTTTGGCAAGAGATTAGAAATAGAAACTGAACTGCCAGATTTTTTGATGCCTGCTGTGGTGAAAGTTCCTGTTAAAGCTATTGCTAAAACGGCAGATAAATCAACAGATAAATTCCCAACTAAAACTAGAGGAAGATTTTCTAGTTCTAAAGATTCTGAGTCAAAAGACGATGCAAAAGCAAAAGGAAAAGTGGCAAAAAGAGGTCGTTTTAGAAGAAAGTAACATCTCCTTTGTCCATTCCAATCCCTCTTTTCTTCACGCTAAATCTGTCATTTCCGCGAAGGCGTGAATCAAGTGCTTATTCTATTAAAAACTTGATTCCTGCCTTCGTGGAAATGACAGATGTAGCGGTAATAACATTTTAACCTGAAAACACCCATTTTCTTCTGCAAAATTCTGGCATAAATTGCTCGGCAAGCATAAGCTGTATCACCTGATACAGCTTATGCTTTTCGT
>Ga0214919_10000595_pt1 | contig 61443 bp, 49 predicted proteins | sample LL1503_MetaG_FD_177994 | JGI IMG/M metagenome (GOLD analysis project Ga0214919, IMG submission 177994) | Freshwater microbial communities from Lake Lanier, Atlanta, Georgia, United States - LL-1503 | ecosystem: Environmental > Aquatic > Freshwater > Lake | place: USA: Georgia | collected... | reverse complement strand
GTACCTATTTCGCCGACTCCTGCGTGCAGCGGATTTGAATGTAATTATGTGTAAAACATTCAGCTTATCGCAAATAAAACAACACCATCAGGTAAGATAATATGGCCAGTGATATGGAAATCGTCCAAACCGGTAAAACGGTTTTGTTTTTATACCCAACACCAAATTGTCTAAACTCCCCGTCTGGTCCATAAGCAAATGCCGGTTTCATTACATGAAATAATGTAAATAAGATAAGAAATAGAATTACTGCAAATGTTGTCTTATTCATACGAACATAAGATTGTGAAAACATGGATTTTATAACCGCTTTTATACTATGTGTTTATAAAATCATTGTACGGAATACAATTCATAGTCACGGGGGCTTAGTCGGAACCAAAATCGCCTCCTCCATCTTCTTCGTAATAGGCTCCATCTGCATCGTCGCCCGTATATCCGGCAATATCGTTTGCTTCTTGATCATAAAATGCATCCACCTCCGCGCCGTCATCATCCTCGATTTCTTGGACATTTCGTTGAATGACCACGTCCTCTTCATCTGCGTCGTTTTGATTCGCAAGTTGGTTTAACAGGTCCTTGCGCTCTTCTTCATATCGCGATTTGTCGTAATTCACTAAACCCTTGCGCAATCCAACATTCCAACGCCCCAATTTCAATATTTTCTTGGTATCTTCCACCTTGCGTTCGTCTGCATCCATATCGCGCAAAAAGTCGGTTATCAGCTTCTTCTCTTTCATCTTGGACTTGGATACTCGTTTTTCAATATCACTGTAAGATAAATCGACCGCCTTCTTATTCTTTTCTGTAATGTCCAAGAAAGCCAGTAACAGATCGGCCACGCGAGATTTCAATTGTTTCTGATCACCCGCGGTAATTTGAATTTCGGCTAAATCATCCCCATATTCCGCATCGCCCCCTCCCGCATACGTTTCACTCGACATACCCAAAATAAATTCGTCTTCATTTTCGCGTATGGATTGACGGCGCATCTGCTTCCGCGCTTGGACATCCATTTGCAGCAGGTCGTCATTATCGGTGGCTCTGATGTATTCATATAAAACGGAATACCATACATACGAGTAAATCATATACAATGTACGTTTCGTAAAGAGAGAATAATAGGACCGCGCAGGTTCCTCGCCCGCGGCCTCCTTGTGTATCGGTGTAAAAGTTGGGATGAGTTGTAGAAAGTCCGTCACATCGCGCAGATTGGATTGGACTTCTTGGAGCAAATTTGTAATTGTAGAGTCGTTCATAAAAGATTGCAGCTGTTTATAATAATCGCCAATAAATCGTGAAATATCCATATTATGCTCATTCGCCAAATTCCAGTGCTTGTGTGCTTTTGTACTTACATTATGATTATTCACAATCATTTCTGGAAAAATGCGGCTCATAGAAAACACCGAATTTCGCATAAATTGGGTGGCGGAATACATGGCCGATTCGTCATTCTTGGACAAGGCGGATTGATCCATATTCCACATATGAATGTTCGCCATCATTTCTTCCAATTTCTTCTTTCTCGCAGGCGCCAGATTCCCGTTTCTTCCCAAAAAATCCACAATGCGGTCCAATAATTCCGTATTGGATCGCGTGAGCCAATTATTTAGACGATATGTTTCATCTGAGTCTTGCGCAACCATATTACGCGGATTAAATTTCGCCAAAACGGGATCCAAGAATTCGCGGAACTTGGCGCATATGGGAATTTCATTATCGTTACCGTAACGTTGGTCAAGATAGCTCAAGAAATCGCGCAATCCAGACACGCGACTGCCCTTCAACTTGCCCGTTTCAATATTCACCAAATTCCGCTTATTCACTGCATCCATTAATTGCAGCAAGTTCCCATTATTGAATCGCTTCCCATGCTTTTTCAAAAACTCGATTTTATCCGATAAGGAGGCGCGCGGCTCGTATTCAGGTACCTTTTCGGGAAACAACCCACGTAAATATTCGGGAATAGGCATCAAATTGTCCAAATTGCAATAATGAATAAAGGCCAAATAGACATTTTTCTCAAAATGGTCGGCGGGCATTTCCATCGTAAAGGTCAATCCCGTGCGTTTGGGGTCATATAACATACTTGCTCTGGCCAAATTTCGAACATTCTCTATAATTTCACTCCATCCCTTCACCATTCGAACATGGACAGTAATTTCTTTGTTCTTTTCTTCAAAGTAGTCCAAGACGCGAGATGTGCGTTTATCATTGCAACATGCGTTTTCGGTAAAATATACATTGGACGCAGTACGCAATAAAAGACCCTTTGATTTCACAATCTTATTGATTTCTTCGATCACCGCAAACCCAAACTGCGCGGATTTGGTTTTAAACATAGCCAATTGATTTCGCTGTTCCTTATTCCCAGTACGCATCAATTCCACCATTTCAGTTTTGTATTCGGTGGAAATCCCGCGTAAATCCTTTACTACTTGAAAATCGACTACGGGGGGCAAGAAATGGACCCATTTTTGGATGGAATGTTCCTCTGGAATGACCTCGTCTGGATGCAACACCAAATACTCGCGTTTTTCCGCATACAATTCCATCAAATCAATACGGGTTAATATCGATGTACGGATGACCGTTTCGATTTGTTTTTGTATGATTTCCATAGGCAGGGGTTTAATCGCGTTCCATGGTTTAATGCTTTTGGCTTTGATCGCATTTAATACGCACGCCAAATATTGAATACCCGATTTGTCTTCGACTGAACCCTGATTATCAGGAAATCCATGGAAGGATTGCACGCAGCCTGGAAACGTTTTCTGAATTTTGAAGGAAGGTATCGAGGTTTGAATCGAAACCAATATAACAGACGTTACAATAAAAATGATCGACTGGTTGCGGTATATTTCATATGGCGGTGGGCGGCGGTCCTTATCTTTTCCGTCTGCATTATACACATCCTCGCTTTTAATATCCTTTTGCATGATTTCGAGACATGTGCGCAAAACAAATTCTTCCACCGATTCTAACGGCAAACCAATATTCATCGAAATCGCGCGGAATATATTATAAACCATTTCGGTGTCGGGATTTTCCGATACACGGTCTTTATGGGCCCTTTTAGTTGCTATCAATGCGATCAGCGCATCGCCGGCATCTTCTTCCATTATATCGGCGGTAATAATAGGCCGACCAGCTTCGTCAAACCCCTGTTCATCGACAAAGTCGATTTTTCGAATCACGTAGCCGCTATATTTATCGACGATGCTGTCTCCGTCGTCGCTTAACATTCCCTGCTTCCTGCATAACTCATTTTGTTTATGTGCATAATTTCCGCCGGAAACAAAAGTGCGCGCCAATTCGTATAAACACGTCGGGAGCAAGGGCGCATTTGTTTCGGTACAATAGAGCCAATAGAAACTTTCGCCCAATTCCGCAACCATCGCATTACGGCAATATAGTTCAACGAACCGAATCAGGTCCGATTGACGTTTTACAAAATCATCTTGTCCAAGAATTTCGTCGCGTAGCGCCAAATAGGGGGATTGTATTAAATCGCCGGTATTCGCAAACCGACCAAGATCAAAGGCAAGATTATTCGCCTTATATTGTTGCACATGCAATATGCGCTTAGTTGCTTTCACAATACGCATCGACTTTTCCACTTGTGCTTTTAATTCATCTTGCAATTTTTCCGTCGAAATCGCAAACCGTTCGTCGAATTCACCGACCATCTTTTTACGCGCGATTTCATGCATGCGTTTTTCGGCATCTTGGACGCTTTCACACACCTTGGCCTTTGTATTGCGAAAACAGATTTTGCTCATATTGCAAAACAACGTATTACTATCAATAAAAGCATTTTCATCCACACTTTCATCATGAACCCACTGTTCTCCAATACGTTTATAATACGCAATTTTTTTGCGCAAATCCGCCTCTTGTTCCACCTCTGCGCGCTCTCGTACCAACAATTTGGCGTTGTCGGTTGATCCCGGTAATTGCGGTTTGATTTCCAACACGGAATATTCTCCAGGTTGAACACGTTTTTTGCCTTCAATGATACTGGTAGCCATTTCATACGACATTTTTGGGGGACACTCGTGCTTTTGCACCAATGCTTCCGCCAAGAATTCGATAAAGTCCTCGTGACTATATTTTTTTTCCTCATCCTTGTATTCCTTTAACAATTGATACGGAGTATCGTCGTATTCTTTGTCGAAAAATACGTTCTTTTCGCCATTGTCTTTGTGCAAATCTTGCATGGATGAATATTTCTTAGTCAATACGCGGCGGGCACAATCCGACGGTTTGATTTTCTCAATGGCCGACATGTCGTCCTTTTCTGTACTTTTCTCCAATGCTTCAACTAAATTTTCGGGTGTAATTAAAGAGCTCGTTAAGAGGCGTACCAAATTGCTGAAAAGGCGCGAATTATCCAAAAAAATGATCTTGGACATCCATTCCTCGGGAGATAATCCAGGATCGTCATTGCCTACCTTTTTGTGTCGCATTTCCGTTCCGACGTGGATGTTATACATATCGACCAACATATCAAACAATTCCTTCTTCTCAAACAACATGGTTTCCATGCGATGTTGATACGGCGCAGATCCGGAATAATGGGCATTTCGCAATTTGTTCATTTCATCGCGCGATTTTTCCAAAGTAAGCTTATATTCCTTGGACTGTTCCTTAATAAAATACCGAATCGCGTTGTAATTCGTATAATTCAGATCCTCGGTATAAACTAAAAACGGTTCCAATGCGTCCGTCGCGCGTTTAATAGACAACAGACTCGATAACTTCGCAGCAGGATGCATTTTCACCAACATCTGAACCAGCGTTTTTGTATTGGGTACCGCCGCGTCCAAGAATTCGCGAAATCGCTTCGGTGTTTGTTCAAGTCCCTCATCCAAGACAAAGTTATGTATGGTATGCGGACTGTCTTCAACATGCCCCCAAAACTCGGTATCATGATCTTTACCTAATTCCCGAATAATTTTGGGCGTGATATCGACACGTTTATGCAACATGCGAAACAAATAGAAGTAGTTTTGCGAAAGGCCGGATTTGGTTAAAATGGACGAACCCGGTAAATCAATGGACGAAAATTGCGTTACCGCGGGAGGCAGCACGAGTAACGACTTCATGGTAATGCTGTCTGTTTGCGTAATTTGCTCGCGAATATAGACTCTACGCCCGGTTTTGGATATGGTAGAAGCCAAATACGACTGCCCCAATTCAAAACGTTGAATCACATGCTGACGTCGTATATATCCCTCCTTGTCTTTGCTCGCACTTAACACGGTACTGTAAAAGTTTTCCAAATTATTCACAATGGTATCCATCGCGATTTGTATAGGAACATTTGGCGCCAAGTAATTATCGGGGTGTTGTGGTGGATCAACCGGCGTCATCGACGGATGCAATTTCTGATAGTATTTTACATATGCCGGAACATCGCCTCCCTTGAGTCGGTTCTTCAAATAATCGGATTGCAACGTTTCGTCATTTCCTAAAACCTCCGCATTGGTGTATTGCAGCACATCATTCATTGTCTCTGGATGAATTTGTGTATAAACCTTCTTTTGCAATGTAACTACCGGCAAAACCCATTTTAACTTCGCATCTAAACTGTAAATATGGTCGGCCAACGGTTTGTGTTGAAATCGCATAAATTTTGCGTCTTGGACATTTCCGCGACTATCAAAATTCGAAAAATCTTCACGAAGCTCTCTAAATCGTTGAATGAGTAAATGAATATTGTCCAACACGGCCTTTGTCCGTTTCGAACTGGGATATTCGGATAGCAACTCATCTAGCATATCATTTACTTGCGTTTCAATTCCATGTCGTTTTTGCTTTTCAGACAATTCGACTTGTTGTGTGAATTCCTCATATTCTTCGCCATACACAATCTCATTTGCAGCCGAATACATATTATGTAATTCGTCGCGCACCGAAACATCTGGGCGCACTCCCGGGGGAAGCGAAATAATCGCTTCGCCAACTTCATTATATTCAATCGACGCCTCTTGTGCGGCAAACCGTTCCGGCTCGAATTCCTCCCCTTCTTCCAATTGTTCGCGAACATGCAACAACGACTCGATTTTCTCTAGCGAAGCTGGTTTTGTTCGTATCACAATTTGTTCCAATGGAATTGCCTTGGTCAAACCTTTGTACTCAAAATCAATGTAAATTGTATCTAAATCGGGGTATGTCGTGATTTCTATCATATCTTCTTCTAAATTGGTGATTTCGCCGGTAATAATTGTGGGTACTTCTCCGCCGAAATGTATATCAACCCATGTTTTGGGCAAAAGCAGATGTTGCCGTGCGTATCCGGGTTCTTCGCTTCGACTTAACAGTGATATCACTCGTATCGACTCATCACGAATACGTCCGTGTTCATCCAACTTCAAATGATACGGATGAAACGTAGAAACATTCGTTAAATCTATTTCTTGGTCGTCAATGTAAGTAACAAAGAATGTATTATCGTTTAATTCCGAATTACTGGGTGCATATATTTCAACAATGTCTCCCAATTCCAATATAATACCCCCATTGTCTTTTGTATGTACCTTATTATCGGAATCATTCTTATCTGAATTATCCCGATTATCTAATTCAATTTCAGACATTATATACTACCTACATAAATTTCATTTGAATAGTTTCCGTGAGACATAGTTATTAGATCACACCAACCTATGAAAGAATATAAATGGACAATGATATATTCATGTATAGCCCCCGGTCTTTTACAAATAAATGAGCATTTCAAGTGAGCAAAACACGTATCCATCCTATTTACTTGAATCTCAACCCAAATCGTCTAAAATCAAACGTCGAGATTATCATGTGCGTAGCACCGATACACATTATACAATATTTAACTACGACGGTGATTATATATGTTATGACGAACCCATTCAAACAACGCAATATCGATCGGTAATTATGAGTCATCCCGAAAAACAGTTATTATCGTTTTCTCCTCCCAGAGGAGTACATGCCGGCACATTTCGCAAAACATATTCTATTCAGGATCCGAATATCTACGTCAATGAAATGGTCGAGGGCACATTAATTCACCTATTTTACGACAAGCGTATTTTAGGGTGGGAAATTGCTACAAAAAGCGCAGTCGGTGGTCATTATCGCTTATCTGAAAAAAATGCGGGGGATAATAAAAACATGCCCACTGTGCGCGAAATGTTTTTAGAGGCGCTCGCATATCCCGTGGATACGTCTTTTTCACGAGTAGTATTGTTCGAATGCTTACCTAAGCAATATTCTTATACTTTTATATTGCAGCATCCCGCGAACCCAATTTTGTCGTATCCCACAAAACCGTGCGTTTATTTGGCGTCGGTCTATGATATTACACCCAAAGAACGGCGTGCAATCTGCATTCCACCGTCCATTTACCAATCCTGGGATTTTTTACATAACGCCCCCATTTTGTTCCCTACCACATTTCATTTGCACGATTGGGAGGAAATAACGGGAAAAATGGGATTATTTAATCGAACCAATTTCGAATACATGGGGTGCATAGTAACCCATCTATGTAGTGGAGAACGATGTGTAATCAAAAATCCGGTTTATGAAGAAATTATGCGGACACGTAAAATCGACCCTGGACTATTTTACCAATATTTATGTTTAGTGCGAACATCGAATCTACAATCATATTTACAATATTATCCAAAATTCAAGACCCTGTTTTACCAGTTTCGCCAAACATGCGACGAGTTTGTAGAATTACTACACACGCATTATTTAGCGCGTTATGTTTGGAGAAATTGTGATCAGATTTCGCTGAAATATTCTCCTTACATCGATGATATACATCGCATGTTGTATTTACCTGCCGCGAAAACCGGAAATAAAATGCGCATTACACAGAGCATAATCCGCAAATATTTATTTTCCAAGTCGCCAAATGATATATTGTATGCGGTGCAATACGAAAAGCGCGACGAATATAAGCGCAATCTGGCGCGTTTAGAACGGTAATAAAATAGCTTGTTATATTATGGACACGGAAATTCGTCCATGTGCCCCTTTAGCTTAGTGGTATAGCACAAGTCTTGTAAACTGGAGGTCGCGCGTTCGATTCGCGCAGGGGGCTTTTAGCATATTACAACAAAACGTGTTTGGTTGTAATATTTCAACAATGGAAATCACACTGGTATAAATTTACACCTTTTCACAGTTAAAACGCCCAATTTTAATAGTTAGTTAATACATATATGGCTGGAAAAAAACGCTCTGGACTTGCGAAAGATAGACGGGCTTATGGGTGTGCTTGCTCACCACCGTGGCCTCCAGCTTACAGAGTAACATATTATGGAAATACCAATACAGGCGGTATTGTGCCGGTAGATAGTAACTCCCCATACGTTGAGTTTTCCGTTGTAACTGTTCTAGGAAATAATGGTTCTCCTGCATTATCAAAAACTGGATATATTTTTGCGGGATGGAATACAGCAGCCGATGGGAGCGGCACGTCTTATGTGGAAGGAAACACATTTACAATTATCACGAACACTCGGCTATATGCACAATGGACTCCAATATACACAGTAACATATGATGGTAATACCAATACAGGTGGTACTGCGCCTATCGATGGCGACTCCCCATACGTTGAGTTTTCCACCGTAACAGTTTTAGGAAATAATGGTTCTCCTGCATTATCAAAAACTGGATATATCTTTGCCGGATGGAATACAGCAGCAGATGGGAGCGGCACGCCGTATGTTGAAGGAAACACCTTTATAATTACTGCAAACACTACTTTATATGCACAATGGACCCCAATATACACAGTCGCATATAATAATAATGGCGGAACGGGCACTCAAACTGATCCAAATTCCCCATATGTTACTGGTTCGTCTGTTACAGTTCTTGACCAGGGTACAATGGCCCGCAGTGGTTATATCTTTGCTAGATGGAATACATCAGCAGATGGTTCTGGAACATCTTATTCTCCTTCAAACACCTTTATAATTAGCGCAAACACTACTTTATACGCACAATGGACATTAGTACCTTCAAATTACACAGTAACATATGATGGTAATACCAATGATGATGGAAGTCCTCCAATAGATGTTTTATCTCCATATTCTCCTGGTTCAACCGTAACAGTTCTTGGAAACAATACTCCTCCCGCATTAGAGAAAACAAATTATGTTTTTGCAGGATGGAATACTTTGCCGAATGGTTCCGGAACAACCTATGTTGGCGGCAACACATTTATAATTAACGCAAATACAGTTTTGTATGCTAAATGGATACTTGTAGGTGTTAATTTGAGTTATCTACCCGGAACAGGTGGTATTGGAACAGCACCATCAAGTTCTGAAACATATTATGATGTCTTTAGCACACAGCCTGTAGTAGGCAATACATATACAAACGCGGGGTCTTCATTTGGTGGGTGGAATACCTTAGAAAATGGAAGCGGAACAAGTTATCCTCCCGGTTCAACTATTATCATGACTACAAATATATTGTTATACGCTCAATGGAGTACTCCTCCAACTACTTATAATTTAACATATAATGAAAATAGTGCAGCAGGTGGTTCTGGAACTGCACCAAACAGTCCAAATCCAACGATTTATAGTTCGAACGCGACGGCTACTATATTAGGAAATACAGGCCCTTATATAAATTCTGACCCAACTAAAATATTTTATGGGTGGAATACTGCAGCCAATGGAACCGGAATAAGTTTTCTTGCCGGCTCAACTGTTACAATGAATACGAGCAAAACACTGTACGCTCAATGGGGGAATTCTCCATATGTTACGGTAACCTATGATGCGAATGGAGCTACTGGTGGTGCAGTTCCAGCACCAACTAATTATCCATCCGGCGTTCAAGTACCAATTTTAGGACAAGGTTCTCTTACTAACACAGGATACACATTTTTAGGATGGAACGGGTCATCTACCGGAGCCGGTTCATTATATTCTCCTGGATATACATTTACTTCTAACACGGTCACCTTATATGCTCAATGGGCGATCGGAACACCAATTAAAACCTGCGGCGGAGGTGGGTATGCATTCAACGTCGGACAACGCTATGCGACGACTGCGACTTGCCCATACGCCATGATTATTCGGAACACAAATACGATTACTCCGAACCCTACGATTACTATTTGCACAAACGCGTTGTTTGGTACAAATACCACAAATTATGGTTCGGGTACTTACCCCACTGGAATAATTTCAATGGCTAGCAAAGTAGTTATTACACCAACAAATATAACAATTAATACAAATACCAGTTATATTAACTCTGCATCCAATAATAATTATTCTCAAAATATAACAAACGCTATTGCTAATTACTGGCCTTCTGGAGCAACTATTTTAGGTTATTTATTGCCTCAGACTTTTTCTGAAAGAAACAGTAATCCTTTTAGTAATTCTATTCCACCAACATATGACGTATCAACTCGTAAAGTAAATGGTGGTTGTGGTATTGTAGGAGGTAGCTATCTTTTAGGTAATGTATATAATGCCTTTTCATGGTTTGTTCAAGGAATAACAATATTATATTCCGACGGCACAAACACTCAATTGTTTAGTTGCCCGGCAAATGTAGTATATACAATAAACCGCACAACGAATCCGATTGTTTGGTCAAATCCGCCAACTTCATCATACCCTTATTACGGACTCACCCCTCGTACAAGTGATGTGCTAACTGCGATTAATATTATAAGATCAACCGGATCTAGATATGTAAATCCTGCTATGCCCGATTATACAGTTCAATATAACGGAAACGGTGCGGTTGTAGGAAATCTTCCTTCCCCGCAATATATGTCCCCCTATACGGCTACTACATCGATTACAATTGGTGCTCAAGGAAGCTTGGCTAAAAGCTCGCCACCGAATACATTCAGTGGATGGAATACTGCTGCGAATGGATCTGGAACAAATTATGCCCCCGGTGCGACATATAACGGAGGAGCAAGTCTTATATTATATGCGAAATGGGTTTAAACCGGTATATTTTTGAAATCAGGATTGTAAAATTACACGGATTAACATGTGAAAAATTAAAATGGGACATTTTAATTCTTCGTTGGTTTAAGTTTAGACATACAGGGAAGACAATTTGCTAAGATTCAATAAATATTTAGCAGTGTGTTGTTTATTCGCGTCATTCATTGAACGAAGCGGTTCGCGCAATGTATCGATAATACGCATTACGTCTTTCCCACCGGACACAGCACCCAAATCATCACCATAATCCTTCTCAAAAAAGAACTCCACTTTCCCTTTATCAATTACCTCCTTATATTGACTATATACATGCTTGTGCCAGACCTTGAGAATAATCGTAGGGTTCGCCTTTTTAATGGTTTCAAATGATTTACGCGCAGTTGCGATATCCGTGTTTTCTGGGAAAATACGGACAATATCATCAAGAAACTCGAAGAAATGAGCGTTGAATGTTTTCAAAATATTTGACTTGTCGGTCATTTAGATAATAAAGGATCTCTTTTTTATATATATTATTGTAATATATATGAAATCTATATTAACATCTACATATACAATTTATTTTATTCTGGTGCTGGTGTTGCTTGCGGGTATATATGTGTATTATAGTCGAAATGAAATTAAGATGTACGAGGGTCTTACACAAACGTCATCTGCATCCGCAACGACTACAAACAACAAACTCATATCCAGTAGTATTGCCGATGCTACGCAGCAAACCGCTTTAGGGAATATCCAAAGTCTAATCACGCAATGTGAAAGTTTAATTTATAACGTAAATGAAAAACTGCCCATGACTATTTCCGATATTATTCCGGGAACGATCGTAACTGATAGTACATTATCAAATGCGAAATTTATAATTGATATTTCCAACAATAGTGTGCCGAATCCATTTGATAGTTCGAAAACGATGAAAGTCGGCAAATGGATTATAAATGCGATTTTACCCACAGGGCAACCTGGTCCCGTTGGTCCCGTGGGACCAGAAGGGCCACCTGGTGATATGGGAGAACCGGGTGATGTGGGAGGAATTGGCCCTCGCGGTCCGTGGGGAACGCCGGAGCCAGGATTTAATGCCCCAGTATAGGGCTTTCGTATCGAAGAAGCCCCCCATATTTTATAACCCCCCATATTTTATAAGTATAACATAAGTAAGTCGTATATTATACTATGTTTAGGCAAATCTTATTCCTATTACTAATCGTTACAAGCGGTATTGTAATATACTATAATTATTCCATGCAAGAGCAAAGAGAGACATTTACATTAAGTGTTCAAAGTGATTATGATCGAATTCAACAAGAATATGAATTAATACAATCGCGAATGCCTATACAATTTAAAATCGGGTCGGTTCGCACATATGAGTTGGGTGATAGTAGCAATACCTCTTGCAACGGGGGGTCTTTGCAAGCCCCCTGCAGCAATTCCGCTTGCAGTCGGCCAGTTGGGGGGTCGCAGGGGGGCGAAGCCCCCTGCAGCACAATAAAACAACCGGCATTAGTGATCGACGGGCAGAACCTCTCTGATATAAATCTGCATTTTGCATTTGAAGCTCCATTGCGCGGACCGCAGGGTCCAAAAGGTAGAACTGGTATAACTGGTGCAACCGGTGCAAACGGTGCTCTTGGTAAAACCGGCCCGGTCGGATATTCCGGCAGCATTCCATATTTTTTGCGCTGAATAATTGCACCCCTTTTCATTTTTTCCGAATATTTAAAATCGTATCATAATGTAATTATGAGCGATACCAATTTATTTCAAACCACTACAAATGCGCCCGAGAAAATGCCGGTGTCTGTAATACAAAAAATAAAGGGCATGATTTGTCCGGCTCCATTACAACCAAGTCAAGCCAATGCGCGATTAAATATGATAAATTCCGAAATTCAAAAACAAGCGGACATGATCGAACTTTTAGAGAAATACGTGTCTGATTTGGAACAACGATATATGCTCAATTTTAGCATTGGGTCGGTTGGTATTTATAACGGCAACGACAAATACACCAAACAACCAGCTTTAGACATTTCGGGGAATATTCCGAATATAGTATTAAATTTTGCGATACCTCCCGCAAAGCAGGGGATAACTGGCCCAGATGGGCCAGACGGGCCCATGGGAACCGCCGGATTTGAGGGAACACAGGGCCAGTCTGGGAAAACCGGATATTGGGGAAATCGTGGATAGATTCGAGTTCTCAAGCAAATCGCATAATATCGCACGGAATATGAAAATAAAAGTTTATATCTGAAATAATATATTATTTGAATATAGTAGTATATTATTTTTAAAAATGGGATCATCATCGTCATCATCATATTCAACAACGAGCGCACCGCCGGCGTGGTTCTGTGATTCGTGGGGGTTTTTTTCACGCGCGTGTTCCCCGCCGCCGCCGCCGTGGCAAAATTACGGTCAGGAATGGACGCCAGAATTGGCCGATGCGTATAACGCGGCGGCTGCTACATGTGGTGTGACCCAGGACGCATTAAATACATACCGCAACAATATTTCATCTGATCCAAACCAAATACAGGATCAAGTCATCAACGTTGGTACCCAACTAAATCTCTATAAGGCGCCACAAAGCAGTGCGCCAAACATGGTATTGGTATCAAATGGTATATCCGTTGGTACATTTCAAGCAAATGCGGCAAATTGCACACAAGCGACCACTATGATAATGAATCAATCACAAAATGATTGTTCCAATCCAAATACACTGATTAATGCCTATGGAATGCAATCCTGTAATTTAATAAGCGGTTCAAATGGAGAAACTGCTCGGGTGAATATGTGCACCACGCAATACAATGCATCTACGGCCTCATTAAACAGTCTTAATCCAGCGTTTGCGCGCCCACAATTAGCAGGCGCACAGGCGGCAAATTCCAAACTACAAATACTCGCACAAACGAGTTATTTGAACCCGAATTTCCAATATACATTACAGGATATCAATAATTATAATCAAACCGGCGTGAATACGTGCTACGCAACATTTGACGATTGCTCTAACAATAGCACATTAATTAGTCAAGCAGGAATTCAAACGTGTATGAGCCAAGAGTTTAATAACGCACAAAACACGTGTAATTATGCATTGAATTTAGCAACACAATCCAACGATACAACCGGCGGAATGCAAAAAATTCCCCAGATATGGGGGGATGCATCCAACTCCATTTTAGGAAATACGATAAGCAATAACAAAACAATCTTACTCAATGCCGCGAATGCATGCACACAATGGGTACAGATGTACGATGTATGGCAGGAAGACGAAGAACAAGCCGCCGAATTACCATGTGTTCCCGAGCGACCCATTGAACCATCATATAACCCCGCCATTCAAAATATTGTCGAAAAATGGTCGGAAGCTGCGTCTGCTTATCTGCAATCATTGATCGCACGATTGCAAGTGATTGAACAATATACACAAAATTACCCCGACATATTACAACTGAATCAAGCATATGTCCAGAGTCTCCCACCAGGACAACCACCGTATTTTAGTATTCGCCGGGTAGTAAATACGGATACACCGTCAATATCTCCCATTTTTCAATTGCACATCGACGTACCGATGGGCGCGCCTGGCCCCCAAGGAAAACCGGGTAAAAAGGGTCCAAAGGGTATAAAGGGTGCTGTGGGGAAAACGGGGGGTGCCGGAAAACCAGGAAAATGGGAAATTCCGGTTCAGTACAAACTTACGTAACTGTAAAACCGTTTTACTTTTGTATATGTACATAATATACAACAGTAGTAATTGATAATGGATACGAAAAAAAACATAGGTATTTTAGTGTTAATCGTCTTATTTTTATGTGTATTGTATTCCTTTGTTCATTCTTATGCGCGAGAGAGTTTTATCAATACATCGAGTGATGATATCGAAATTGTACAAGAAGGCCAAGCAATCAATTTAATGAATGTTGTGCAAGCATCACAAATAAAAAGTATGAGCGACGATTTAACCAGCAAAATAGACAATTTGACGAAACTATATAATCTGTTGAATAATTATCAACTCAGTGCAAGCGCCAACTACGGTCAAGCAGACGAAACTGTATTCCATGTGACTATTGACGGAGAACCGGCCAATCAAGTGATTCGTTATATTGTACCCCAAGGTCCGTCTGGTATTCCAGGACCAATGGGTGACGCCGGCGCAAAGGGTGCGAAGGGCTCATCTGGCGCATCGGGACATCCGGGTCGAAGTGGTCATTTCATACCGTTTTAAACCATTGAAGATTTACACCCTTGACGAATTAAATCCTAAGACACGCCCAATGCGTGCTATTTATTTGTTTCAATGTAACCGTTGGCTATAAATGAATTATAATTTTCTCATTTCATACCGCCCAATTTTTATAGTGGTTGCTGGTTTTTCACATGACCAGTATTAGTGACGCAAAGAGCTATTGATTATGGGAGTGAGTCCATAAGTTATTTTGTTGCGAATATTATATTGTATATTTCGTTCTAATGCTGCTTTCGCAATAGCGTCCGAGTCAGCCTTTTCTTTCATACGAAAATACTCCATGTTTTTATTGATACGTATCACGGTATTCTCATATCTATGCTCTGGTTTTAATAATTTCTGTTCTGCCTTGTATTTTTTTATATCATTATAATGTTGGTCAATCGCTTGTTTTGTATATTTTTGGTCCATATGTCTTACATCTAAGTCCATTATACCATGATAACCTGGTATAATTTTGTTTGGTTTCATTTATTTGTTATTTGTTATATAATAAATAATAAATGATATATATATTTATATCAATTTTACAATAAAAACGGTAGTTGAAATGAGAAAAGGTGTAAGAAATGGGCGACAAATTGTATTGTGGTATTCTTGGAAATTGATTCAATGTAACCTCCAATGCACGTTATTATAAAATAATAGTATAAGGAAATGAAAACCATATTTAAAGTAATATTTTTACTATTTTTATGTTTTCGTTTGATAATACTTTTACAAAATTATCATAAAATACCTACAAAAATAGAGCACATTAATAGAAATAAAACGAATATTCTTCCTGTAGGAAAATTAACACTTATTCCAAATAATGGGGACGAGTACTATTTAGATGAAAATAATATTAAATGGAAAAAAAGAACATTTTTTAGAAATTTATTGCATAATCCGTTTAAAAACTACACATTTGAAACGTATTGTCCAAATGATATTTCTTCAAGTGAGGCAACTATAACTATTACTGATTTTGAAAATGGAATTATGCGGTTTAAACCAGAGTCTTTTAACTATTACTCTTCTTATTATACTCCAGTATCACATTTCTTCGCGGATGTTCTTCCTATTATACTCTACATCGGTCCAGACTATAAAAAATATTAAGGATGCCGATATACTTCAAACAATATCATGCGATCTTTTTCACTACTCTCTACGGATTTTCCAAGATAGGTGCGGATTTACACCCTTGAATATTTAAATCCGCATAGCGGATTCATTCTTCAAGTAAGATACCAGTAATGATTTGAAATCAAGCACCTCGCAGAGGTGCGGTTTTAAATCTTCGCCGGTATAAATCTTCATCGGTGTAAACAATTGAATAGTACTACATTTTAGGAACGAACGGCGAGTTTTTCGCACCATTGCGAGCTATTTCGTCGATTCGCTGCTGTTGTAATCTATCCACCGTCGTGTCCTTATCCACTTTATCCGACTGATACGTATCCGGGGGTGTTGGAATACTAATTATATCCTGATTGGCCGGGACATAGTTATACATTTGTCGCCGCCCACCAGTCCCTTTTGCACTCAACTCTTCTGGCGTCAAACTATAAAATGTATAAGGTTCCGAGACAATATTCATGCCCCCGTTGGATTGCATGAGACTGGTTCCAACGGGTTCTCCTGAATATGTAGATGCTCTGCGCTGTCCTTCCTGCTGAATTGCGGGTTGAAAATGTGCGAGAATATCATCGCCTAAAATAACGCGATAATTCTGTTTTGCTAAAAGTAATGCGGGGACACTTTGAATATGTGGTGGCATAACCACCTTTTGTCCATTTTCTAAACAAATGTAAAGTTGATTATTATTTGCGTCTCGTTGTCGTTTATCGACGCAAATAAAACTGAGTTTGTTCGATAAATTGCCTTTTACTAAAAATTGCAATATGCGCTGTGAATGTTTGCAATAGTTGCTATAATACAAAGTATCCATTGATTTTGTATTATATTTAGAGTAATTGATTATTTAAATTACGCAGTTACACACATGGAATACAGAAGGCGATTCTGGAAGTAAAAAACCGCATACATGGAGGCCGACCATACGAGGGAGAACCAGAACTGTCCGCCGAGCTTCTTTTGGATACCCATGACCAAACCACTAATAATCAACACAGTCATTAAGATAAATCCCATAATAGACAGCCAGTAGAACCATGCGCAATATTCACGTCCAAGGGGTGCAAACAAGTTGGCTAGAGGGTGTTTTTCCATTATAGACTATCACTATATTTTCTTGCTAAACCTGTTTTTTTGCTATGCCTGAATCAGCAAGGGTTTATATCATGATAGAATATAGACTCAATTGTATGAAAACCATAATATATTTATTACGTGAATTTTTTCAAGAAGAAAAATGGAATACAATCATTATATTGGTCATTGGGTTGGTCAGTAATATTTTACAGGCAAATACAATATCTTACATCACATCACGTATTTTAGCAGGTATTCAAACAAATCAATCTGATCTGGTATCCACCTTTTTCAAATATTTTATTTGGGTATCCGTTGGTTATGGGTTGTTGTATTACTTGTATCGCATGTTCCAAAACAAGATTCTCACAAAGATGCGACAATGGGTCCGTTTCCAATTACTACGCATGATATTGTTGGTGAATAACGAGCATTTGAGCAACACGAATTTTACTAAACTGGTAAGTCCGATTAATCGTGTGTCTTCTGTATGCTTTCAAGTTTTCACGGATATAGTCATGTATATTATACCCAATTTGCTGTTTTTATTGGTCATTTCCGGGTTAGTATTTTACATTGATGCAAAAATGGGGTGCTTATTTATTGCAGGTAATTTATTATGGATTGCATATGTTATTTATTCGTGGGAATCTATGACTGTTAAAAATGCCTATTACGAAGATCGGGTTATGGATACAGAGTCTCATTTGACTGAAATCATGAATAATATTGATAAGATCATACATCGCGGACAAATAGATGCGGAAATCGCAGATTTCTCGAATCAAAAGGACACCAGTATCGGTGCAGCCTATGATTTTTATTCGAAAGTCAGTGATCACATGCTGGTGACCAATTTCATTATCTTATTCACAATGGTTGTATGCATCGCCTTCGCGATTAACAAATATTTTCAAGGCGGTATAACATCCACCATGTTTATGACGTTTTTCACCTCCATGATTATGTATAAGGACCGCACCGGAAGCTTGGTCGGTCAAATACCCGATTTTGTCGAATTCATCGGACGTTCTGGTTCGGTAATGAAATTGTTTGAAAATCTGGAAGTAGATTATGAGCGCATGAAAAATAAACTATACAATACAACCGACGTTGCTTATACCAATATTCGATTTGATAATGTGTCCTTTATTTATCCCGGTACGGACAAGGTCGTGTTCAAAGACGTCAATTTTAATTTAGATACTGCGAACAATAAAATTATTGGTATTACTGGATTATCTGGTAATGGTAAGAGCACAATGTCCAAGATGATGATTAAAATGTATAAATGTACCGGCGGGGCAATCTATATAAATGATATCGATATACAAGACATTGATTCTCGCATATTGCGCGAAAACATTACTTATGTGAATCAAAATTCAAAATTGTTCGACAAGACAGTCTTGGACAATATATTATACGGTTGTTCAGACAAGGATATATGCAAGAAGCATTATGATGAGATTATGCAATACGCGAAAATCAAGGATTTGTATAAGAATGTGAATCTCGACGAAGAAAAGGTGGGATTTTCGGGAGAAAAATTGTCTGGAGGGCAGCGTCAAATCGCGAATATTATTAGTGGGTTAGTAAATCCGTCCAAGATTTTGATTTTAGATGAGCCAACCAATGCGCTGGATCCTGAACTGAAGCACGATTTATTGGAGGTGATCAAATATTTTAAACCATATAAGCAATGCATTATCATCATTACGCACGACCAAGATGTACATTCTTTATTTGATGAGAATGTTGTTGTGTAACGCGTATCTAACCCAAATTTGTGTGGGAAGGTGATAATATTATAGACGTTGCTAAGCTTTTGCACCCGATTGTGATAATATTATTATACTATAATATTGTATAACATGGATTCTCCGGATATAATCTGGGAAATTGTCGGGAAGTACAGTAAGAATCACGTGTTCGGGCTTCCAGGAGCCCCTCTGTGCAAATTAATGAATCGTATTCCAAACCACATACGATGGACAAATCTTGGGATTGAGTTGCAAGACGGTTTTTGTTCCCAATTTTATGCTATGTTCGCAAATAGTGTAGGCACGCTATTCACAACCAGTGGCCCTGGAATCGGTACATCGCTATCTTCGTTGCAAAATGCAATAGTTGAACAAAACCCCCTCGTTCTAATCTCGACATATGATTCGACCCTTCCTTCTGGCGATTTTCAACAGTGGGATGCTCTACATATAGGCCAGGCGATTACGGATAACGTATTTTACATTGAAAGTGCAGATGATGTTGTTTTAAAATTGCATCAAGCATATCGAATTGCTCGGAATTATATGACTGGCGCATTAGTATTGATCAAGCCGGTCGTATTTACTCAAACAATCCCGCCGTTAAACATGATCGCGCCACCGGAAGAGGTTGAAACATTTACGGACGTCCAAGATTATCTTTCCACATTTAACAATCAAAAATTATTGGTTATTTTAGGTAAATATCGAGCGTCGGATCATAACGCTATTAAAAATTTTATAATGCGAAATAATATTCCCTATGTGACTTCTTGGGCATGTCGCGTAATAATACCAAATGCACAATATTGCGGGCGCGTCGGGACACTTGGTAATCACGGTGCAAATTATGCAGCATATCATGCAACGCATATACTAATTATTGGTAGTGTATCTGGCGATTTGATTGGGAGTACTGAAACCAAGTTTAGCGTCATATTAACCGCTAAAACTGCAGACATTTGCACTATCGCATATAACAATACGATTGAAAACATGAAAGAATCGACGGTATTTAGAGCAAGTTATATGGGGCAGGCTTTGAATAATATTAATATTCGACCCACGTCAGAATGGGTGGATACACTAACAAATTCAAATGCCCGATTATCCCATATTTTGCCCAGAAAAAGCGAACTCGAACAATATGCATTCATCGCATCAAAAGTATATGATGCGCATAATCTCACCATACCAGTAACCACGGGAGTCGGAAACCATTGGTATGCAATCGGTAAATATATGAATATTCGAAAATCGAACCGATGGATGAGTTCGGCCGCGTGGGCGTCGATCGGGATTGGTATGGCTTCTGGTATCGCTATATATCACGCATTAAAAACACCTGTTTGGGTGTTTGAAGGCGATGGCGGCTTCATATTTTCGGCTGGTAATCTGGCGTATTTATTACAGCGCGCAAATATGCCCATTACAGTTACGGTATTTATTAATCATATTTATGCAGCCGTCTCAAGCACATATGATATTGATCAAATGGAAAATGCGAATAATAAAACAAACACTGTATCACATATCCAACCATTTATCAAGATGTTACCAAATGTGTTAATATTTGATAATCCAACTGATTACAACGACTATTTGATACGAAATCCGATTTCAAATACATTGCGGTTTATTATCATCAAACAATCAAGTTCTACCGTTGCGAATAACGTATTTGAGATTAATGCCGACGCAGACTATATACGATTTCTCAAAAATAGTCGCTTTCGCAAAATCAAGGCGATGTCACAGGTATTACGGTGCGATTATCCAAATTAGCCTGACAACCCATTTCAGAATGAATACCCAGGCGTTCCGTATGGAAATGGTCGCCAGAATAATATATATCCGGAAAACATCTTATAAATTTATATATACTCAATTTATAAGATACTTGCTATGGACAATGCTACTATTTGGAAAATCATCGATAAATATTTTCATGATAATCCGCAAGCTTTAGTGAATCATCATATTGATTCTTACGATGATTTCTATAAAAATGGAATTTTCCAGATTTTTAAGGAAAAAAATCCGGTTCGTCTGTATTCGAGGTTAGACCCAACAACAAATGAATACATGTCGTATTGCAATCTCTATATGGGCGGCAAAGACGGGTCCAAGATTTATTTTGGTAAGCCAGTAATTCACGACGAACGAAATGCCCATTATATGTTTCCGAACGAGGCTCGGCTTCGTAATATGAGTTACAGTATGACCATTCATTATGATATCGACGTAGAGTTTGTTGATATATTGAAACCGGGTGAGGCACCCACAATAATAGGAAGTGAAATGGCCGACGAGATGCGCGGCGGTTCAATTGAGACCCTGAGTTATGAACATTTAGATCCTACCGCCAATATTAGTTTGGCCACGGTTCTTTCAATGGAACAGTCCGGCGGCGAAACGGATATGCGCGGTGGTGCTCCCAAACCAACTGCTGCTAAAAAGAGGGTCGAAGATTCGGACGCGGTGAAATTGAAAATGACCACGCAAGCGGCAGAACGTCTTCGTGAAATGGCCAAGACGTCCGTGTCGGCAAACACACAAACGCGGATGCACACCTTGGACAAAATATATTTGGGTAAATTTCCGGTAATGTTACAGTCCTCGTTTTGTATTTTGCACGGTCTTCCAAAGGAAATCCGACATTCCATGGGGGAATGCCGAAACGATATTGGTGGTTATTTTATTGTAGATGGGAAGGAAAAGACCGTGGTTGCCCAGGAAAAATTCGCAGATAATATGCTGTATATTCGCGATGTACATGATGATAAATATCTGTATTCCGCCGAAATACGATCTGTTTCGGAAAACGTCTCCAAGCCGGTGCGAACATTGTCCGTGAAAATATGCACCCCCAATTCCAAATACACAAATAACCAGATTGTAGTCAATATTCCCAATGTTCGTGCGCCCGTTCCGTTATTCATTGTATTCCGAGCATTAGGCATCATTTCCGACAAGGATATTATTTCACATTGTCTCTTGGACATGGATAAATACGAAAGCATGGTTGATGTGTTTATCCCATCCGTTCATGATGCGGCAAATATCCTGACCCAGCAAACTGCATTGCAATACATTGCGCTATTAACCAAGGGCAAGGGGATCACGCATGCGTTGGAAATTTTGGCGGATTATTTCTTGCCGCATATTGGCGAAACTAACTATATTCCCAAAGCATATGCACTGGGAGACATGGTGTTCCGACTATTGTCTGTTCATGTGGGTTGGGAAAAACCGACTGATCGCGATAATTTCAAATACAAACGCGTTGAATTGGTGGGATCTCTGTTATACGATTTGTTCCGTGAATATTGGAGTATTCAATTGCGCCAAATTCACTTGGAGTTCGAAAAGCGTCTTTATTACAATCAAGAAATGTATGAGAGCAACCTATTCGGGCTTATTACACAAAATTACCAAGACGTGTTTAAGGAACGCGTATTAGAATCCGGGTTCAAAAAGGCATTCAAAGGAAACTGGGGGGCACAAACCCACACAAAACGGGTAGGTATTGTCCAAGATTTGAATCGTTTGTCTTTCAATTCCGCCATGAATCACTTGCGCAAAACAAATCTTCCCTTGGACAGTAGTGTGAAATTGGTGGGGCCGCGTGTCTTGCACAATTCCCAATGGGGATATATTGATCCCATTGATACACCGGATGGTGGGAGCATCGGACTCCACAAACATTTGTCCATTTCTACGTATATTACCCGCGGCGTTTCGCGAGAACCCATGCTCGCATGGCTTCGTGAAAAATGGGGAATGAAATTCGTGGAGGAATATACTCCAAAGGCGCTGTCCCAGGTAACCAAGGTATTTGTTAATGGTTATTTGGCCGGTGCGGTCGATGAACCTGTCGGATGCATTGAAAAATTCAAGTTGTACCGACGCAATGCGCTCATTCCCATTTACGCGAGCGCAACATTTGATATTCGCCTAAACACGGTTTTTGTATATACTGACGCGGGCCGTCTATGTCGTCCCATTTTCTATCGCGATGAACAGACCGGCAAGACATCATATCAATTCAAGACAACACTAAAGAAACTTCAAGACGGCGATTTCTCATGGACGGATCTAATTTCAGGATTCAATAAAAAACGAGAGACGGCCAATTTCAATCCCATCGAAATGCGCATTTATGAACTGTATGAACTTTACGAGGGAGTTGAGAGTGAAACAAATCCTGCGAAATTAGAGCGATTCTTAAAAGACAAGGCCGTCTTGGACTATATTGATAACAGTGAGTCCGAACATGCACTCATCTCGTTGGACACGGAGAGTTTTGAGACTGGACGTATAGAGAGTGAAGAAAAGAGCAATCAGCCGATTACAAAATCGCCCTTATCACATACTCATTGTGAAATTCACAACTCGCTCATTTTTGGAATGATGTCGAATATGATCATTTTCCCCGAAAATAATCCGGCTACACGTAACTCATTTTCATGTGGTCAGAGCAAACAAGCATGTTCCGCGTATCATACGAATTATCAGGTGCGCATGGACAAAACCGCCGTTTTACTGAATAGTGGTCAAATTCCGTTGGTGAAATCGCGTTTCTTGGACCACATTACACATGAAGAGAATTCATATGGTGAAAATGCGATTGTAGCCATTGCTTGTTATACTGGTTACAATGTAGAAGATGCGATTTTGGTGAATGAAGGGGCGCTTAAACGCGGATTATTCCGAACCACCTATTTTTCATGTTACGAAGCACATGAAGAAACCACGAAAAATGGATCATCCTTGGTCGATAAACGATTCTTGGACATTTCAAAGGAACCATTGGTGGTTGGAACCAAGCCCGGGTATGATTACAGTAAATTGGATCAATACGGCGTCATCAAAGAGGGGACGCGAGTAGATGATAAAACGGTATTGATTGGTTTGGCGTCGGTGAATAGTCCTCCTGCTGGTAGCGCAATCGATGCGATTCCTTCGTATATTGACGGCTCCAAGACGCCGAAGAAGGGGCAGTTGGGTATTGTGGATCGCGTATTTATAACAGACGATGAAGCGGGAACCCGCATAGCCAAAGTTCGCGTTCTAGAACAACGCATTCCCACATTGGGAGACAAGATGGCTTCGCGTGCAGGTCAAAAGGGTACGATCGGTATGGTGATACCCGAGCGCGATATGCCTTTTACGGCAGATGGAATTCGACCAGATCTAATCATTAATCCCCATGCAATTCCAACACGTATGACTATCGGACAATTGGTTGAATGCATTACAGGAAAAGCATGTGCGATTTATGGCGGATTCGGTGATTGTACGGCATTTAACAACAAAGGGTCCAAGATTGGTGTTTTCGGTGAATTACTCACAAAACAGGGATATCACTCGAATGGGAATGAAATTTTGTACAATGGTATGACGGGAGAACAATTGGAGACAGAGATTTTCATGGGTCCGACATATTATATGCGGTTAAAACACATGGTCAAAGACAAGGTCAATTATCGCGCATTGGGTCCAAGAACTGCTCTGACCCGACAACCCGTAAGTGGGCGCGCAAACGACGGTGGCCTTCGTATTGGTGAAATGGAACGTGATACAGTGATTTCACATGGAATGACCGACTTTTTGCGCGAATCGATGATGGAACGCGGTGATAAATCATATTTGGCTGTATGCAACCATACCGGCATGATTTCGATATATAATCCAGCAAAAGGGTTATTTATGAGTCCAATGGCGGATGGGCCTTTAAAATATGTGGGTTCGTTGGAGGGCGAAGATGTTCGTCTGGAACACGTGACCAAATATGGTCGTAGTTTCAGTATTGTATGCATACCCTATTCATTTAAACTGCTCATACAAGAATTACAAACAATTAATGCGCAGATACGCATTATTACCGAGGATAATATTCAGCAAATCGAAAACATGTCGTTCTCGCAAAATATCCAGACTTTGACCGGCGATTCGAATATGACCCCAACTACGTTAATGCGCGCTATACAACAACGCATTCAAGAGAAACACGCCAATCGTTTATTCACACCAATGGAATTGACTCCAGAAGAAAAATCTATATTAAATGTCGCAAATGCGGACTTTGGTACCGATTCGCCTGCCGGTGCTCCATACTCGCCCCCATTTGCTCCTCAGTCTCCCAATAAATCGCAAGACTCGCCCCCATTTGCTCCATACTCGCCCCCATTTGCTCCATACTCGCCCCCATTTGCTCCTCAGTCTCCCAATAAATCGCAAGACTCGCCCCCATTTGCGCCATATTCGCCTGTGACGTTAGATCAGGATTATATAGCACCACCGCGCATTGATAGTGATTCGCCGCCATACAAACCTAATTCACCCTATATATCTCCCGCAGAGGCAGGAGATGAAAGTCCGGCATATGATCCAAATACGCCCTACGTGTCTCCAAGTTACATGGGTGGCGGGAAATCAAATTATGCAGACGACGAGGAACGATATAAATTGGGAGAAAGGGTGTGCCTCCGAAATTCCAAAGACGGACACCCGACGCGTGCATGGGAGGTATCTCATATCGGACCAAAATTCATTACAGTGCGAGCAATTGATAAAACCGGGCTGTCCGAAGAAGACGGCATCCGCGTAGTATCAGCCTTTGATCTTTTCCCCGAAGAACACGCCCATGCATACCATGCAAAACATAGCGCGATAGCACCCCCCATGCTGATGGAGCAACCCTATTTACAGCAACAACAACCGCAAAACATGGCCGCGCCGACAATTGTAATTGCGCCCAAGTTTTTCAATGGGAGCGGGAGCGATAATTCCGCAGGGGACTCTATCCCCAATGCGCAGGATAACAGTTTTACACCGCAGACCATGTCCGATATTATTATAAAAGCAACTGCGCCACCTCCGCGTGAAAAAGAGCAAGAAAAGACGTCGGGCACGGCCACAGAGGTTGATTTTTCAAAACCGCTAATTATTAAAAAGGGCCAGTAATTGACGTAATCAGTAATATTACTCAAAACAAAATTGATTGTGCATGAAAGTGATTAAAGTTTCATACACAGATATATATATTTAGCAAAATGTCGGCAAATAGTTCTCGCATTATCAGCATTTATAAATCCAGAAGCGTACTTCTGGAGCAATTGGAAACGCGCGGATATCGAGTCGATGATTATTTGACGTTTAGCATTAATGAAATCGATGCGATGTTGGCGAATTCGCAATTGGACATGTTGATTTCACATGACGATGGATCCAAGGTGTATGTAAAATATTACTTTACTGCGAAACAAACCACAAAACAAATCAAAAAGGAGGTATTGGATAACATTATTGAAGATTTATACGTGATTGACGAGATTTTAACAAAAAGGGACACATTGATTGTAGTCATTGACGACGAACCAAATGATACGATTTTAGCAAAAATGCGATATTTGTATGATCATGATGGTATTTTCGTGATTATTCACAATATTCAACGACTACAAACAAATATATTGAACCACGTATTGGTCCCGCGCATGAAAGTATTGAAACCAGACAAAATCGCGGAGTTTAAGGACAAATATCAAATTAAGGATTTGTCGCAATTGCCCGAAATTTCGCGATTTGACCCACAGGCATTGGTGGTTGGAATCCGCCCAGGTGAAGTATGTTTTATCGAGAGACATAGTACGACTGCGATGACTACTGATTATTACCGCGTGTGTGTATAAGTTGCGGATCCTTGATATTATTAGTTGGAGTCACCCTCTTGCCGACTTTTTATGTGCATTGTATATCAAGATGTCTTCTATACCTCAACAACAATTGTTCAGCATCGAATATTATCCATCCGATTTTTTTTACTCCACAAACCAGCAAGATTTACCCGATACTGCTGGATGCGAAATGCTCGAATATATAAACCCGAATTGTTCAAGCGGCGACACGGATCCGGCAACATTGAAGAAATGCTACGAGATTGAATTATGCCGAAACCAAGATTTGGTTCAAAAAATGTATGGGCGCCGAAATAAACACAGCGAGGCATCTGCAAAATATGACGATTTTCAGGCAAAATACAATTTCGAAATCATAAAATCGGTGAACTTGTTCATCGGTATTGTAGTATCGTTTCTGTATATTTACTATAGCCGAAACGCGATTGTGCCGGCGAATGTTTAGACCGTTACTGGCTGGTATAAATGTAACCGTTGGCTATAAATGGGAGACATTTGAATTATTCGTGGGTTTAATTCCTCGTTGGTTTATATATTAAGAATGGGTTTAGAAACATTTACAGTACATGAAGGGTTCGTACAGCCAATTAGTCTAACTACACCAACCAATATATTTGCTCTTCAAAATCAGGTTTCTGACCAGTTAAATGAGTATCAAACAAAGTATTCACGATACATGCAGTGCAATGATCCAAATACAAATGCGCAAGTCAATAATCCACCATGTAATTTAGATGGACCCGATAGTTTTAGTGAGCTAACTGTCGCATATCGTTCTCTTTCGGGGTCAATCGATAAGCTTGGCGCTGCATATAAAACACAGACAACTGAAGGTGCGACAACACCCGCAGATCACGAAAAGAACATGCGCGCGATTCCGACCGATTACCACAATCTAATCGAGTTACGTCATCAATTGGATAGCCAATTGGCGTTTTTGCAAAAACAATTGGAAACGAATGGAAGTGAATCAAAACGATGGTTGAATAGCACATTATTCATCAACACTTTGCTGGTCATTGTCGCAATTTCAATCCTTTATTATATTTTGTTCGGCACGTAATACTATATCAGACCAACGCTACGTTTTGCGAAATGCTTGCGCATTGCAAATTTCCTACTTATTTTATCGATTAAATATAATAAGAATTATATTTAATGGAAATTCAAAAAAATGATTCCATGTATACCTATGATAGATTATCAAAATTTGTTAAAAATTACAAGGCATATACGAATAACATAATTAGCAAGCACGGCGGTAGCGACGACGCCATCTATAAATATTATCATTTTGAAATCTCGCCCAAAGGGATAGTCACGGATAGTATTGGACGATTGCCGTCAAAATTCTTGACGAATATTCCATGGTCGTCACTCACGACTTTGAATTCCACAAATGCATGGCTATTAAATTTAGGCAAATTAAATTCCGAGATGCTCGTGCAGGAACGGGAAAATATACAAAAACTACCCATAACACGCGGGTTGCTATTTAAGGCAGTGGCTTTTAACTCGAACTTGTATTCTGAAAACGCCAATACATTTTCGTCTAACGGCCCGGCTTTAGTAAATGCATTTACCCCCCTGTCCAAGGATGTATATCAAATTCAATCGGGTACATCGACGTCGTTTAACAATATACAAAATGCTCTCGGACTAACCACAGGACAATCCATTACAAACCTCTATAGCAAGGTGCTGGTCAATCCGAATTTTACATTAATGGGATGTGAATGGAATGGTTTTTTTAAACCAAAGCAAATGGGTGGCTATAAATTTACAATACGTGCTCAAAACGCCTATTTCTTTGTATGGATTGGCGACAAGGCTGTATGTGAATATACTCCGCAAAATTCAGATCTTAATAATGCGAGCCCGTCAATCTCGATTGATATTATCAACGACAAATATTTCCCAATACGTATTCAGTACTTTACCAACGTTACTGCGCAGTCGATTACATCGCTAAATGATTTTTCGATAGACGTTGAATATTATACAAACACACAGCGTCAAAAAGTAAATATTTCGGAATATTTATACACGATCCAAAATGGTACGTATATTCCACCCCTCATATATTGCGCCTTTGTTAGTACCAGTCCAGAAAATTATGCCGCCGGCAAGATGCAGTGTTTTTCAGTAGTAAATTCCATTACCAATCCAAATATTAATAAACAAAACCTATTGAGTTTTTATCAAGTTATCAACCAATATAAATTTGACTTGCAAAACGGTACATACGATACGGGCGCTGGTGATATGTTGGAATACGGGCAACTTCCCAACAATATTTTTTACACGCCAGTCAGCGGAGACTCAGATTCAAGGCCGAATGTGTTTTCTATATATAGAATTGGAACCGATTTACGTATGGGGAAAACGTTCCAAATCGACACGAGTACTACGACTGGAGTATATAATATGAAAATGTTTGATTCGAACGCTACCCCGCCCATTTTATCGTATGCATCGTCATATCATGAATATGCGAATTATTATCCAAATATACAACCGAATGGCTCAGTTGCCGGCGCAACGCCTCAAAGTGGAGAACAGTGCAAAGAAAGTTGCAATACAAATACCAATTGTAACCATTATTTTGCATATTTATCCAAGGGTATTCCACAATGTTCTCTGAATACAGATAATTCCCCGCCGAATTACAATCAATTAAATCCCAAAAATAGTTCCATTGATACTGGGTCCGCTGCCTTATTTGTACGTAATTTTCAATTTACAGAACCAACGTGCGGAAATATCGATGGTACCCAGGAAAGCGATTTGATTAAAATCAAAACCGTGGAGGCAACTGATAATTATTCGGCATCCTTTCCATACTCGAATTACTTTTGGTTACCAGATGATGTGAAAACAGTCAATGATGTTGGTATTTGCGGCGATAATCAATATAAGAAACTTACTAATGATGCGGCTTCTATATTATACAAGAACGCCACCTATTTCGGAGATGGATCGTGGAAGCCCACTCGCGAAGGGTTTGAACAACCCAAGAGTGAATACACCGATGCGATTGCCGATACGCAAAATGCGATTCGGCAAAATCTGCAACGGGAACAGATTTATGCGAATAAAATGACGAATATTAATAAAAATTACGACAGTCTTGCGAATAGAAAAATACCCCAATACATAAAAACGCGACAGGTATTGGACGGGAATGCGGATTACGATTATAATGGACACGAATTATCTTACATTAACAATACACCGCCCAAAACAATACAGCAAAAGATAATTGACGACAATAATGAATTGCTCGTGAAAGATAATCTGCTCTACGTACTTGGTTCCGTTACGGCCGCGACTTTATTGGTATTAGCGATAGTTATTGCGAAGGAACAATAATGTAGATGTATTTGGTTATACATTTTCTGCACATTATACAAATAGTATATTTATATAATGCCGAACGATGGTTATTTTGATTTATCCGGAGTTTTCCATGTTCAAACAAATTATTTGACCGATCTATCAAATTCATATCCCGATGTGAATAACGCGCCTTTAGTCGCAACCTATGTTCATGAATTGCAGGACAAGATTATTCGGGTTGCGGATGGATACAATGCGGCGAATACTTCGGCAAATGCGGTATTAGACCAGCAACATGAAATGCTGAAAATTATTGACGCAGAACAAACCCGTTTAGACGAAAAAAAGGCGTCCATCAATAGCGCACTCGCAACCGAAGATCGTAAAACCCTTCTTACAAATTCGCAACGATTACGCGCGGCGGAATATACAAAAATTCTAATTGTAGTCGTGATTGGGTTGTGTATTCACATTGGATTGCGATTGTTTTCAAATACATATATTACGGAGGAGTCATCAAACGGTGCGCGCGTGACCATATTGTTGTTGCATATAGCCAATTTTATTACATGTGGGATTATTATTCTCAACATTTATTTTACGATTCAGTCACGAAGTCAGATTAATTTCAATGAATTGGTCATTGCCCCACCAAATACGACTACATCTGGCGGTATTGCTCCTGCTCCTGCGAATTTCGACAATATATTGGGCGATTTAGGAATATGCGAAGAAACTACCTGTTGTGGAACCGGAACTATATGGGATCCATCGTCGAATACCTGTGTCGCATTACCGGTGCAAACCACTCCACCGCCGATTCCACAATACACTCCAAGCCCGACATCTGCTTCGCCGTCTCCGACACCCAGTCCAAGTGCCGCACCGCCAACAACGGGTGTTGCGTATATGGATAATGCTATCAATCAGCAAATGCAACTGCAGGAGGCATCGAAAGTCGCAACGGCGGCTATACCTACTCTAAAACAGCGGCAAAAAATGTTTCGTCAGGCAGCTGCGCGCGCAGCATCGCCCGCGACTGCAACAACTGTAAAGCCGACTCTTTCGACGGCAGAAGGGTTTTCAACATATAATGTAAATCGTGCAGTTTATTTACCAGGCACATCAAGCCACTTGATGCCCCAAAACACAACCAATGTCTGTGGTTGCGGAAACGAAACAAATAATTTTGGATTTCTTCCTGGAAATTACAAGGACTATTACGTATCATACAAATAAGCGAATTTATAGACAATGAAAAATTATTCCTCTGAATTATATAAATGGTTTTTACCGATTATCGCGATTTATATAATTCCGTGCAATGGCAAAACGACATGATTCAAACCGAAAGTTCGAAGATGCGCGATGCATATTCAACTGATAACCAACGGGTCATGTATTTAGGGAATGATATCCAATGGTGGACCTCGTTGAGCCTGGTCTTCTGGATCATCTATTACATGCTATTTTTGGCCGTCGGATACTTTACTTTCAATGGAACATATACAACACGAACCAAAGTACTCATTATAGCATCATTTTTATTTTATCCAATGGTCATATTAACCTTGGAAAAATGGATATATGATGTATTGAATTTTATTTATGTATTAATTATAGGCAAGGCATATCCCAAGTCAAAGGAACCCGCGCCGCCATTTTCACTATTGGATGCGATGCCGCCTGGATATTATTAGTTCCGACATAGCAATGGGTTTCATCGCATATAACATCAGGCAGACCATTTTTTTGCACTAAGCACTGTTTCGTACGATAAAACAAATTAATAAATTCAAAAAACCATATAATAAAATCCCGACATACAGTATAATACCATGTTTTCACGTTTTACACTGTTAAGCCTGTTTGCTCTTTTTCATATGACTTCCTCCCTCGAATTTGGAGGTCGTTTTGTTCAGTGGTTAAATGATTTCCGCGTCGAAGTTCGCGATGGAGCGCACAAGGAGCGCTTATACGCAAATTGGGTGTCTAACGACAAGTATATTGAGGAGCACAATTCCAAGAATATGACCTATACCCTCGGACATAATCACTTTTCAGGAATGGATAGCGAGGAGTTTAGCAATTTCCTCGGGTATAGTGCCGGAGATTTTGAGAGCAGAATTAATATTGATAAGGTAAAGTCCGAAATTCAAGACGTGGAGTGTCTCACTGGTTGCGTGAAGAATTATGATGCGGATCACAAGCTTGACGCCGTTCGTTGCGTAAAGCACTGTCTGAACAGCGACCAATTACTTGGTGTCCCTGCATCAGTTGATTGGGTGAAGAATGGCGCAGTGACTCCCGTGAAGGACCAGGGACAATGTGGGTCGTGCTGGAGTTTCTCCACCACAGGTGCTCTTGAAGGCGCCTATTACATTGCTCGCGGAACACTCGACTCCTTTTCTGAGCAGCAATTGGTGGATTGCGACAACCGTAAGAATGGCGGTAAGGATATGGGGTGCAACGGAGGTCTAATGGACAATGCCTTCGCATGGATTGAGAAGAACGGGGGCCTTTGCACAGAGGCTGCATATCCTTATACAAGCGGAACCACCCAGACCGCCGGTACATGCAAGACCACTTGTTCGGTTGTATCGAATAGTAAGGTTACGAAATTTGTGGATGTGTCCGCGAGTTCGGATTCCGCTATGATGGCTGCCCTCGCACAACAGCCTGTATCCATAGCCATTGAGGCTGACCAGAAGGATTTCCAATTATACAAGTCCGGTGTATTCACTGGCGCCTGTGGTACTCAATTGGACCACGGTGTGTTGGCCGTTGGATACGGTTCTCTGAACGGAGAAAATTATTATTTGGTGAAGAATTCCTGGGGAACTACCTGGGGTGATAAGGGATACATTATGTTGGGCCGTGGAAGCCAGTATAATAGTGGCTCTGGACAGTGCGGTATGTTGATGCAGGGCAGTTACCCTGTCGTCTAAATATTCTGATTATGATGGTCGGAATTTCGCTTCGCAACTGAAGTATGTAAAATAATATGTCGTTGAATAAAACATATTATTCTGATGCGCACTTACCACAACAACGACATTTGTTGCCGATTTCGTTTATCACCCTATTTTTCTATGAATATCTACATTATATGATATGATCAAAAACATTTATATTTATTGGGCCCAGGGGTTTGAACATGCGCCCGAAATTGTAAAAATATGTTTGCGCTCCTGGAAATTAATGAACCCGACCTGGAAAATTATTGAATTAGATGATAATAATTTAGTCGAATACATAGACATAAAGGAACATCTTCCTAATCTCGACAATATAAATATAACGTTTGCATCCAAATCAGACGTGATTCGTATCGCGTTGTTGCATAAATTAGGCGGCGTTTGGTGCGACGCGACTACATTATGCCGGACTCCATTGGATAAGTGGCTAATTAACTACGGCAATCGTGGGTTTTGGGCATTTAGCAAACCAGCTCCTACGCGTATGGTATCCAGTTGGTTTTTATATGGTACGCCGACTAATTATATTACAACACGCTGGTATAAAAAGACGGTGAATTACTGGAAAAAACATACGCAAATGCACCAATATTTTTGGTTTCACGAGTTATTTAATGAAATGCACAAGAACGACGCTTCGATCCGGGACTTGTGGAATAACACAACACAAATGTCCGCGAAATTGCCGCATTTATTTCAAACAAGCCAAGTGGGTATCCCCCAAAACGCGGTGTTTAGTTTTACAAAAGGTACTGTTCCTGTTTATAAATTAAGCTATAAGGTTGCCGATTTTCCAACAGTAATACCTGTATGGTGCGACTATTTTACAAGACAATGTGATGTTTTGTCGAATTCGCGCGAACCCGCACCATGCAAATTACGGTTTTTACATATTCCGAAAAACGCAGGGACATCCATTGAAGAATCGGGATTGTGTATTCAACAAAAATGGGGGAAATATGATACTCAATTAAAACAACTGTATAATGGGAGTAAATGGCATATTCCACAATATATTGGCCCCAATGCATTTTGCGTAATTCGGAATCCGTTTGATAGGCTGTTATCGCAATTTCGTCATGAAACTATATCGGATGACTATTACAATAAATATTATTTGAACCAATGGTTGCATAATAGCCTCCAACAAGTTATACAAAACCCCACATATATGGACTTTCATTATTTACCCCAATTTCATTATGTAAAGCATTGTTCTCACGTGTTAAGACTTGAACATTTGCAGCAAGATTTTGACGAACTTCTTGCGAAATACAACCTACCGCAAACTTCGCTTGCGCATCTGCCTGGCGGGAAATTGCAGCAAGCGAAGCGAAGTGGTTCTATTTTTTCAGCAAAATTAACACAATTCGATATTTCCGATGAAAATCAGCAAAAAATACGCAAGATTTATGCCCAAGATTTCGCATTATGGGAAAAATACAATACTGAAAATCAGATTGCATTATGCGATGCATGATCAATCTGCTGCCGCAAATGAACAAAATATACTTCGATAATATATAACAATCCAATTATATATTATGGGTTTAACTGATTATTCTACATATATTCTCTATGTTCTATTTACGTTTATAGCATGTTTAGTCCATTTGATCGGAACTTATTTTTTCCTTCTTTTTGAAAAAGGTTCAAATTTTGGTATTATATTAGCAAGCTCGATTCTCATTGGTGCATTGGCGTCTATTATACGAATACCGACAAATGCATATTTGGGTAAGGGCCTTTCTGTCGTATATATGGAAACCCTTTATTTATTTTTATTGTTTTTGGCGACAATTTGCTACACATTGTTTGTAGTCAAAGAATCTGTCCCATTACACACCTACATCATATCCGCAATTGTTATTTGTTTGTTAGCACTAAATCATCACTTGGGTAAATAAAAATATTGCGATTGTGGTTTGTATATCAAACCACAAAACCCTTTCGCTTATAATTCGCCTACTCCGATTTCATTTTCGTCAAACAGCTCATCGTCGCTCGTTTGTTCGTTATCTACTTGAAAATCATTGTCCTCTTCGTGGAACTTGATTTTCACACCAGCCCATACACCATTCCGGCATCGTCCATATCGTTTATCCATATAATCGTACAAGTTCTGGGGCCTCGGGTTCTTGGTGCCGAAATTGATATTGTACCACATCTTGAACTCTTCCGACAATTGTGATTTACGAATGGTGGCCCCCTCGCATTTTACCACCTTGTCTCGAATAAACTCCGCCAAATAGTCCTGGCGCTCTCTATATTCATTGCTCGCAGACATAACTACGGGACAGTCTGTTACGCGCCCCTGATTTTGATAGGCACGTTCAACTAACATAGCCAGGAACGTTTCGCGCCATTGTTGAAACTTGCTTATTAATACATCGTCAATTAAGAACTGGTGTGGCTTATCAGGGTCTCCATCAACTGGCTTCTCCGTGAAAAGCGATTCAAATGGGACTACACGAAATCGACGCCAGGTACCATGATCCTGTGTGCGCACAGTCATGAATTGATTGCAACATACGACCAGTGCAAATTGGGGTTGAAATCGGACCGGTTCCGTCATGTATGGCGCACGCGCGACAATGGTCTCTACACCACTCACATATTCCTTCATAGGACCTTCATGAACAACATCCGTACTTTCGGGTTCCTGCATCACCACGTAACGTGCCCCCTTTAGAGCTACCACCTCTGGCGCCAAACCACCAATTTTGCCGCGCCCCTGCGTAATCAGTGAAATTGGCGCAGCCACTTTGTAACTGCCCATGGTCTGCGTCATTAAATCGGTCAAAACTGATTTTCCGTTTTGTCCAAATCCGATATAATTATGGAAGGTCTGATTCAACGACGGCATTCCAATCAAAACTGCAGACAAATGGTTCCACATATATTCGCGCAATTCCGGTTTTACGAATAATTTCGCCATGAAATCCTCCAATAAGGGAATAATATCGACGTGTTTTGGCGCAGACATCGGAATGTAATTGATTTCGGTACATTTCGTCAAATAATCCTCAGGGAGACCATCTCGAAATATTTTTTCCTTGAAATCAATCACACCATTATCGCAGCACAACAAATACGGCTTACTGTCCAACCGGTCATAAAATTCTGAATCATAAAATAGGTCGCGCGCTTCCTGCATAATATTCTTCTTATCGCTGGTCTGACCCAATCGTTGAATTATTTTCAATATCGTTTCAATGCGAACTTTGGTATGCTTTGCCTTGTCGTCTTCTGGATCCAACGAAACCATATAGTTCTGCAGTTCGTTTGCTCGCGCTTCGTATAATTTGCGCAATTCATTTGAAATCGCCTTTCGCAAATAGGTGCCCGAATCGATCTGCTTCCAACGATTCTTACCGAATTGGAACCATGTCCCATTTTTTACATCGGCGCACACATATTCGTCCTTATACATCTGGTGCAAAACCACCGCTATGTCGTAATCACCGGCACCTTTCGCATTCATATTTGGATTTGAAATTGTATTCGCCGACACGGAATTGATAGTCATGTCCAAATAATAACTGATGGTGTTTTTGCGCACAGCATCTGCACCTGCCGGGTTGTGTTGGATCGCCCAATATATAATGGAACGATTCGTAACCCCGTCATCTGCACTTTTTCGGTCAAATCGATTCCACTGATCGCACAAGTCTGGAATACAGTTAAAATCAAACGTAGATGATCTTGCGCTTAGTACAATCCATACTATGAGCAACTTATTTGACGTGTTTTTTAGTGCCCATGCAGTTCGTATCCATTTCGCATATGAACCTGCTCCATAATATTGTTCCGGTAAAATCGATGTATATTCGTACATCTCTCGCAGCTTATATTCGCTTTGCGTAATGCAATCCAACCATCGATGCAAATAGGTTTCCAATTCTTCGCGTGTTTTTATTTTACGAATTTCTTCCGAACCGCTGCCTTCACCCATGGTATGCGTATCCGACAGCCCAGGTACTGGCGTTCGGCGTCTCATTTGATTTATTTCGGATGCATTCGTCAAACCACCGAGTTGCGTCATAAATGCCGTTTTATAAAAGTAGTGTGGGTGGTCGGGATACTGAACTGATAACTGAGGAAACTTTTCAAGTGTAAGATAATCCTCGGATTTTCCTCGGTTATTGACTAGTTCTCCGTCGTCGGGATCATAGCTAATCTCATATACATTCGTCAGTTTGTATGATTCATGGTTCGGTTTGCATGAACCATATAACTGCCAATTTGTATAACCATTTGTGATTCCAGAATCAAACACATCATCCCATGTATTGACTAATGGGAAATCACCCCAGCACTCCGCGACCTTTTCAATTACTCGTTCGCGTAATATTTTTTGCGCATTATGGTCCATCTGAATACCGATTATCATGTGAATTCCATCCTTGGTTATGTTCTTTTCTTTCACACGATTCACGGAGTCCTTTTCGAATAGGAAAATCTTAAAGGTGGTGTCTCCGTCGAACTGATATATATTATTCAATTCGGCTAAATAGATATCTACCATATCATCCAAATGGTCTTGTGAATACACGCGTTCCGGCAAATCAAACGCGAAATGCAAGTCGATATCCACGGCTATGGGCGATTTTCCATCTGTCTGTTGCTTCTCGGTTAAATATTCGACCTTGTTCTTAGACACAATCTCCTTGAAGTATAATTTCAAGAATTGGCCGTATTGTTCTTGCGGAATATGATACGACCCACCATATATCTTGGATTTTTCATCCCCAATACGTGTGTGTGTCGGACCAGGCCCGTTCGCTTGTTTTACATGTTTATGTTGCACGAGAAAATCTTTTAATTTTAATATTTTCTTCGCTGGAGTCGGCATGTGTTGTTCGTCGTTTTCATCAGAAACGACCGTATTTGATATTCCCTGGTCCTCGTCCATTGTAGAGTATAAGATACTACTACATTTATTTCATTTCATTAAATCAATTTTGTGATTGATTTGCAGTCATAACCATATTACACAAGATATTTATTTAGGTGGTTTTCTGTATTGTTTTACGAATATGATCTATACATTCTATAAAATTGATAGAAAGAACATAAACATAAATATAGTTATAGAATTTATATACAGTTATTAAAAATGAAGTTCTGCGTCAATTGCGATAATATGTATTATATTGGAATTAGCGAAAAGGATGGGAACAGACTTACATATTATTGCAGGAATTGCGGACATGTCGATGAATCCGCCGCATCTGAAAATATTTGCGTATTAAAAACACAAATCAAACGGGGCGAGCAAAAATACAATCATATCATCAATGAATATACAAAACTTGACCCGACGCTTCCTCGCATTCATAATATTGATTGTCCGAATGTCGCATGTAAAACAAACACGGAAGTACCCAAGAAGCACGCTGAAGTACTGTATATTCGATATGACGACGACAATATGAAATATTTATATATGTGTGCGACGTGCGATACAGTTTGGAGAACCGATTAAACCATTGAGGGTTTGTGACTGCGTCACATAGCAAATATTATTATTCTTTTTTTGATCGCGTATTATGATACCTCCAGATTTACTACACAAAATTGATTGTAATAAATTAGTAAAACAATTTAGAAATATCCAGCATTTATATACAAACCAGTTTTATAAATAACATGTCCAACCGTTCTGAAATAGTAGATGATTTCGAAGACGAAGCCTCGATCAATTCCGATGACGATAGTTCTTTAGAAGACGGAGTAAAGCCGCCGCCTCCACCGGCCGAATTGGCGCAGGAAAACTCCGATGCAGATGATGATGATGTAGATAGTCTCGCCGACAGTGTTCCTGATGAGAATCAATCGAGTTCTAAAGAGGTTGGCCTTGCTCAAAATACATCCTTTATGGATTCTGATTTTGTTCCCAACGATGATGATGATGACGATGAAGATTATGACGAAGACGACGATCATTATTTGCAAAAGTTTAGTTCATCGCTAAAAACAAACATTGTATCTGAATATCATCCAGAACTGAAGGTTCATAATAATGAGGAAGTCGAGGCATTGTCGCGCGTTGTTCGTAACGAACATGGGATCATTATTGATCCACTACACAAAACGGTCCCCTTTCTCACCAAATATGAACGCGCGAGGGTTTTAGGAGAACGTGCAAAACAACTAAATATGGGCGCGAAGCCGTTGGTTGAAGTTGCGCAGACGGTTATTGATGGATATTTAATCGCATTGGAAGAATTTGCGCAGAAGAAGATACCTTTTATTATAAAACGCCCCCTACCTAACGGTGGATGTGAATATTGGAAGTTTCGCGACCTGGAAATAATTTAGAGAATTTCCTATTCAGATGCGAATCTCAAGCAAAAAAACAAATTATAACTATATTTTGTTTTTTATACAATATTAGATGCGTAGTTTGCGATATATGCTCGCATATATTTTTGTTCTATGCTATCCTTAAAATGGTCTTCGATTTCTTCTGCAAGAGGATGACGTCCGTGCATGTTGTTAAATAGATTAGTGAATTCGTCGATGGTTTTATTCACATTGCGTATTTTTGCATCTTCTGCTTGAAGGCGTCGGGTCGCTTCTTGTAATTCATTTTCAACGCGTGTTTTCAGTTCGTGTTCTTTATCGCGCAATTCTTGCTCTTTTGTTCGGAGTTCAGATTGACGTTTCAAAAAATCTTGCTCAACGCGAACTTCTAAATCTGTTGGTAAATTTAGATTCAGATTCGCAGTCATTTCGATTTCTTTATACCAATGATGTCTATTTTCCTCTGCAGAAACAATGATGTCGCATATATCTGGTTTTTTTAGTGTAGCAAATCTCTCGGTGACCAACTTTTTCCGTTCTGGGTCAGATTCTGCTCTGCCTGAAAACGTTTTCATGAAATCATCGATGATTGATTCCGGGATGGATGGACTGGTTTCCATTAAACGATCGAATTCATCACGATTATGTTTCAAGAATACACCGGCTTCCATTCGTTCATCGGGAGCTTTCGCCAATTCAATACGCACATTGCGTGCGTATTTGTCCCATGCAATCGACGATACACGGTGCGCTTCATTCAATTCTGATATTTTCAAGTATTGCTGAATAGTAGTCAAAATACCGATTAAAATATTGATTGAACCGATCACCATGGGTGCATATATTTTTTGTGTGTCGTTCAAACTGCTTTGAGCGAAGGATGCGGTACCACTGATGGTTGAGAAAATAATTGCAGGAATAGTGAACCACGTATGCATTCGCGCATATTTATTATGCGCACGCGTATTCAACCATTTGTAACATTGGGCGATATCACACCACTCGACCAATATTTTTTCGTTTTCTGGTGACCACTCCACCTTTTTTTTCGATTTGTCGAAATTTGTAGGGATTTCGATTGAAAGATTAGGCGACGCGGGTGTTTCCGACATATACTTAAATAGGAGAAATTACTTTTTCTCGGGTTCATGTGCCGTAATGGGCTCTTCTACTTTTAATGGCTTTAGGTTCCTCTACCTTAATGGGCTCTTCGGCTTTAATGGCTTTAGGTTCCTCTACCTTAATGGGCTCTTCGTCTTTTAATGGCCACAGGTTCCTCAATCTTAATGGCCACAGGTTCCTCAATCTTAATGGCCACAGGTTCCTCAATCTTAATAGCCACAGGTTCCTCTACTTTAATGGGCTCTTCGACTTTAATGGCCACAGGTTCCTCTACTTTAATGGGCTCTTCGACTTTAATGGCCACAGGTTCCTCAATCTTAATTGGCTCTTCGACTTTAATGGCCACAGGTTCCTCAATCTTAATGGGCTCTTCGACTTTAATGGCTTTAGGTTCCTCAATCTTAATGGCCACAGGTTCCTCAATCTTAATGGCCACAGGTTCATCAATCTTAACGGTCACAGGTTCCTCAATCTTAATGGCCACAGGTTCCTCAATCTTAATGGCCACAGGATCCTCAATCTTAATGGGCACAGGATCCTCAATCTTAATGGGCACAGGTTCCTCAATCTTAATGGCCACAGGATCCTCAATCTTAATGGGCACAGGATCCTCAATCTTAATGGGCACAGGATCCTCAATCTTAATGGGCACAGGTTCCTCAATCTTAATGGTCACAGGTTCCTCAATCTTAATGGGCACAGGTTCCTCAATCTTAATGGGCACAGGTTCCTCAATCTTAATGGTCACAGGTTCCTCAATCTTAATGATCATAGGTTCCTCGATTTTTTTAACTTCAGTTAAACAACCATATGCTGATGCCGAAATATCTGAGTTATGACTGACCTGTATAACTTCAATATTCTGGTCAGTTGATTTAATTTCACACGTCTGGCGTAAAATGTTTTCTTCAATTTCATACAAAAATACTTTTATGCGCGCTTCCAATTTTTCTAAATAACGAATGTGCGATGTATGAAAAAAAGATAAATAATTCGTGTATAATATAACTTGTTCTCTAAATAACGCATTTTCATAATGCAGTGTTTGTATAAAATTCCCAATGGACAATCCATGACTTGTCGTTTCTTCGTATCGAATTGTTACCTGTTCTTTTGCTAAAAACTGGTGATACATATGATTCATGGTATGTAAAACATCATTATGTAAATCGACAATCGCACTTGGATTGTATTCGTGAAATGGTTCTAAATCGCGGTATTGTTCATATTTTTTGAAATCGTCTAATGACTCCTTCATTATAATATGTGTATCGCATGTTTGTGTTAAAATAAGATGGTAAAATTTGTAATAATCACCATACATTCGATTATTCAACATTAATGTATAACGCTGAATATTGTCCATTTCAATAATCAACGTTTTGTATTGAAAATAAAACGAATCCAAGCAAAATAGCAAAATCTTTTTTGTATTTTGCTTCACCAGCATGTTATAAATTTCCTTTAAATTGTTAATTTTTTCTTCTAGTTGTATCTTGTGTTGAAAAATGTTCTCCCTGGTCTCCAATATTATATTAAAATCTGCGTGTAATTTATCCTTATTAAATAAATTGGGCGGCGCCATTGTATATACTGGCCCAATCTATTTACAAATACCAAAAAAAATCGTGCGATTTATTTCAATGCCGAAAAATATAAAAATATTTTTATATTTTACAAAACAATGCCTCTTTTTTCTTTTCTTTTCTTTTTTCATCTAATTCACAAATTCGATTGATTCCCACATATTGAAATAGCGGATTTTTTGTTGAACATGTTGTATTTCGGCATTCAACATGTTGTAATCGTGCGTGATTTCCATCTTTTCGTACAAACTATCAAACACTGATTGTTTTGCGTGAATTGGCTCGGCGCTAAACTCATTGCACAAATTACGAACAATGGATGTCTCCGCATATTTTGATGGCGCGCTCATTTTAGAGTCGTCGGTTCCGAATCTTCCGGTGTATATGCGAGAGCAATCGTCATGATTATCATTCATCCATTCGGGAATCTTAGTGTCGTCGTCATCATCCTCGATATAATCTGCACTGCCTTTCGCCGACGCTAAGCTCTCGTCGTCATCATCATCAGAATCAATAAAATCGAGCATGTTCGAATCTGTCGTAATCGTGCTCAAATCCGCATCCGTTTGGTTCAGAATGTTTGATATTTGAGACTGCTCTATTTTTTCGGTGGATGGTAATAATGTAAATCCGCGGTCAGTTCGCTCGCTAACAGACAGATGTGGCTTCACATCCCAGCTCACGGACAAATCGCAGTCATTGTACATGACGTGTGTATTCCATCCAGCCAAAATATTTTTAAGGAATTTTTCGACAAATTCACTACGCATAGGTACAACTGTGATAAATGCATAGTAATGATTTGCAGAGCGCAGCCCACCTCCTGATTTTTGTATTTTTTTTTCGTGCATATCGACAGACCTGATTTGTCCAAGCTGTTTTTTCGAAAACACTCTGCGAATGTCTTCAGCAGTCACTCCCAGACGAATGAATGGAATGAACACATTGTATGCGACAGGGCGCATCGAATTGGTTTTACTGTTACGTTGATTATTCATTTTAAACTTAAATTAAGATACGATTGAAATCTTATTGAAAAAGCATTTCAATTTTATTGCCCCTGCATGGAACTAAACAATTTCTGCACTTACCATTGCAGATATCGAGACACTACATACAGTATAAACAGAATCACAAACCAAGCATATACGCTTTGCGATAGAAATTTGCTCATATTATTTTGCGGCGGTGAATCGAAAGCCGATTTATATATGGACCCGAATAGCAAAATCGCCGAACCTCCTATCAATATATCCAAGATGGGATTTTGCATCAGTGTAGATATTTGAGCCATAATACCCTGTACAAAAAATGAACCGGAACTCAATGCCGGCGACACAATTGCAGATGTCTTTGTCCATGGTGAAATGATTGTTCGCGCTGCACTATTCAGCACGGTGCGTGATTTCGTTTCGCTCATTTTATCTACATTATATAGATAATATAGTTGCATGATGTTTTCATAATTCCGCAAAATGAGACTCTGATTTTATACACCAAAATGCTTGTTTTGATTCGCCCACCATTTCTTGGAAATATGCACAGCCAAAATCCATGGTGTTCAATGCTTCCATTTCCTCTTGCATTTGAGTCAATTCTATTTTTTCTTGGACATCATTTATATGAGTTTGCTTTTCTTGAACCGAAATGGGTTCTTCGTCGCCGTTTGCCCCCTCATCGGATTGCTTCATATAAGATACAATACTCGGGATTACCTTGCCTAAACTCATTGACTCGTCTGGTTCAGACACAGCCTGGCTATAAATTCCAGAAGTAATATAGATAGGTCTCTCTAAAAACCCAGCAAACCGGCGAATGCGTATGATGGATTGGCTGTGAAAGTCCAAGGGAGATGTTGAAAATACGAAAAAATCGCCTAAAACTGGGTGGGGGGACCGCTCATCCAAGAGTGTAATATATTTCGCTTCCTCGTTTTCTCGTTCGTCGTATTCGCTGTATATGTTTTCGTAAGTACTATTCGTTTTTCTACAGAGAAACAAGACCGATGGAATGTCCAAGATAGCACCGTGTTGATTTTTGATATGCATTAAACCGGGGCGTTCATAAAACAAAAATGTGCTATCTTGGTCGATAATATAACCGAACATTTGCTTATGATTCACAATTTCATCAATGGTTGCCCAGTGGCGCCGTACATTTTCGCGCGGCCGAATTCGAAACATGGTCATGTCGAATACCACATATATACTATTTTCTAAACGTTGGCCAATTGCGTATCCCTTGTATAGTTTTTTCAATTCATCTTCACCCAGCTCACTTTCTGGTTCAAACATGTCCAAGAAATGTTTTGTACATTCGTTCTCAAAATACACGTGATTTTGCGATTTCCCGTCCTCATCCTCTTCTGAAACTTGGACATTAGTTGGGCAATGGAAATTGATTTTCGGAAAAGAGAATACCCCCGAGTCCAACTGCATCATATATTGCAAAAATGGTCGATCTCCGGTTGTATTAATTGAATATCCACACAAATAGAGCGTATAATGTTTTGTAATGTCTGTCTCGAAATCACACACATCAAATAATATTTCCAATTCTCCGTCGTTCATGTCCAAGAAATGAAAGGATTCCACAATTTCACGCTCAGTCTCTAATTCTCCGTCAGACAATTCGGACTCGCCTTCACTACCCTCCGATGTATCAACAGGTGGAGCCTGTTTCGCATCTCGCAAATATTGGTTTATAATCTTGGATCGTATTTCTTCGTTTTGAATAAATAAATCGGACATGGATGAATTACGCCTATAAATAGTGGAGAGTTTTTATAGTCACCCGTATTACATAAACTATTCCACGAAACTATATAAAGTCTATTGGGTTAATAATATATCAACTACAAGTCGATACTTCTACTCGTTTTTTGCAGTTAGCATAATTACAGACATGTCTATTCACGACGATTATTCTCTTCCCAGTGCTGAGGAATATGATATGGAACCTGAAATGTGGAACGATGACCAATATGCATCGTCCGGTTCTTCCATCACAGCCAGTGTAACAAACCGACGTTCCAAAGAGGCTATGCAAACGGACACTGGATATTTCTGCATCAAGTATTCCCAAAACAAGCGTCGTTACCGCATTGATGGATACAGCTCAGGTAAAACGCCAGGTGCGGTCATTAGAAACGCGGTTACTGGTATTTATGAGTCGGATTATATGAATAATAAGACCCATACGGTCGGAGCTCGATCCGAAGACCTTTTTTTCAAGGTTGTATTGGCCACAGATTCTGTCGGTTCCGAGCCGAGAACGCTTTTTTACGAAAATATTGATCAGTATGAACGACATTTTAACACAACCGTAAAGGATCACGTCGCACAGAAGTGGCGGGAGAAGAATCAACTAGCACGTATTGAGTATGAGCGCACTGATTCGATTAAACACATTGAATATATCCAGGTGCATTAAATGTATATTTCACATATTATGGAATATTACGTACAGCATATTGATTTAGGCATAGCAAACATGTAATCAAAATGTGGATGTATTGGTTTTGGACAAAAAAATACCCCATTTAAACCGATGAACATTTAAACCGGCACACGAAGTGTGCCTTATTAAATGGTTATCGGTCACGAACCTAGAAGAAAAACGGCACGATGTGCCGTTTTAATTCTTCGACGGTTTAAATTCTCAGGGGTGTATAAAGATGAGTGATACGAATACAAAAACGGGAAATAATACCCCGAGTACGAGTTTTCTAACGGATATTTTAAATAATAATTCATTTTCGCGCATGATGTACAGCGGACCAGGTGGAATTCCATATGCCGCGATTGGGATGATTTCTATTGCTGCCGGTGTATTTAGTTATGTAACGTATGTAGATTATAAAAATGAGTCGGAAGAGGAGGCTGCAAAATTAGCCGAGGCGGAACAGTCTGACGGAATGTTTGCTTCAATTTTTGGAGAGAATAAAAATGCAGACGATGAAACATTGGGAACTGATGAAAATAATCTGGGTGATGGAACAACTGAAAATCAACCAGCCGGTGATGAAACAACGGGAACAACTGAAAATAAACTGGGTGATGGAACAACTGAAAATCAACCAGCCGGAGAAGAAGTGGGGACCACTGAAAATAAAACGAGCGCAGAACCGGGCGAAGAGTTCAAACTGGGTGGGCGAAATAAAAAACGCAAGTCAAAGCGTAAATCGGTGCGGTTTGCAAAAAATAGTAAAAAAAACAGAACCCGCGGTAAATCCACGCAAAATTGATTCAAATTATGTTATGCTGTATAATACACAACATAATCACATGCAAACATGATTCACCTATTACGCTCCGTCCCCGCACATGAGGACTTGTGTAACCAACTAGCACAGTGTATTGACGAACTATTTTCAAAACACACGTATTCCAAGTTTTATTTATCATTGGGTGGTAAAATAAACGAGGATGTTGTGAGTTGGACTTACCCGCGCATTATAAACGTCCCGTCTAACGCAAGTTACCAAATGTACCCTCACCATTTACGCACATATATTCCAGAAAAACGCGGATTAATTGTAGTCATCGACCAATTTAGTTCCGATGAGTCGTATGAGCAAAATCGGGCCGCTTTAGACCGCATTCTGCGAGACTCGAATAAAAATATGGATATTATTATGCTGGATCAACGTATAAGTGCATCTTTCATTGAAATGCTCGTGCATACAATTCTACCCCTTTTATTTGAACACGGAATATACAGTACCGACTGCATATTCGCAAACTACATTCGATTTCGCAATCCGAACGAGGCCGATTTTCATACAGAAGAAATCATCCCCAAAACGATGCAACGTGCATTAGACAATGAATGTTCGGGTAAATACGACGCGTGTTTCTATCAATGGTATGGATATACATATTATCAATATCATTATATTTATTGTTATAAACATTACCACTTATTTCGAATGATGCACGCAAATTCGATAACCAAAATATTAAAGGACACATTCAATACCACGCAATTAAACTCGGTCAATATGAATACAGTCTCGATTCAATTGAAACGTGAAACACATCCAAAACTGAGTCTCATACAGGACCGCGTGTGGCGCGAATTTTGCAATAACGTAATATGCATCGTAATATAATTTTCCCAATTAGCAATGTTATTGCAATTGATCTAAACACCGCTCAAAAAAATCATCCGTTGCACGTCTATCCGCACCAGTAGTCATATCGTCCGGAATGTAATGTTTATTTCCTTTATAATAACACAACATTGCGGGGATTCCGCGAAGAACCCGTTTATTTTTTAAAAATCCATAAACTTCGAAATTATCATCCACGTCGATTAATCCGCACAATACCTGGTCTGCGGGCATTTTTGCAAACCACTGATTCACGCACGGTTCAATCATTTTGCAGGGCCCACACCAATCTGCCCCAAATTTCAAAATAATGATGCCGGGATTATGGTTTAGTAATTCAGAAAAAACCCCCATTGTTTTTATATCCTTGATGATTGGCGCGTGACTCATTACTTTATATAAGAACTGAATATATCTTTATACAAGGGACCCCTTTATACCATTGTATAGAGTAAAATTGATTATCATCTGAATCAATATTTTGATTTATATACCTCTAAATCAAAATAATGGTTGAATATCTACATCATATATACGCGATAGTCATCGCATTGCTCACATTCATAATTGCGGCCGAGCATTACATTATACAACAATTCAATCTGAATATAGATGTGGAATATATAATGCCGGTAAAGTATAATCTATATCAACCGCGTAATCGAACTCATATTATACCATGCTATTACCAAGCCCGTCCGGAAATACGTCACTAGCCACCTCAAGATTTGTCTCCTTTTGCAGACTTATATCTGTATATTTTTAAGCACCTTACCAATTTCGATAATATACTCATTTTCTCTTGCGTGGGTGCAGGTTTTATCTCAGGAGAACTCGAGTTAGCATTCTCAATTACCTGTTCAACAACAGGCTCGACAACAGGTTCAACAACAGTGACGACAACAGGCTCAACAACAGGCTCAACAACAGGCTCAACAACAGGTTCAACAACAGTGACGACAACAGGTTCAACAACAGGTTCAACAACAGGCTCGACCACAGGTTCAACAACAGTGACGACAACAGGCTCAACCACAGGCTCAACAACAGGCTCAACAACAGGCTCAACAACAGGTTCAACAACAGTGACGACAACAGGTTCAACAACAGGTTCAACAACAGGCTCGACCACAGGTTCAACAACAGTGACGACAACAGGCTCAACAACAGGCTCGACCACAGGTTCAACAACAGTGACGACAACAGGCTCAACAACAGGCTCGACAACAGACTCGACAACAGACTCGACAACAGGCTCAACAACAGGTTCAACAACAGGTTCAACGACAGGCTCAACAACAGGCTCAACAACAGACTCAACAACAGGTTCAACCACAGGTTCAACCACAGGCTCGACCACAGGTTCAATAACAGGCTCGACCACAGGCTCGACCACAGGCTCGACTACAGTAATTACAGCCGCAACATTTTCCTCCGTCTCGGGAAAAAATTTCACATCTTTATTTACTATACTGGGTTCTTCAATCACTTCATTCACGTGTTGAACATCGACACTTAATTGTTTCGCCGCAATAATTTCTTCACCTACCGTTTCGGCTACATTCAATATTGTTTTGAATTCTTCACACTCGCTCATTGTGGTTGTATAACATTAACACAGATATAAACAAATCAACACAAACTAACGACACTTGAAGTTCCCAACCACGAGAACAACAATATAATAATTTTTGAAGCATAAAATACACGCCGCAGATTCAAAAAAAAAAGGATTTCTCCTAAATTTTTATAGTTAGTTAAATAAATTACAACACAACCCTATTTTTTTACACGGAGCTCACTGTTTGACCATTATTTTCGACCGAATCGCATTCACCGCAATACTCCTCCCCGGCAGAAAGCTTTACCCCGCATCCGGCTCCGCTCGCGCCTGGACAAACACAGATATTTTCTCCGCGAAGAACTATGTTGCGAAGACGGTCCATCTGATTATTCATAATCAATTCGCGCCACTTATGCTGTTGGTCAAACAACTGATGATACGATGCGAGCGCATGATTGTAATGCGCAAACGTAACTTGAGCATTCATACGAAGTTGCTCATTTTCACCGCGCAATTTCGCAATTTCGGATTCTAGCATCGCGGCATAATCGGCATCAACCATTGAGAAGTCTTCTTCTGGTACAAACGCGGCTTCTTCTTCGGTATATAGAATGTGCTGGCTGCTATTGGGCGCAGACTCGATGGATACTTCATCGCTGTCGCAAGCTTCAACAACTTCCGCGTGAGGTGCAGGTGTCGGTTTGCGAGTGTTTTCGAGCAAGACCCAATACACATGTTGGGTGTGAGAATAATGCACACGGGACATGCCGTCGCGCCGTAATTCCTCAAGAATCGGCATCGCGCCGGCCTGGTCGTACAATCGATCAAAATAAACATACGCCTTTTTATGTGCGCGCTTGCTGTCGCGCCTGTTTTGTTCGACAAATTCGACATGAGTCACTTCGCCGATATTCATGCGCTTAAACGTCTGCTTCACCATTTCCTGTGTAATGTTGGCATACACACTTGGGATGTAAAATGAGGGTTGAGACGACATTGTTGATACTGATACTTAATTCAAACTTGATTGGTTTAGAGATGCTGTTCATTCGATATCAAAATGGCCTTTCAATTTTATGTCGAATGAGATGCGCCAAAACATGCATTTTTTTATATTCAAGTACTATAATGTCCATTGCAAATCATAATCTAAATATACAGAATTATTCGCTCGATGAGCTTCTTGGACTGTTCGAACTACACACATATGAAATTACATTGGAAGATATGAAACGCGCCAAGAAAAAGGTCCTCATGCTTCATCCAGACAAATCGAAATTAGACCCCAAATACTTTCTTTTTTACAAAAAGGCGTTCGAAATTGTCGTACAATTTTACGACAATCAACACAAGCAAAATCAGACGGTGTCTGCGGAAAACGCGCAATATAATACGTTGGACAATGAGCACAATAAAGCAACCGCATCCAGAATCAGCAAAACCGTGCAACAAATGGGATCAGATGGATTTCATAACAAATTTAACCAATTGTTTGAGCAAAATAACATGGTTGAGCGACCAGATCCGTCCAAAAACGCGTGGTTTTCACAAGAGAAGGCGGCCTTTGATATACCACAAGGAAATGTTTCCAGCAAAAATATGGGTCAGGCCTTTGATACGATCAAACAACAGTCTGGTGGATTAGTTCGATATCAAGGTGTCCGTGATTTATATTCGAATCCAAGTGCGGGATCATCATCGCTTTATGGCGAAGACGACGACCACGCATATGTAACCAGCGACCCATTTAGCAAATTAAAATTCGATGATTTGAGAAAGGTACATAAGGACGAAACCGTGTTTTCGGTCAGCGAGCGCGATTTCCAAAAGGTGCAAACATATGGTTCCGTAGATGAATTCAATCGAGCACGAAGCCAATACTCCTATGATCCTATGGAAAAGGAAAAGGCAGACCAAATATTATTAGAACGGGAACGCCAGACGCGCGAAAAAATGATGCAAAAGGAATATCAAGCAAATTTGATGTCGCAACAATATGCTGAAAAAAACAAGACAGTATTGGCGACCTTTTTGCAATTGCGAGACGGCAAGGCATAGCCGATTTTTAATTAGTGCGCTTCGGCGTCAGAATTGTTGCTACTTGGAACATTGGGCAGTTCAGACTGGGTAAATGTAGTCATTACTTGCACTCGGCTCGGTGTCGCGTATGCACTTGTGGGCGCACGCGATAATGTGGTCGCCAGATTCGCCGGAAGATCGTCGGGCACATCAGTAACCGTGTTGCATGCATATTGACGCCCCTGGCTATCCTCGCGTATTCCAGCATATTTTGCAAAATTTGGCGTGCCGAGTGTTTTATCCAATACCGAAATATCATCGCGCAACCCAATCAACATGGCGTCCTCGGTCAAATTATGCGTAGTCATGAAATTCGCAATGAACGATCGCATCAATCCAATATCGCGACGAAAGTTTGTCGCGTTATGCAGAAACACTTCCATGTCTAGAATCGGTCCTGCATTAAATGCCGGGTCGACATCATTTAATAGAGACATGCCCGCATTCATCCGTCGCAACTTCGGTGGTCGAATCATATCCATGCACGGCATCTGCCTCGCTTTCGACATTAGCAGCTGTACGTGCATTCTTAACCAATGCTTTTCCATAAAATATAAGTCGTCTGTAGGAAACGGTAAATGCGCATCAACACTTGCGATCAATGGCGGCATATCCGACGCACTGTGTTCATATTGTCGATTTGTTCGACTGCTAATTCCCGATATGCCGACTGTACAAATATCCGGATCATCCGATAATATGTGATAATATTTGACCGAGTCAGAACACAATGTACCGATAGACAATTGTTCGACAAACTCGCCAGTCAAGTAATCGTATATGCGCCCATGAGTCACTTTCAAAACAGTCTGCTCCAGTAACCGATGCAATTCATTGAATACTATTTCGCCATATACGTTTCCGGTATGTTCTAATTGATTCACAAACCAATTTGACGATATCGGCGAAACGTGACCCATCGCGCGCATCACGTCTGCACTATGTTCGTCGCCTAGTGCGATAAAACTCATTGAAATATCCTTTGGAACCAACGCGGCCAATTCATCTGGATCACTAATTCCGACCGTAGGCTCGCCATCTGTTAGTAAAATGCCGACGCGTCTGTTTCGCGGAATATCGGCCATGTCTGTACCAATATCTTCGCTCAATTGACGAAGGGCCAATCCAATATCCGTCAAATCGCGGGGGCGCATTTTGGATAAAATCTCGACCAATTGACCCACATTATCAGGGGTGACTTGAACTGGTGCAATGTATGGGTGCGATGCGTTATCAAATCCGGTCACCTGCACATAAATATTTTCGCATTGTTCTGCGAAGTAATGCATCATATTCGTGAGTGTATGAATAATTAGCTGCATCTTTGTTCGCCCGTCCGATGTCTTATCGGACATGGAACCCGATACATCTACTTGAAAATGAAACAATGTTGGCTGCGTCGTAATGGTCTCCGTGCCCATTTGAATGCATAATACACCATAATGCTCATTTTCCTTACGCGCAAATGTGGTTATACCGATGTCGGGTAGGTTTCCACACTGACCCGGATATTGAACCCAGGCGTTTCGAATGGGATGGTAAAATTCCGTCATTATTATAAGAATACTATGAAATAACTATTTATACTTAGTTCATAGGTCCATTTACGAAATCAATTTTGTTCTATACATTATAATCCATAACACCCTGTTGGATGTCGGAGTAAGACTTTCGCTGTTTTCCCAATTTTGGATGAAATTCGTACCACGCACTCTGTGGTTGCAACTTTTTCCAATATTGATCAATGCAATATGGGCCTCTCACGTTGTCTTGTTTGCTTGTAATCGGTTCCAATTGCGCAATGCCTTCGTCATAATTCTGTAATAGTGTTTCCGCAAAATGTTTATTTACCATATATCCAGAGGCGGTTTGAGAATTCTGCACCTTTTTCAACCAGGGATAGTCTGTATCTGTAAATTCGCCGGTGTTCGATGAAAGCATACACACATCATAAGGTACGTTATTCGAAAACAAATTGTTCAACATTTCATGCACGATATTACGATCTTGTGTAAATTCGAAATCGTCTTCGAAAATAATGCAATTTTTGTAAGAAGAATTTGCAAATTCGCGCAAAGCTTTCGCGTGACTTTTACTGCAACCAAGGTCGCCGAATTTTTTGTTGTAATGACCCGAAATACGGACGATCTTATTTTCAGGAATACCCACCTTCTCAAATTCTCGTAGCATCTCCGTGTTTCGGTCAGTTCGATGGTCTAAATTGATATAATAAACGACATCAATATTAGTTAAAAACGGGTTTTCATTCGATGGTGTAAAAGGCTCTTTTTGGGTGCCCGTGTGCAGACTCCATCCAATAATAGACAACATAAACACAATATATAGTGTTTGCAATTGTACCCGGTTCATATTATTATACTATTATAATATTATAAACCGCCGTTTATTTTGATGTTATACAATCAATATATTTGTTATGAATTATACATTCCTTATTAAATTTTCGCCCAAATAAACTTTTACTGCCCAATAAATATAATAACTCATCCTCTGTAATAAAACTATAATTTTTCAATTCACTATTTGATGGATATTTATAATCCATTCCTTCCCAATTTACAAATGTTGTAGCACCGTTTGCTACATTTGGTGTTGTAATTAGTTCATGCTGTAAATTATTATAGAAAATATTTGTAATATAACAATGTTCATCGGGAACAGTAGAAGAATAATTGAACCAATTAATGTAATCATTATTATTGAGCATTAATTCTGTATGTTTTCGATTAAGAATACACCATTGTCCTGCTTTTTGAATATATTTTTTATCAATGTAATTTAATGTAGTCTTACATCTGGGAAAACATTGTGATTGTGGTGTAATATTAAAATATGAATATCCTTCATTTAAACTATTATATACGTGTCCAAATGATTTAAGAGGTATGCATGAATTCGAAACAAAAATAAAATGTTGATTGTCCTTATCAGAAATTGCTTCTTGTAATAACAAATTTTGAGCCTTTACTATTGTGATATCCGCATATTTCGTTTCAATACAATTCGTCAATTTATATTTTTCAAAATATTTTAATGGTTTATTAAATTTATAATGTACATAAATGTTATATTTATTCGCATCAACGTCTTTGAAGAAAAAATTCCACAACTCTTCGTGATTTATAATATCATAAATTAAAAAGCAAAATGCGATTTTTTTCATAGTTGTATTAAATTAAATTATAACCTTTAAACCCTTGTATAATTACAATGTCCCATTTTACATAATAATTTTACTTACCCGCTAAAATTATTATATTATATCCCGTCTATAGTGTAAAAGTATTCGATATATCTTCCAGTTCATCCAGCGAATGTGGTTTGGAATGTCTTATATTTTCATCCACGTGCTTATGTTTCATTCTCGATAAAATATTAGTTACTAATGGGTTTTGATTCGATTCGGTGGAAACCACGCGATCCGACTTAGACCGCCCATTCTTCAATATTTCAATTTCATCGCGTAATGTTTGCATGTATCCAGTCATGCTCTCCATAAACTCTTTTAACATCATCGGGTCGCTGTTTGTAGATGCCGTTTTACGATTGGTTCCGCGCAGGGCAGATTTTAACTGTGCTCCGCTCTCTTCTACCTGAGGCAACCATTTCACATTTTTCGGTGGCGGTTCATCGGTAATATCATTATACGGAAATTTTGCACTGCGCACAATGGGTTTGTTTATTTTTTGAGAGTCAAATGATGCGCCATGAAATGTACTTGCACTCGTACTCGGCTCCAATGTTCCTAAATTGACTACATCCAATTGTATTCCGCCCTTTGCATTTGGAGCAACGTCTTGTTTTGCACCAAACGTGCTCATTATTTCATATTCTCGCTGTTTCATGTGCTGCTGAATCAACTCTTCCATATTTTCAATCGGTTTGTCTTCGGCGGCAATTGCGCGAAAATCAACATCCTGTCCCGGACCCCGTTTCAACATTTCACCATATTCTTGTTGCCGTGTGCTAAACTGTTTGTTCAATTCCTCGTGTTTTTGATCTAATATGAAATCGCGAGTAACTGCCTTTCCCTCTAAAGTGCTGGATGGGAATTTGACTACTTCGCCATGAGATGCGGGTGTTGGTATAGGTCCCGAAAATCCCATAAATGGAGTGTGAATTGGCTGAACAACCTCACGCTTATTCAAATCCTTCATCATATATGTCACCGTATCGCGATTCAATTGCTGTAATTCTTGCACAGACAAAAGTTTGAATTTATTGTGTTCATAAAATTGTTCGATGATTTCGCGAAACCATTGTTCTCTGCCCCCCTGGAATTGCTGAAATTTCGGAACTTTATTCATACTATCCCATATCAATTTTTGATTCTCTTCGAGAATATAGAGAGACATGCGAATTTGATGTATTTGGATACTAAAATATATGTATAAGGACGCAAGTCTTTGAATACTATTACGTCAAAATGATATTTGGTGTAATTCAAATATCATGTTGTTATTAATATTCGATGTATTTAGTGTGGAATTCTAAAATCTTCTTTTTGTATGACGAGCAAGTTATTCTGTCGGTAGAGCTCTACATATTCCATCCGCCGCAAATCTTTTGTATTTTTCAAGTATATTCATACATGCGATCAATGTATTTTGACTGCAATCAATTGGTGAATTAGTTGGCCGCCGGTCTAAAGCCAAATTACGATATCTATTATATATTGCATCCCATTTTGGATATATAGAACTAGCATATATTCGACTGAATAATACGGTTTTTTGTGCTGGGTATTTATTAGCATTAATTATAGATAATATACTTTCGGCCATGCATCCAATATGACCCAATATGGTGTTATATTGTAGATCGCTTACCCTTCCAGTTGCAATTAGATTTTTGTAATCCGTATCAAAAATCTTGTTTAGTCCGGCAAAAGTCTTATAGTTACCGTTTTTATTTAAATCACTCAGCACGTCTGTTAAATTTGATGTTTTACCAATGTCGTCGATTATTGTCTTGTTCGTAATTCCATACGGCGCGAAAAACGTGATTAACGCATTGCTCGGCTCAGGTGCGGTCACAGTTGCACTCGACGTCGAACTCGCCGGTGCTGTCGCCGGTGCTGTCACGGACGCCTTCTTGCCCGTTTTACATTGACGGATTTGCTTCATCGAATTCGCAAGTAGCGGTGCGTCGCTATCATCATACGTAAAACGAATGAATTTGCTAATGTGCGGTTTCTCCTTGCGCCCCTTTTTCATAACTTCGATCAATTCATCAACTTCGCCGGTTCGTTTCTTTACCAAATAACTGATGTTTGCGGCAACATCCGAATCATATGGAAAAATAGGGTCTTGGTGTAATTGCATATCTCGTCCAATATTATTATCGAGTAAATTGCGATGTAATTCCACAACTGCGTATTCTCGCGTAGCATACCCACCATGTATTGTTTTACGTCGCTTGCCGCGACTCGTTTTCAGTTTCTTCGATATATTGCGTTTTCGTTTTGCGTGTGAACCACGTTTCCGATGTTTCTGTGTATAAGGCATAATTACATTATACATAGATTTTTTACAGGAGAATAAAAAGGGGGCGCGTTATACAGGGTATTGGACCCAGGTTCCTTAATTAAAATACACATTTCGATACACGCGCATTATCCCATCGTGCAAACCCGGTTTCGTAAATAAATCCAGAACGCGTTTCATGGGCAATCTCACGCTTCCGCCACGCATCTCTGTGCCCCCACCGCCATGCATCATATTCAAAATGCGACGGTCCAACTTCCTCGTTAAACACGTCACAATAAAAAAAATCGAATACATACCACATTCAGAGTTCGTTTTTTGATGGTCGTAATCATTCCTCATATATTTAAACAGAATCGGTTTCTCTAAATCTGCCCCCTGTTTCATAATTTCATTTTTCAATCGGCTCACCGCATGTGGTACTGGATGCAGCGCACTATCATAATAAAATATCAGCCCTTCATCTAAATCAATGAACATAGAAACCCAATGGGACCCCGGTTCGTCATGTTCGTCTAAATTAAACACCACGCCAAGTTTCCGTTTTCCACGGTCAATCAATCGCTGCAAAGACAATCTACATAAATCATTCCAAACACACTGCCCGCCCTCTTCTTCCAAACGTGTATCGTAATTAATCGCCGACGGGCCGAGCAGTTTAAACTCTGGGTGCGCAGTCTCATATTGTCGCAAAACGTCCGCTATATCAAAATTTGATAGCCAAAATGTGGGGTCTTTTTTCCATTCTCGCGGTTTATCGGGCGCGAATAAGATTTCGTCCAGTTGTCTTCGCACATCCGGTTCTTTAATCTGATTTAACCAGCAATCCTCTTTTGAGCAATGACTCAATCGTTCGCGCAATTGGCGCAACACGTCTTCGTGATCCGACCCAATGATTCGTTCGTGGGGGTCGCGCCCGCTATTGTATGCAGCCTGTATTTTGAATAGTGCATCCGGTGTATAACAAGTATCGTTCGATATTCGCTTTTCTGCTACACCGGGATTACAGTTCATGTGACTTGGCGACACATAGTTTTCAATTTTGGATCGGCGTGTCTTGGACCGTTTGCCCTCTTTTTTACGTTTCATTGTATTTTTTATTTTCTTTCGACGTTGTTTCTGCGTCATGGTAATAAAATATATACTATGTATAGACTTTCTCGTTGCACACATATAACACCATTAAAAAATCAATGATTCGATTCGGGTATTGATTTGAAACAATGCGCATTATTTATACTTTATATTCGAAGTAAAACCCTTTTGTGTGTTTTCTTTCCTTGCTTAGAACCTTTCCGATTAAACTTTCAAGTAAGTTCAATTCGATCGCACACTCTCTGATCGAGCTAAAATCCTTTATTGGATTTTTATTTATCGCATTATCATATTGAACAATACATCTTTTATTTGGATTTAATCCAGTATCATATGCATGTTGTATATTTTCTTGATTGGATACCCATTCAAGATTTTCGACACGATTATCTAAAGTATCTCCATTCTTATGATTTACGATATCTTTTTTAATATCATCATTTGCTAGAAATGTGATGGCGACAAGTCTATGTATTTTATTTTTTTTATATTCATAATATCCGCTAGATGAACCATTTGTTTTAACAGTCGTAAATTTATCCTTTATTGTGTATTCTTTAAATACACAGTTAGATCCTTTTCCGACACGATTCTGCATCTTAATTGGTATTTTTAACCTTCCGAAATTCGATATAGAATGATAATATGGTATCCCCTCTAATACGAGACGTGGAATGAGTCGTTCATCGACTTGTTTCCATTCTTCGTTTTCAAGATTTGAACTAACATTTTTATAAACCCAGGAGAATCCGTAACATTCTGTTTTGTTCAATATTGAATTTTTAACATTCTGACCCAAATTTCTACTCAAATCCCTTAATTGTTTTTCATTTTTATTTTTAGTCAAACCATTATTTTCATTACAATTTGTTATAATCCATTCTGAACATAAAGCATAAGAATGATATGTTTCTAAAATATTACCGGCTTTATCGGTTCGTTCAATTGTATGAGAACCATAACCATTTTGTTGATTTTTTACATGCCCAATATTATTTGCCTGTTCTTTGGCGGTTGCCCATCGTAAATTAGATACACTGTTATTTGTTTTTTCGTTGTGATTGATATGATCAACCGACGATTTATTGTCGGGATTGTCTATAAATGCATCTGCGACTAAACGATGCCTATGCATTTGTATTATTTTTCCATCCTTAGATAGCCCATTACGAATATATCCATCTGGATCTGGTTTGTCCCTTAATATTTTTACCCTTTTGTTTGGAAATGAACTCTTTAATCGTCCATTGCTGCTAACATGATAATACGGAAACCCGTTTGCTTCTTTCCACGTTTCTTCCATTTAATTTTAGTTTTAGTTATAAATGTATTAATCTATTATATTAAATTTATATCAATTTTACACCTTTGGATATTTACGATGCATATAAGCGCAACATAAAATTGAATTAAAAAATATAAACGTGATAATATGTATATTTTTAAAATGAACATTTTCATAGAGATAACTTTCAAGGAAGAGGTATCGGATCACGATGGATATTGCAGCGGTGGCGAATGCGAACTTTCGACGCGCATATACAAAAAAGTAGTAGAAGTAGAGATTCGCGAAATTACAAATAATTTACAACATTTCATCAAGTATGCAGATGAAGTTAGCTGTAACGATGACGGATCGTACTATTGTGATTTGCACGAAGATGCTGAAAATGCTGGTTTACAACATCACGAGGGCCGCGTTACCGTTTTGAAAGTTAAATTGGTCGATATAAACAATAAATAAACTAAACTCGGCGTTTTAATGGCCAAAGCTTGCAGGCCTTGATTTGTGTGCGCTATTCAAATCAGTCATTTTCGGCCGGCTCTTTTATCCGGGGAATGAAATTATCCATCGTTATGCGCCGCCCCATTTTTTTCATTGGAATTTGCTGCATATGTGGTTTCTCCTTAGTACGTAAAGGGTTCGGTGGTTCATTCATGCTTGCTGGGAACAATACATCGTCGTCCTCATCGGACCCCTCGTGTGCGAAATCCTTTTGCATTTCTTCCGACCGTTCCTTTATTTCTAAATATCGGATTACAATACGTGCATATTGTTGAAATGCATCTGAAACTTCGGTACTATATGAAATCGTCGAGTCGCGCAACATATGTTTCGTCATATCCAACACCGGTCTTTGATATTTCTCACAGTCCAAGATAAATTGTTGCTGTTCTTCAAATTTTTGAGTATCTGTTTTGGACAAATATTTCGCATAATTGGTCTTATTCAGCAGTAATTTCATGGTAAGCTCATCAATATACTTATTATCGGACACACATTCTTGTACATCCGCGCCTTCGACGAAATTATTTTCTTGGTCGGTAGGTTCCATTATACTGAGCAAACAAAAAATTTAGTCCGTTTTCTTCAATGTCTTGGTGAATTTGCCTATCTTGATTTTTTTGATTTTCTGCGATTTGCGCAGGATCTTCGCCTTAAGTTTCTCTTCGGCGGCAGCGGCCTTCCTGATCTTTTTCTCTTCAGCTTCGGTGGCCTTCCTTATCTTTTTCTCTTCGGCTGCAGCGATCTTCCTGATCTTTTTCTCCTCTTTTTCGACCTTACGGAGTTCCATCTTTTCACGGGTTACCTTTTGTGCCAATTCAAAACTTTCTCGAAATGGTTCAAAATCCTCTCTGGTTTTTTCCGAATATTTTTTGACTAAATCCTTCAATATGCCGTCTTTGAATTCTTCGCGTAAATCCCCCTGCTTTCGCAGTGTTTTACGTAGCGCCTTTTCTGTGCGTGCCGTTTCTTTGTCTTCGCGTTTTTGTTCTCGCGCAACAGATTTCACCGCAGATTTCATTTTCCGCAACGTTTTGTTGCGTTTCTTGGACAGGTCCTTCAAATGTTCAGCTAAATCCTTCTTCTCCTCTTCTGTTTCCTTTGTTAACGTCTTCTTCAGCCCCTTCCCCTCCTTTTGCAGATCCTTCAGGACGCTTTTCACCACGGAGCGTTCTAATTCGCTCAAATTATTGCGCAATAATTTCTTCACTTGCTGAATCTTGGACTTGTGTAATCCCAATTTCGTTTGAAGACCGTCCTCTAACGTTTTGATGTGCGCATTATACCCATCAATCTGTTCGTTTATTTCCGCAATAAGGGGGTGTTCCTTCGCCGCTTCTTCGAAATCTTTATTTGTCGAAATGGTTTTCCCACACTTGTATTTCAATACATAGTAAATGCTTTTTTGAAACTTTTCCATTTCCTCTGGATTTTCAGTTACATATTCACGAACTTTCGCCAATGCGCCCTTACGAAACATCTTCTTAGTTTTCACTTCCGTGCGAATTTGCTTAATCGCATCCTTCAAATTCTTGGACTCTGTCTTGGCCTCGCGTACCAATGCGCGAATTTGCACGTTCGCTATTTTCAAACACCCCTTTTTCACAACACCTTCGTAATCTGCACACAAATCGCGAATTACGTAGAACCGCGATGCGTCCAAATCCTGCAAATCCTTATCCATTTTCTCATCTTCATCATCCGCGCGTTTTTTCAATGCATCAATTTCCTCATTCATCTGACTTCGCACATACTTCCTATCCATTTTCGCAACTTCTTGGACATCTTCTACCAAAGGTGCTGCGACGTGATGCAATTGGGGCTGGGCGAACTGGCGTGCATCCTTTTCGCGATTTAAATAACTAATATGTCCGGCAATATCGTCTAAATACAGTGCCTCCCCTTCTTTATGAAACACACCTTCACTATTCAAATATTTGTCTGCAAACACGCCAAACTCTGCAGGCATTTGCTGATCGCCCATTTTACATAAATTCACCAATTTCACCAATTCCATTGGATTC
>Ga0214919_10000594_pt1 | contig 61510 bp, 48 predicted proteins | sample LL1503_MetaG_FD_177994 | JGI IMG/M metagenome (GOLD analysis project Ga0214919, IMG submission 177994) | Freshwater microbial communities from Lake Lanier, Atlanta, Georgia, United States - LL-1503 | ecosystem: Environmental > Aquatic > Freshwater > Lake | place: USA: Georgia | collected... | reverse complement strand
GCCGGGCTCTTACTCACCCGCAGCGAGGAAGGCATGACTTTATTCGAAGACAGCGGAGCAAGCCATGTAAGCGCTCAAGCGCGTGAAGTTTTTGATGTCACCGGCGCTGGCGACACCGTGATCGCCACCATGGCGGTGCTGCTGGGCGCTGGGTTGACGCTACAACAAGCACTGCCCTGGGCTAACCGTGCTGGCGGCGTGGTGGTAGGAAAATTCGGCACTGCCACAGTGCGTTTAGAGGAGTTAATCGCATGACACGCCTTGTAGTAACAGGCGCCGCAGGTTTTATCGGCAGCAACATTATTGCCGGGCTTAATGTGCGCGGCATCGATGACATCATCGCGGTGGACGATCTGCGCGACGGCGATAAATTTCGCAACCTGGTAGATCGTCGTATCGCCGATTACGTGGACGCGTCTGATTTCTACCGCGACTATGCGGCTGGCCACTACGGCGCGGTAGAAGCGGTGTTCCACGAAGGCGCGTGCAGCGACACCATGGAGCGCGATGGGCAGTACATGATGCGCAACAACTATGGCGTATCGCTGCAATTGTTTGAAGCGGCACAGGCGCAGGGCACTCGCCTTTTGTATGCATCGTCGGCCGCCACCTACGGCGGTTCGGAACGCTTTCGCGAAGACCCTGCGTGCGAAGCGCCGCTCAATGTCTACGGCTATTCCAAGCTTCTGTTTGACCAGGTGATGCGCCAACGCCTGGGCCCGCAATTGCAAAACGCCAAGGTACAAGTGGCCGGGTTTCGTTACTTCAATGTGTATGGCCCACATGAGCAACACAAAGGGCGTATGGCCAGCGTGGCCTACCACCAGTTCCACCAATTCCGCAAAGAAGGCGTAGTCAAATTATTCGCGGACTACGGCGGCTATGCGGCAGGCGAGCAAATGCGCGACTTTGTGTTTGTCGATGACGTGGTCGCAGTCAATCTCTGGTTTTTTGACCACCCCGAAAAAAATGGTATTTTCAACCTCGGCTCGGGACGGGCGCAAAGCTTTAATGAGGTGGCCTGTGCTGTCGTCAACACCTTGCGCGTGCAGGATGGCCATACACCTTTGGGGCTAAATGACATCGTGGCACAAGACTTATTGCAGTACATCCCCTTCCCGGATGCCTTGCGCGGCAAGTACCAGTGCTTTACCGAAGCGGACCTGGGCGCCTTGCGTGGCGTCGGTTGTGCGCACCAATTTGCCGATGTGCAAACCGGCGTATCGCGATACGTGCAGTGGCTGGCGCAAACGCAGTAAGCCCGTGCGTAGCATCAGGACCCTGACCCAAGGCGCTATCGGTCTGTGGCTCGCTTCAGCTGGTATAAGTTTTTGCTTGGCCACGGAGATTAACCAAGCCACCGAAGCCGAACTCGACAGTGTCAAAGGCTTAGGCCCGGCCAGCACCGCCCGCATCCTGGAAACGCGGACGCAAGCCCTTTTCAAAGACTGGGCAGATCTTATGCACCGAGTCAAAGGCATTAAACCGGCTCAGGCGACCAAACTGTCTGAGGCCGGTCTGCGCGTCAACGGCAAGAACTTGGCTGGGGAGGATGCGCCTTAAAGGCAGGAAGCGCGCTCCCTAAAGTGACCTAACTGAAGCGCTCTATTTTCTAGATCGGCACCGCTGGCACCACCCTGAAGCTGCTACGCCACAATACGCCCATGAACCCCGTCATCCCCATTTGCCTAGGCGCCTGCGCCGGTGCCCTGGCCCGCTGGCAACTTGGCCTATGGCTGAACCCGAGCCTTCTTCCAGGCACTGCCCTTCCCTTGGGCACCTTGGCCGCCAACCTAATTGGTGGCTACCTCGTCGGTGTGGCCGTCGCTTTGTTCCAAGCCATGCCCGAACTGGACCCCGCTTGGCGCTTGGCGCTGATCACTGGTTTCTTGGGCGCATTAACCACCTTCTCCAGCTTTTCTGCGGAAGTGGTCGCCATGCTTGGCCAGGGCCGCTACGCGTTGGCACTCGGTACTGCCGCTCTGCATTTGCTGGGCTCCCTGCTGCTCACCATCGCCGGGATGCGCACGGTGGAATATTTTCTTTACAAAGGCATGACCTGATTCATATCGGGCCGCTCCAACCATGCTGCAAATTCGTCCGCTAATTGTCGAGCCGCAGAAGTAGCGCCATTCCAAGCCCGCATGCGGCCGGCCAGGTCGTTGCCGTAGTGGGTGAAGTCGGTGCGGTCCGGTAATTTGCTATTGGGCAAGTTGCCCACCCAGTCCAGGTTGGGTGCCAGCACCACCATCGAATCCAAAAACGTGCTGCTGGCATGGCGCCATTTCCAGGGTTTATCTAGCCAACCGGGCACCACGGCCTTTTGAAAATGCGGGTACAAGACTAGCCCCTGGCCCGCGCCCCATGCACCATCGCCGGCCGCACCGCTGTAGTTCAAGTGCAAGTGGTAATCGGTAATGCCGCCATCCCAGTACGCGCCGGGCGGCGCCCCCGCAATGCCATGCACCGCTTGCAATAAAAATGGAATGGAGCAACTGGCTTGCAGCGCCTGCATGAAATTGTCTTGTACAAGGGGCACCTCGCGGGTGCGAAAGTCGGTACTAGCAAATGGCAATGCGCCTTGCTGCGCAGAAAAAACCACACGCTCCAGCGACAGACCGAGCAGACGACGATCCAGCGCGTTCGAAGCGATCGCCACGGCATAGCCCAGCGGCGTAAACAAGGGATGCTCGCGCTGTAAAAGTCCGCGCCCGCGCGAGGCCAGTACATGCAAGCGGTATCGCGGATGCGTCAAAAGCTCCTGGATACGCCCGCCATAAAACAACTCCAAATTGTCTCGGAACTGCTGACTCACCAAAGATGCTGGTACGCGCTTTTGTCCCGGCGCTAGCTCGTAGTTCTGCGCGATGTAGTCGCGCTCCAGGCGCTCCAGGGCGGGCAACGGGTCGTTCAAACAGGCGGTCGCCATGCGCCAAGCACCAATCGATGCGCCAACCAAATGCACGGGTTGCGCACTCTGTGACAACCATTGGCCAAAAATAAAACGATCCAAGGGCCCCAGAATCAAGCCCTTGGGTCCGCCCGCCGCAGCAGGTATCACCCGCACGTTTGAGGGCTGCAAACCCTGTCGGGCCAATTGCGCCAAAGCGTTCTTACCGGCATAGATGTGTAGGGCGCGCATGGCTTTACTTTCGTAGGCCTTGCAATTGCGACAAAGCAGCGGCCATCGCTCCCTGGGGTGCCGCTTCTCGCGATACCGGCGGCTTGTAAATGCCTCGCTGCCCGGCGCTTTGACCCTGGTTCGCACCGCCATGGTTCGCACTGCCATGGTTCGCGCCGCCCTGAACGCGCGGCGCATCGCCTAGGCGCATACTGAGACTGATGCGTTTGCGCGCGGCATCCACCTCTAGCACCAGTACTCTCACTATGGCGCCGGTCTTAACCACCTCTCGCGCATCGGCCACAAATTTTTGGCTCATCTGACTAACATGCACCAGCCCATCCTGATGCACGCCCAAATCGACAAACGCACCAAAGGCCGCCACATTACTCACCGTGCCTTCAAGCACCATGCCTTCGCGCAAATCACTGATGTCTTTCACGCCCTCTGCCAAACGCGCCACCTTGAAATCAGGCCGTGGGTCGCGCCCGGGTTTTTCCAGTTCTTTGAAGATGTCTTGCACCGTAATGATGCCTACGCCTTCGTTCGCAAACAACTCGGGACGCAAGCTTTGCAGCATGTCGCTGCGCCCCATCAAAGCCTGCACGGGTTGCCCAGTTTTTTCCAAAATGCGCTTCACCACTGAGTAGCTTTCCGGGTGGATGCCCGTGTTGTCCAGCGGGTTGTCGCCGCTGCGAATGCGCAGGAAACCGGCACATTGCTCAAAGGTCTTGGTGCCGAGCCCCGTCACCTGCAAAAGCTGCTGGCGGCTGGCAAAAGCGCCTTGTGACTCACGCCGCGCCACCACTGCGCGCGCCACCGTATTGGACAAACCCGATACGCGCGAAAGCAGCGGCACGCTGGCAGTATTGAGGTCCACGCCCACTGCATTGACGCAGTCCTCCACCACCGCATCAAGGGTGCGGGCCAAGGCGCTTTGATTCAGGTCGTGCTGGTATTGCCCCACGCCAATCGATTTGGGTTCAATCTTCAGCAGTTCGGCCAGCGGGTCTTGCAAGCGGCGCGCAATGCTGGCGGCGCCGCGCAGGCTGACATCCACATCGGGCATTTCCTGGCTGGCGTATTCGCTTGCGCTATAGACCGAGGCACCGGCCTCGCTCACAACTATCTTGTCTATCGCCGGTGCATCGGGCCGGGCCATGGCTTTGATTAAGTCCGCTGCCAAAGCATCGGTTTCGCGGCTGGCGGTACCGTTACCGATCGCAATCAGGCTGACATTGTGCTTGGTGCACAGTGCCCGCAAACTATGCAGCGCGCCGTCCCAGTCGCGGCGCGGTTCGTGAGGAAATACCGTGGCGGTATCCACCAGTTTGCCAGTGGCATCGACCACGGCGACTTTCACGCCGGTGCGTATGCCAGGGTCCAGCCCCATCACCACGCGCGGGCCTGCGGGTGCGGCCAGCAGCAGATCGCGCACATTGTCGGCAAACACTTTGATCGCTACTTTTTCCGCATCTTCACGCAGCCGCGCAAACAAGTCGCGCTCCAGGGTCAGGCTCAGCTTGACGCGCCAAGTCCAAGACACGCACTTGCGCAAAAAATCATCGGCAGCGCGCCCTTGGTGCAACACTTGCAAACGCAGCGCCAAGCGCGCCTCAGCCATAGACGGTATGCCGGCTTTGGGCGCTGCATCAGGCAGTTCTGGGCTGACTAACTTCAGGTCCAAGACTTCCAGTGCCCGGCCTCGGAAGGCGGCCAGCGCCCGGTGCGAGGACACTCGCGCCAGGGGTTCATCGTATTCAAAATAATCGCGGAACTTGGCGACGTCCGGGTGTGCCGGGTCTTTGCCTGCAATCAATCGAGCGCGCAGCAGACCTTGGTCCCACAACCATTCGCGCAAGTCCTGCACCACCGCCGGTACTTGGGCCCAGCGCTCGCTGAGCAGATCGCGCACGCCGTCGAGCACGGCGGCTACCGTAGAAAAGTCTGGTAACTTATCTTCGCCTTCTTTAGGCTCGCGCCAAGGTATGACGTAGGCAGCAGCTGCGTCTTGCGGCACCAAATCGCGATTGGCCAGCAGGGCGTCTGCCAGAGGCTCTAGGCCCGCTTCGCAGGCCAACTGGCCTTTGGTGCGGCGCTTAAGTTTGAAGGGCATGTAAATGTCCTCCAATTCCTGCTTGGTCGTAGCCGCTTGGACTAAAGCGGCCAAGGCCGGCGTCCATTTGCCCTGCTCAACAATTGCCCGCTGCACGACTTCCCGCCGTTGCTGCAATTCGCGCAAATAGGCCAGGCGCGCTTCGAGCTCGCGTAGCTGAATATCGTCCAAACCATCGGTGGCTTCTTTGCGGTAACGGGCAATAAAAGGGACGCTAGCACCGCCGTCTAACAAGGCCACCGCAGCCTCTACCTGCTGTGGCCGGACGCGGATTTCCTGCGCTATTTGCGCAATGATTTTTTGCATGGAGAAGGTTTTTTGAAGAAAGCGGGCTGGGAGAAGAGTACTTGGAGCAGACGGACGCGCCAAAAAGGCGGGCCGGCCTAGGCAAGCGCAGAATTATGCCGCCCGCCAAGTGCAGAAGCACTACAGGCCAGTGGGCAATTTCGTGTGCTGACATATTGGCACGTTGGCACTCAGCAGAAGCTGGCCGGCAGCACAAAGCTGTTTTGCAACGGCAGTAGGCCATTTAGCCACCCGATACAATCGCCCCCGACGGGCCTCCCCGCATGGTGAAGCGGCCAACCGGGTCAGGTGGGGAACCAAGCAGCCCTAACTTTGGAGCCAGTGCCGGGGTCAGGCTCGTCAACCTTGAATACCTTTTTGCTGCAAGTAACGCAAGACACCTTGCGCAGCCACGCGCCCCGTGGCTAGACAAGCGGTCAGCAAATAGCCGCCGGTGGGGGCCTCCCAATCGAGCATTTCTCCGGCACAAAAAACGCCCGGCAGATGCTCCAGCATTAAATCAGGCGTCAGTACTTCAAACAGAACGCCGCCGGCCGAACTGATCGCCTCGTCCAACGGACGCGCTGCCTGCACGCGAATAGGTAACGCCTTTATCGCCGCGGCCAAGGCGCTTGGCTGGGCTAGTGTGTCAGCGCTCAGGCATTCGCGCAGCAAGGCGGCCTTGATGCCGTCCAAATGCAAACGGCTTTTCAAATGGCTCGATAGTGACCGCGAACCGCGCGGATGTGCCACTTCAGCCAGTACGCGTTCTGCGGACAGCGCCGGCAGCAAGTCCAGATAGAAAGTCGCTTCACCCCGGCGCGCTAATTCTTCGCGCAAAAGGGCGGAGGCTGCGTACACCAAACTGCCTTCCACGCCGCTGGCGGTTGCCACGAACTCTCCTTTGCGGTCAAAAAGCGGCGGAGCATCCGCCGCGCCGGGGATGCGTATGGCGACCGACTTAAGTGGCTGGCCGGCAAAGCGCTCCGCAAAATAAGGGCTCCAGCCGCCCGCCACATCAAAGCCGCAATTGGAAGGCAGCAATGGCGCGACGGCAACGCCGCGTTCCGCCAGCAAGGTCACCCAGGCGCCATCCGACCCCAAACGCGCCCAGCTGCCGCCGCCCAGTGCCAGCACGAGCGCCTTGGCGCGCACACGCCGCTCGCCCTGTGTGCTGACAAAACGCAAGCACCCGCCATCATCCCAACCGATCCAACGTTGGCGCATATGGAACTGCACAGCCACTCCGGGCTCGGGGTGACGCAAGCGTTGCAACCAAGCGCGCAGCAAGGGCGCAGCCTTCATGTCGGAGGGAAACACGCGTCCGGAGGAACCAACAAAAGTCTCGATGCCTAGATCTTGTGCCCAACGACGCACCCCCGCCGCATCCATGCTGCCCAACGCGGCGCTGATGGCTTGGCGCCTTTGTCCGTAGCGCCCAGCAAATGCGTCGGCACCTTCAGCATGGGTCAAGTTCAGACCACCACGCCCGGCCAGTAAAAACTTGCGCCCCACCGAGGCCATGGCGTCATACACGTGCACATTCGTACCGGCCTGCGACAAGACCTGCGCAGCCATCAAGCCCGCCGGCCCGCCGCCGATGATGGCGACGTCACATTCCTGCACCGAGATTGCATTCGTATCGCTGCCGGTCATGAAAACTCCCTAGGCAACATTAGCTCTATAAATTGGCCAGTGGCGCTCAGAAAAGCCGCGCGCACGGTCTGGCCGGGATAGGCCAATTGGACGGCCGCGCAGTACGTCGCCAACTGAGCGCATAAGCTTGGGTCAGTGTGCGGCTGCGCCGCGCTTTTGTAGTCCAGCACCCACCAATGGCCAGTGTCATTGCGTTGCACCAAGCGGTCCATGCGTAGGCTGCGTCCCCGGTAATAAATGCTGATTTCGTTGCCTTGCCATTGCAGCAGGTCTGCATCCCAGGCCCAGGCGCCCTCGCCTTGCACAATCGTTTGAGCACTTTGGGCTGCACGCGCCATTTGCGGTTCATCCAGCAAAAACTGGCTTTGTGCCAGGTGCCATGCATGCTTATTCCACAGACCGGCTTCGTTAGCGTGGCCAGGCACATAGTGTTCGAGCAGGCAGTGCATGGCCTGGCCAATGCGCGCATCCAGATCGACATCTGAATCGGGCACAAGCTGCATGGGCAGCGTCAGGGGTGCGAGGCGCAATGCAGCTGGCAGCATTGGCAAATCATGGACGTGGCCGTCGGCCCACCCTCCTTCAGGTGGCGGGCCCGCATCTGGTGCATCCGGCACCGGGTCGGCGTCCTGGGCATGGGCTTGTAATTGTTTCCACCAACTATGCGCATGGTCGCGGTGTGGCTGCATTGCGGAGAACACCAAAGCTTGCTTGGCCCGCGTGAGTGCCACGTACAGCGCGTTGTGCTCTTCGCGGTCGCGCGCAGTCACCTCTTGCGCCAACAAGTCCACGCAACACGGCGGTGGCGTAGATTCACTGGCCAAAAACACAAAGCGGCGCGGAAAATTGTCCTGCCCAGGCCACTGCACCAATACGCCCATGGTCGCGGATTTGGGGCTTTCGCTGTCACAGTCCAGCATCAGTACGACGGAGGCCTCCAGCCCTTTGGCACCGTGTACAGTGAGCAGCTGCACCGCATCGGGTGCAGCCACCTGAGGCACGGTATAGCCACCGGCGCGCAGGGCACGCACAAAGCCATAGGCCGTCAAAAACCGCCCGCCGTCCACGGCCAGCGCCGCACCCAAAAGCGCATGCAAATGCGCCTGCACACTGGCCGCTTGCGCGGGGGACACCGTGGCGGTGTAGGCCGCCAGTACATCGCCATCACGGTAAATGGCACTCAAAGCATCATGCGGGGGTAGTTGCAACAACAAGGTTTGCCAGCGGCGCAGCTTGCCCACAATCGGCGCGAAAACCTGCGCCAAATCTGACGGTAGTGGCGCGTCACCCAGCAAAGCAGCCAGCCAGCCCGGCGTGTTGTCCGCGTCGCGGGATTGCAAGTGCTGCACCCATTGCACTAACACTGCATCGTCTAGCCCGAACAGCGGCGACTTCAAGGCCTGTGCCAAAGACAGGTCGTGGCGCGGTGACACCAGCGCATCGACCAAGGCCAGTAGGTCCTGCACCACCGGCAGTTCATTGAGTTCTGTTTTTTCTGCAAATTGCGCAGGTATGCGCAAGGCGTCCAACTCGCGCTTGAATAAGGTTAGGCGCTCGCGTTTGCGCGCCAACACCATCACATCCGCCGCTTTCAAGGCGGTCATACCTCCAGCTCCAGCTCCAAACTCGGTACCACGCAATGCATGGGCTAGCCAGCGTGCGGCCTGCCGTACCTCTAGCACCTTGCGCTTGTCCTCCGGGGTATGGCGCGGTACGCTAAGCGAGTCGCGCCACACGCTAACATCCTCCTCGGACGCTGCGCCGGACGCGGCAACCTCTTTCAACACCTGGGGCAATTTGAATACGCAGCCAGGCAAATCCGATGCAGTGGTATGGGCGCGAAAACCATCAAAACGCCCCTCTGCAGCGAGCGGCGCAAAAACAGTATTTACCAATTGCACCACCCCCTGCGCATTACGGCGCGTATGGTCGCAGCTCAGGATGTCGCCAACGAGTTCCTCAGCGATAAAACGTTTGGCGTCCTGAAACACTTGGGGCTCGGCGCGACGGAAGCGGTAAATACTTTGCTTGGGGTCGCCAACGATAAAAATTGAAGGTGCGCGCGCCGCGCCGGCATAACTGGCTATCCAGGCCTCCAAAGTTTTCCACTGCAATGGGTTGGTGTCCTGAAACTCATCGACCAACAAATGCCGCACTTGCGCATCGAGCCGCTCGCTAATCCATGCGCCGCTGCGCGGGTCGGAGAGCAAGCGCAAGGCCGTCAGCTCGAGATCATTCATATCCAGCCAGGAACGCTCGCGCTTTAGGGCTGCATAGTCTTCCAACAATCCGCGTGTGAGCCGCGCCATTCGCTGCTGGTGCAACCAAGCCTGATGTTGTAATTGCGCTTGGCGGATATGTAACAACAAGTCTTGCGCAGCTTGGATGCTGGCCAGGCCGTTGATCGTGTCTCCAAATGAACGCGGGCTGTTCGCTTTAGTCAGCAGAGAATCAAAAATTTGGTTGCTATTGCCGTCTTGCAAAGCCTGTTGTAACTGCGCGCCCTTGGCTGCATAGGACTTTTGGCTAGCTGCCCCTAAGGCCTGGGCCGCTTCCTGCAATATTGTTTTTGCAATCGCACCCGATAAGGCCTGCATAGGCTCTTCATACTGCGCCATATCCGCAAAACGCTGCGCCATGGTTTGCACCGATGCCTCCACCACACCCTGCGCATCGGCCAGGGCAAATTCCACGCGTTTAGATAGTGCAGCCTCCAAAGCCTTAAGAGTTTGATGCCGACCATAGACGGCTACCGCTTCCTCATAGTCCAAGCGCGCCTGCGGATCTTTCGCTACGCGGCGGTGAAAACGCCGCCACACTTGCGCCACCGCACGGCTGTCGTCTTCCAGCAATTCATACTGCACCGGCAAGCCCCAGTGCATCAGTTCGCCCACCGGCGCATTGCGCACCAGCGTGGCAAACCAGCCGTGAAAGGTGCGCACTTGTACCGGCCTGTCGGCCTTTAAAAGAAGTTGGTGCAGGCCACGTAAACGGGCGAGCTGCTCGTCGCTGATATCAGCGCCCAAACCCCGGTCGCGCAAGGCTTGCTGCAACTGCGCATCACTGGCTTGGCTGAATTCTTCCACCCAGGTGGTCAGCCGCTGGCGCATCTCACCAGCGGCTTTTTTGGTAAAAGTAATGGCCAACAATTCATGCGGCTGCGCACCTTCCAGCAGTGCGCGCAGCATGCGCGAGACCAGCATCCAGGTCTTACCGGCACCGGCGCAGGCTTCAACCACCACGCTGCGCCGCGGATCGCAGGCTATGCGGTAAAAATTCTCCTGTGACACTGGGCGTCCGCCGTGGGCGTAAGCCGCATTGGTTTGGCCAATGTCATCGGTACTCGTAGACAACTCGGCGCCCACAGGCAGGCTAGTGTGTGCGTCGTTCATGCTGCGGCCCAAAAGTCCTTGCGGCACATTCCACGCACCTTGCAAAAGTCGCAAGTGGTGCCCTCGCCAAGTGCGGGCAGCACTGCGCCGTCTGCGATGCGTTCCATATCCGTTGCAATGCCTTGCACCAAGGCATCTCTGGCCTGGAGCAGATCAGCCTGCGTTAGGGTTTTGCATCCGTCGCGCTCATGAAAACTTAGGTAGGCGCCTGCATCATCATCCTTGGCGTGCAGCGCGGCATAAAAAGCCATTTGCGTGTCTTCCAATGGCTGCTTCACCCGCTTGCGGGTAGCGTCGGGCGATTCGGTTTTGTAGTCCAGTATCAGGCTGGCACCATTGGGGCCGCGGTCGATTCGGTCAATACGCCCCACCAGGGTGACGCGACCTAACGGGCGTTCGAGTTGAACCTCCGCCTGGTCAAACGCCATGCCCGTAGCAATATGCTGCGCACGCCACACCAAATAGCCTTCGCCCATGGTCCGCCAGGCGGCGGCAAAAGGCAAAAACTCATCCGCGTCCAAACCGAGTGCTTGCGTCGCCACCACACCGGACTCTTCCAACAGTGCGCGCTGGGCAAGGGTATCGGCCTGCGGCGCCGCCTGCATCGCCCGCTCAAAATGCTCCAAGACCCGGTGCAACCATTGACCGAAGTCGCGCTTATCCACTTCACTTTCTAATTCGTCCGTGCCATACAGCCCCAATTGGCGCTGCGCGAAAAAACGGTAAGGGCAATTGCGCAAATCTTCGTAGGCGCTTTGACTGAGTTTGGCTGGAATCAGTTCGGGGGCGCTAGGCTGCGGCATGGGTACAGGCTGAGTTGCGACAGGTCGCAGGCCGCGCTGATCCACCCCCATGGGCAGGGGCCCGCTCTGCAGCAGCGCGCGCACCAAAGGGCTGGCCGCAATCGGCTCGCCCGCATCGTCGCTGGTGCGCCAAAAAATATCGCAATGCGGGTGGTCTAGTGCATGCAAAAAGGCGCGCTCGCTAGCGTGGGCCAATGCGCTGCGCTCGGGCAAGCCCAGCGCCTTTCGCTGCACGGGCGTCCAAAGGCTATTGGATTCCGGTACGCGCGGTAAGCGGATCTCGTCGCAACCGGCCAGCACGACCGCCGCAAAGGGTCGGGCCAGGGTTTGGCTCATCGGCAACAGCACCACCTGCTCATGCGCAGGGTAGTCCGGGCGGAAGGTGTTGCCTTCAAGAAGCGCTTGCATCCAGTCGCTGAAATCGGCAGCGCCCAGCGCTTGCCCACCCCACAAAGTTTGGGCATCTAAGCGATCTCGCGCCTGTGCGCCGTCCAAGCCACTCAGGGCCAGCAATTGCAACCCTGCAGCATCGCTGTTGAGGCCCTCCCACATTCCCGCATCGCGCAGGGCTTGTTCCAACACCGCCAACCACTGGGCCATGGTGCGCCTTCCACTAAAGGCTTTTTGAAGGGCTTCACACGCAGCGACGCAAGTGGTAATGGCGTTCAATTCTCGGCCCTTGGGGCGATCTGCACCTGCAAGGCGCAAGGGCACTTCACGCCAATCGCGCAACTGGTGGCGTCGCAAGTAGGCTTCCAAAGCGGCGCTTGCCGGGGCGAGCGCGGGGGCCAGCTTGAGCCAGGCGAGCACAGCATCGCAGCTGGCGTTCCAAACACTGGCGCGCAACAAAGCCGTCAAAGCCGCACCGGCATGGGTGGTTGAAAGCATCCAGCCTGTTTCGTCGCGCACCATGGCACCTGCGCCATCAAGCAGGGCTTGAATACGGCGCGTTAAAGCGCGGTCGGAACAAATCAAGGCCATGGGATAGCGATCAGCCGCCACATACGCCAGCACACTTGCGGCCACCCGCTGCGCCTCTTGCGCGGCATCGGTGCAGGGATGCAATTGCGGTCTTGGGCTCGTGCTCGGGCTATCCGGTACCAGTGGCATGCGAATCAGGCGTTCGCCCCAAACGCTATGCAAACCAGTAAGCAAAGGGTCCGGCGTTAAACCTTCTAGCGCAATAACGCAATCCACACCGGCGCGCACGTCGGAGCTGAACAACACATCGGTGGCGTAGCGCGAAATGCCCGCCCACTCCAGCGCAGCGGACATCGCGATCGCCTCCCAGGCCGCGCCCGGCCCGGACCAGCCGCTCTCGCAAGCGGCACGGCTGTCTGGCACCCAGGCTGCTCGCTCGGCTGGCGGGCAGGCGGCGGCGTGGGGCGCCACTTCATGCACCGCTTTGACCATTAAAGCAGCCAGGACGTCGATCTGCTCCGGGCTGTAGCGCCCGCGCCAGGACTGCAGCAGCGCGCGTGCGGTCAAAGTGTCCGCCGCTTTGTCCCGGCGGATATCGGTTGGACCTGCTTCGAACGGGGCCAGGCTGGTGCTCCAATTCATGGATGTCTCAAAACGCGGGGCAAAACCATCCGGGAAGTGTGTCGCCCACATCACCTGGGCCTGGCGCAATAGCTGGGCATAGGGCAGCAAGACCACAGTGCGCCCGGGATGGGCGCCAAGTGCCGCCATGCGCGCGGCCATGGTATCTAGCAACCCAGACTGTGGAGCAAACCAGCGCCAGGCGGCAGGCAAATCGCAGGGCAGCTTGCGCTCTGACCCCGGCGAAACGGGAAATTCCCCCGTTAAATCGGAATTTTCTATGCTGGTCATAGCACAGGCGCGAAAACGCAAGGGCTTGTTTCTGTCACAATCGATTTCATATACGCGGTATCAACCACTCCCTTAGGAAACATTCATGGCCAGCGAACTCGTCAAACACATCACCGACGCCACTTTTGAGGACGAGGTCTTGCACAGCGCACAACCGATTTTGGTGGACTATTGGGCTGAATGGTGCGGCCCCTGCAAAATGATTGCGCCAATTTTGGACGAAGTGTCAGTCACCTACGAAGGCAAGCTGCAAGTTGCCAAGATGAATGTCGATGAAAACCGGGAAATCCCGGCCAAATTCGGCATCCGCGGCATTCCAACACTGATGCTCTTTAAGGATGGCAAGCTAGCCGCCACCAAGGTCGGGGCCCTAAGCAAGGCCCAGTTGGTGGCTTTTATTGACGAGCAAATCTGAGCCTGACACGCTGCCTGCCGGCTGCAGTCCCCGCAAGGGAGCTCTGCCCGGCTCCAAGTCCCCAAACCGGCCCAAGTGCCGGTTTTTCAATTTTGGCAATTTTTGCTGGCATAATTATCCTGTTCATGCCGCCCATACCCTTGGGCACCGAAGCAACGGTGTTGAACCCCTTGGTGCTAAATACCCCCGCGCACCGGTTAACACTTCCCCTCCCCTGCTCCTTTTGCTAACCGAATTTTCGGCCCCATCCCCTACGGGAAATATTCCATGCACTTAAACGAACTCAAGGCACTGCATGTGTCAGAAGTCCTCAAACAAGCCGAAGAGCTTGAGATTGAAAACACCGGTCGGATGCGCAAGCAGGAGTTGATGTTTGCCATCATCAAAAAGCGCGCGCGCACGGGCGAGCAGATCATTGCCGATGGCGTGTTGGAAATTCTTCCCGACGGTTTTGGTTTTTTGCGTAGCCCCGATACGAGCTACACGGCAAGCACGGACGACATCTACATTAGCCCCAGCCAAGTACGGCGTTTTAATCTGCACACCGGCGACATGATCGAAGGAGAAGTGCGCACACCCAAAGACGGCGAGCGCTACTTTGCACTGAACAAGCTGGACAAAGTCAACGGCGGATCGCCCGAGAGCAATAAGCACAAAGTCATGTTCGAGAACTTGACGCCCCTGTTCCCCAAAGTGCAAATGCGCCTGGAGCAGGACAATAAAAGTGACGAGAACATTACCGGGCGCATCATCGACATCATCGCGCCGATCGGTAAAGGCCAGCGCGCCTTGCTGGTAGCCCCGCCCAAAAGCGGTAAGACAGTGATGATGCAACACATCGCCCACGCGATTTCGGCAAACTACCCCGACAGCCACATGATGGTGCTGCTCGTAGATGAGCGCCCCGAAGAGGTGACCGAGATGCAGCGCACCGTCAAAGGCGAAGTGATTGCCTCGACCTTCGACGAACCAGCCTCGCGCCATGTGCACGTGGCCGAAATGGTGATCGAACGCGCCAAGCGCCTAGTCGAACTGAAAAAAGACGTGGTGATTTTGCTGGACTCGATCACCCGATTGGCGCGTGCCTACAACAATGTGGTGCCCTCCAGCGGCAAGGTGCTCACCGGCGGTGTTGATTCCAATGCCTTGCAGCGGCCCAAGCGCTTTTTAGGTGCCGCCCGCAACGTGGAAGAAGGCGGTTCGCTCACGATCATCGCCACCGCATTGGTCGATACCGGCAGCCGCATGGACGAGGTGATTTTTGAGGAGTTCAAGGGTACGGGTAATTCCGAAATTCACCTGGACCGCCGCCTCTACGAAAAGCGCGTGTTTCCGTCGATCCAACTCAACCGCAGCGGCACACGCCGCGAAGAGTTGTTACTTGCACCTGAAATTCTGCAAAAAACCCGCATCCTGCGCCAGTTTTTATACAACATGGACGAGATCGAATCCATGGAAATGGTACTCAAACAAATGCGCGCCACCAAGACCAATAGCGAATTCTTTGAAATGATGCGCCGCGGCGGCTAACCCTGCCCGCTGTGTTGGTCCAGCAAAGTCTGCAAGTTGCTACGGATTTGCGCTTCGATTTGCTTTTGAAAACTTCCGAGCAAAAAACCTAGTTGCGCGCGCAGTTCAAAACTGTCTGCGCGCACGAGCAGGTGGCCTTTTGCGCCGGTTCTGCTAAATAAGATTTCATCGCCGTCTTCACCAGGCCTTGATTCACAAGCCATGCCCCAATCAGTCTGCGCCTGAGCGATCCAATCCTGTGCGATCACGCGGGCCTTGGCTAAGCCCAGCGTATGCGTTTGCGTAATCAGCAGTTCGGGCATCGACCTGCACCAAACAGACGGCAATCAGTGAAGCTTGACATGCGACTCCGTACGCCGGGTAATGGCACGGGTCAGTGTCTCCAAGGCCACTTTGGTGACGCCGTGCAAGGCCAATTCATGCATTTTGTAGAGCGAGGTGTACATCACGCGGGCGATTAGCCCATCAATGAACAAGCTGCCTTGCATAATGCCTCCCATCAAACTGCCCACCGCGCTGTAATCGCCCAGGGACACCAGTGATCCGAAATCACGGTAGTGGTAGGGTTGCAGCGCCTGGCCACGCATGCGGCGCACAATTTGGCGGTGCAAATGGCTGGCCTGCTGGTGGGCGGCCTGTGCACGCGGCGGAACCATGGCGTTTTTTTCCGGCCAAGGGCAGGCGGCGCAGTCGCCCATGGCGAATATGTTGTCGTCCAGCGTGGTTTGCAAAGTTTGATGTACTGCCAACTGGTGAATGCGGTTGGTTTCCAGTCCATCGATGTCTTTCAAGAACTCCGGTGCCTTGATGCCGGCGGCCCAAACCACCAGTTCGGATGGAATGCGGGTTCCGTCAGCCAATTCGACATAGTCAGCACCCACCCCAGAAACCCGTGCGTTGACGTGCACCACAATGCCTAAACCGTTCAGCAACTCATGCGCGCCCAGCGATATGCGGGGCGACAAAGCCGGTAGCACGCGCTCTGCCGCCTCGATCAAATGCAGCTTGATATCACGCTCGGGATTGATGGTATCCAGGCCAAAGGCGACCACCTCGCGGGTGGTGCGATGCAGTTGCGCTACCAACTCTACTCCCGTCGCACCGGCGCCGATGACGGCCAATTGCAGCTGGGAAGGACGCAGCGCATCGCTTTGGGCATGGGCGCGGATGCAGGCATCCAGCATACGGCGGTGAAAACGCTCGGCGTCGGCCAGGGTCTCCAGCTTGAGCGCATGTTCTTCTACGCCGGGGGTGCCAAAGTCATTGCTACGGCTGCCCACGGCAATCACAAGGGTGTCATAGGGGATGCTGTGTTGCTGCGTAACCAGCACGCCGTCTTCATCAACAAAGGGGGCCACATGCACTAGGCGCTGGGCACGATCCAGACCATTCATCTCGCCCAAGCGGTACTTGAAATGGTGCCAATGCGCTTGGGCAAGGTAGTTGAGCTCGTGGCGACCCACGTCCATGCTACCGGCGGCAATTTCATGCAGCTTAGGTTTCCACACATGGGTACGCGCTTTTTCAATGAGCTTAACCTGCGCCAAGCCTTTGCGGCATAGGGAATCGCCCAGGCTAGTGGCCAGTTCCAATCCCGCTGCACCTCCGCCTACGATGACAATGCGGTGGGGGGTGGACCTAGGTGGAGCGCTCATCGACGCATTTTATAAGCCAGGCATGCAGTGCTTGCAGAGCGGCCTCTCTGGTGGCCTGGACACGCGCCTCTAGAGCGACAGTCGGGCAAGGCCGTGAGACGGATAATCGGTATCTACCCAGCGCAAAGGCAGTGGCTAAGCGCCGCCCGATTGCCACCCACTCACCTACAAGCCCCCCCATGTCCCCAACACCCCAATCGCCCGATAGCCGCATCCATTCCGTGATTGTGGTGGGCGCGGGCTTTGCGGGCGTGGGCGCGGCCATTGCATTGCGCAACGCCGGTATTGATTTTCTGGTGCTAGAAAAAGCGTCTGAACCTGGTGGCGTATGGCGGGACAACACCTACCCGGACTGCGCCTGCGATATTCCCTCGAGCTTTTACTCTTACTCTTTTGCACCCAATCCGCGTTGGAGCCGCATGTTTGCCAGGCAAGAGGAAATCAAAGACTACTGCGGCAGCACCGTTACTAAATTCGGCCTGTTGCCACACTTGCGCTTGAACTGCGAAATGCAAAAGGCCAGCTGGAGTGAAGCGGAAAAACTTTGGCAACTGGATACCTCGCTCGGACTGCTGCGCGCTCGCTTTGTGGTGATGGCTTGCGGGCCCATGCATGTGCCAGTGAAGCCGGATATTCCGGGTTTGGAGAGCTTTACTGGAACAACATTTCATTCGGCGCGTTGGCACCATGACCTGGACTTGACGGGTAAACGCGTAGCCGTGGTGGGCTCTGGTGCCTCAGCGATTCAATTTGTGCCGGCGATTGCGCCGAAGGTCGCGCAACTGACGCTTTTTCAACGTACCGCGCCTTGGGTGCTGGCGAAAATGGACGTGGTCATTTCTGAAAAATGGCAGAGCCGCTTCGCCCGGTTTCCCTGGCTGCAAAGCCTGCTGCGGCGTGCCCTATACCTTCAATTTGAGCTGCTCAATTACAGCCTGAAATTCCCCCGCGCCATCGCACGTTTGCAAGCGGCAGGTTTGAAAAACATCGCACGCGGCATTAAAGACCGCGCCCTGCGCGAAAAGGTGACCCCAAATTTTTCACTGGGCTGCAAACGGATTCTTCAATCGAACACTTGGTACAAGACATTGGCACAACCGCACGTACAGGTTGTTTCCAGCATCGCCCGCATTGACGGAAATAGCCTGGTGTCCAGCAATGGCGAACGATGCCAGGCAGATGTCATCATCTGGGGCACCGGTTTTGAGGTGGCCGAGCCACCGGTAGCACAGTCCATTTTTGGCAAATCGGGCAAGGTACTTTCTGCGCACTGGAACGGATCAGCCAGCGCCTACCTTGGCACCATGCTGGAAGACTGCCCAAATCTGTTCATGATGTGCGGCCCTAATTTGTATGCCTTTTCCTCAGCCTTTGTGATGATCGAGGCACAGGTGAAATTCATCCTGGCTGCCATCCGCAGCACCGAAGCCAAGCAGCATGCCAGCATCTCGGTAGCAGCAAGCGCCCATCAGCGATACAACCAGGCCATTCAGTTAGCGCTGAAAAAAACCGTTTGGAATAGTGGCTGCAGCAGCTACTTTATCGACCGCAATGGAAACAACAGCACCAACTGGCCGTGGACCACGTGGTATATGCGCTGGCGACTGACACACCTACGGCCCGGTGACTTCAGCGGTGATTAGGGTCTGACCCTGCCCCTAAGTTTTTTTGGATTTCTTTTGCAAAAAAGATTCGATGCGCGCATGCACGTCGGGGCCAACGCCTTGGTTGTAATACACCTCATGGGCTAAGCCGGCGCCCAGAGGCAGCCCATCGGTCTGCATTAATAATTTTTTGTTCGCTCGGTGGCTGAACCAACTATTGGCAAGTACTTGCTGCGCATAGGCATCCACGGCGTCAAAAAATTCGTCGTCGGCAAAGCATTGGTTGACCAACCCTAGCCGAAGTGCTTCCTCTGCGCCCACGGTGCGACAGGTCAGCATCATTTCCATAGCCTGGCTTTGGCCAATGCGGCGCGGCAGGCGCTGGCTCATGCCCCACAAGGGGGTCAGCGCCCATTTGGCATGGGTGTCTGCAAACTTGGCGTTGGCGCTGGCCAGAATCACATCGCCCGCCAAGGCTAACTCCAGACCACCGGTATAGCAATGCCCGTGCACCGCGCAAATCACCGGTTGGGGCAAATTCGCCAAGCGCTCAATCACCTGCGACTGAAAATTCGGACGCGGCAGCTTCTCACCATGTGCCAAATCGCCCAAATCGTGTCCGGCGGAAAAGCAGCTACCCGCTCCGCGTAAGACAACCAGGCCAATAGTTTCGGTTTGCCGTTCAAGATCGGCCAGGCGTGCGTCCAAGGCTTCAAATACTTCGACGTTCAGACTATTAAGTTTGTCCGGACGGTTTATCGTGAGCAGTGCCAGACCGTTTTGGTCTTCGCGGATTAGGGTGGAATGCATGGGATTTGCCAAAGTCACTAGGGGAAACTACAACGGAGCGAGCGTTAAAAAATGCGCCTGCAAGACGGTACTGAGGCCACAAAAAAGCCGCCAAGTAGCCATACTAGGCGGCTTTGATTCATGTCTTAATGGTCGGTGTGAAAGGATTCGAACCTTCGACCCCTTGCACCCCATGCAAGTGCGCTACCAGGCTGCGCCACACACCGATCAAGCCCGCTATTATAGCCTCCGAGACATGAGGGACCGTATCAGGCTACGACCAAAAACGCTCGAATTTCTAGCAATTCATCGCGCACTTGCTGCCATTGAGAATCGCTTAGCGTCGCTGGCACTTGAAAATGGTCCGCAGGCTCCGATCGGAAGTCAAGCAAACTCTCTACCGAACCATCGGCGCGAGTTTCAACGGAGCGTTTTTTGTCGCGTTCCAACTCCTGGATTTCCTGCATCTTGTTGCGCGCACCGCTGATGGTGAAACCCTGTTCGTACAACAAATCCCGGATTTTTCGAATCATTTGCACCTCATGGTGCTGGTAATAGCGCCGGTTACCGCGCCGTTTCATGGGCCTAAGTTGGGTAAATTCTTGCTCCCAATAGCGCAGCACATGAGGTTTTACGCCGCACAAATCCCCCACCTCACCAATGGTGAAATATCGTTTTGCAGGAATGGATGGAAGCGTGCTTTCCATGGAAATCAATGAGGTAGGCGGAAAAGCCGAGAGATTACTCTAAGTTAGAGGAGAACACAATGAGGAAATACAAGTAATTCGCACGGCACCGCGCGAGGCAGGCGAGGCGCCTTACTGCCCGAGAAGTTCAGCCTGGATCTGGTCCTTGAGCTTGTGGCTGGCGTGAAATGTCACGACCCGGCGCGCCTCGATGGCGATGGCTTCGCCGGTACGCGGGTTGCGACCCGGACGGGGCGCTTTGGTGCGAATCTGAAAGTTACCAAAGCCGGAGATCTTCACATCCGTACCATCGACTAACTGGGCAGAAACTAGGTCAAAAAATGCGTCAACCATGTCCTTGGACTCGCGCTTATTAAGACCCAATTGGTCAAACAACATATCGGCCAGATGGGCCTTGGTCACTGCCGCTGTTTCAAGGCTGTCAACAGAAATTTGCATAAGAGGTATCCGGGTCTGGCGCGTTCAAGTCTGAAAAAAAGCGGCATCAGGCACGCTGACGGGCACCCAAGCGGGATACCAGTTGGGCTACAACGGCCGCAACAGTAGTTTCAATTTGCACTTCCGTCAAGGTGGCTTGCGCGCTGCCCAGCGTCAGGCGCAGAGCCACACTGTGTTCGCCCGCGCCCTGCCCTGCGGCATCGGCTTGCGGACGGTAGATATCAAACACGCGCGCATCCTGCAGCAAGCCCTGGGTGGGCGCCGCATGAATCACGGCCATGATGGCGTCGTGTTGCACGCCATCGGCGACCATGATGGCCAGGTCGCGCTGTACCGAAGGAAAGCGTGCCACCGGCTCGAAAACCGGCATAGGTCTTTGCAGTAGAGCCTCCAACTCCAATTCAAACACCTGGGGCGCCTGCGTCAAGCCATAGGCCTGAACCCAGCGTGGGTGCAACTCGCCTAAATGGCCGACTACCTTGCCGTCCAGCATCACTTGGGCACAGCGTCCGGGGTGCATCGCCGGGTGCGCTGCCGCGCTAAATTGCGGCACGCTTGGCGTGAACAAGGCTTCGACATCGCCTTTGACATCAAAGAAATCCACGTCACTGTCTTTGCGACCCCACTGCAAGGCGTCGGCCCCGCCCCAGGCCAAGCCTGCTACGCGCATAGGCTGGCGAAAGCCCGCCACGGTCACATCACCATCCTGCACAGAAGGGTCGCGGAAAAATACACGCCCCACTTCGAAGATACGAACCCGCGCTGCCTTGCGGTCCTGGTTGAACTTGAGCACCTGCACCAAGGAGCCGATCAAGGACGAACGCATGACATTCATCTGGCTGGCAATCGGGTTGAGCAAACGCACCGGGTCGGCATTGCCGGCCAACTCATGCTCCCAGCGCTCATCGACAAAGCTGAAATTAATAGTTTCTTGGTAGGCCAAGGCGGCCAACTGACGCCGCACGGCAAACGGGTTGCGCCGGCTTTCCGATCCGACCTTGGCAAATACCGGTGCGCGCGGCGGCGTGTTGGGCAACTGATCAAAGCCGATCATGCGCACCACTTCTTCGATCAGGTCTTCTTCGATATGGATGTCGAAACGATAGGAAGGCGGCGTCACGGTCAAAATACCGGGCGTTTCGCTAAAGGCGAGCCCCAAGCGGCTAAGGGCCGCTGCGCAATCGGCCTGGGTCAAGGGCATTCCGATGACCTTAGCAGCACGTGCCACGCGCAATTGCACGGGCTTAGGCTCTGGCAAGCGCAAGGTCTGGTCGTCGACCGGACCGCAGGTGGTATCGGGCGTACCGCAAATGTCCAGAATCAGCTGCGTGATGCGCTCTATGTGCTGCACAGTAAGCGATGGATCTACGCCACGTTCAAAGCGGTGGCCTGCATCGGTGGAAAAATTAAAGCGACGCGAGCGCCCGGCTATGGATTGCGGCCACCAGAAGGCTGCCTCGACGTATACGCTGTCGGTCGTGTCAGACACCGCACTGGCCGCGCCGCCCATGATGCCTGCCAGCGACTCCAGTTGTGCGTCATCTGCAATAACGCCTACCGAATCATCCACTTCGGCGGTATTGCCATTTAGCAGAACTAACTTCTCACCAACCTGGCCCCAGCGCACGGTCAAGCTACCGGCGATTTTGTCCAGGTCAAAGATGTGCGTGGGCTGACCCGACTCGAACATCACATAGTTGGAGATATCGACCAAAGCACTGACACTGCGCTGACCGCAACGCGCCAGGCGCTCAACCATCCAAGTCGGTGTTTTGGCTTGGGTGTTGAGCTTGCGCACCACGCGGCCGGAAAACCGGCCACACAAATCGGGAGCCAGCACTTTCACGGGTAGCACCTGGTCGTTGCTAACAGCGACAGGCGCCACATCCAAGGGCAACAATGGCGCACCGGTCAGCGCCGCGACTTCCCGCGCCACACCATACACACTGAGGCAATGTGCCAAGTTGGGCGTGAGCTTCAGCGTGAACAAGGTGTCGTCCAGATGGAGGCACTGACGGATGTCCTGGCCGAGGACCGCGTCCGCGCTCAACTCCAATAAGCCGCTGTGGTCATCGGCTAAATGCAGCTCCTTGGCCGAACACAACATGCCCTGGCTTTCGACGCCGCGCAGCTTACCGAGCTTGATCAAAAATGGTTTTCCGTCCTCGCCGGGCGGTAATTCGGCCCCCACCATGGCGCAAGGCACTTTGATGCCGACACGCGCATTGGGCGCACCGCAAACGATTTCCAACAGCGTGCCGCTGGCGACATCGACTTTGCACACACGCAGACGGTCCGCATTGGGGTGCTGCACCGCTTCAATGATTTCACCCACCACCACTTGGGAAAAAGGCGGGGCCACAGGGCGCAGTTCCTCCACCTCCAAGCCGGCCATAGTCAAGGTATGCGCCAAGGCTTGGGTGGACAGGGGCGGGTTACAAAAACTGCGCAACCAGGATTCAGGAAATTGCATAAAAGTTTAGAAACCTAAGGTACATCAGATCCATCGCGTAAGCCCGGAGGGCTCAGGCGAATTGGGATAAAAAGCGCACATCGCCCTCGAAGAATATGCGCAAGTCGTTGACGCTATAGCGCAGCATTGCCAGGCGATCGATACCGGAGCCAAAGGCAAAGCCGATATAGCGCTCCGGGTCCAGGCCCATATTGCGTATCACTTGGGGGTGCACCTGGCCCGAGCCGGATACCTCCAACCAGCGGCCTTGCAGGGGCCCGGTTTCAAACATGATATCGATCTCGGCACTAGGTTCAGTAAACGGAAAATAGCTGGGCCGAAAGCGCAGTTCAAGCGCGTCAGTCTCAAAAAAACTGGTGATAAAACTCAGGTACACAGACTTCAAATCTTTGAAGCTGATGTTCTCGCCCACCCAAAGGCCTTCAACCTGATGGAACATAGGCGAATGAGTGGCATCGCTGTCCACACGGAAGGTGCGGCCCGGCGCGATCACGCGGATCTCGGGCATATCACCCGAAAACAGACGCCCCGCCGCCACATCAAAATCACCGCCATGCTTGCGGACATGGGCTTGCGCGTAGCGAATTTGCATCGGGCTGGTATGCGGGCGCAGGTTGTAATAAACGCCGTCGGCACCCTTGGTATCGATATAAAAAGTATCCTGCATAGAACGGGCAGGATGATTAGGCGGATTGTTCAGAGAAGTGAAGCTAAACCAATCACTCTCGATTTCAGGGCCATCGGCCACATCAAAACCCATAGATGCAAAGATGTGCTCGATACGCTCTTGCGCAAGCGACACTGGATGCAGGCTGCCCTGACCGCGGACCCGCCCAGGTAGGGTCACATCCAAGGCCTGTGCCTCCAACTGCTTTTGCAACTGTGCTTCGGCCAAGGCCTGACGGCGGTCCTGAAGCGCCGCCTCGATATCTTGCTTGGCCAGATTTATAGACGCGCCCAGCGTCTTTTTCTCTTCGACGCTAAGCGCTGCCATGCCCTTCATCAGGTCGGTAATGCGGCCCGATTTACCCAAAAATAGGGCTTTGGCATTTTCCAGGTCAGCGCTGACCGATGCACCTGCAAATGCAGCTCGGGCGGCGGCAACAATACTGTCGAGTTCGTTCATGGAAATGATGGCTTTTATTCAATGAAAAACGGGCTAGTGCTTGGTGTAAGCGCTAGCCCGGTTTTGCGGGCGGTATCAGCGGCTGCCCGAATAGGGCGGCGCGCCGGTTTTACCCTTAAGCAGCGGCGAGCTTGGCTTTGACCTGCTCCACGATGTTGGCGAAAGCCGCCATATCGTGCACTGCGATGTCCGACAGCACTTTGCGATCGATCTCGATCTGGGCTTTTTTCAGACCGTTAGCAAACTGGCTGTAGGTCATTCCGCATTGACGCGCTGCCGCATTGATACGTGCAATCCACAACTGGCGGAATACGCGCTTTTTGGTGCGGCGGTCACGGTAGGCATATTGCCCAGCCTTCATTACCGCTTCTTTGGCGACGCGGAAAACATTGCCGCGGCGACCGCGGAAACCTTTGGCAAGGGCGAGAACTTTTTTGTGGCGGGCGCGAGCCGTTACACCACGTTTGACGCGAGGCATGTTAGTACTCCTTGTTCGTCGTTAATTAAATACCACGGCCGGGGAGCATCTGCGCCATATGACCCATATTGGTCTCATGGACAGCTGTCGAACCGCGCAGATGGCGTTTATTTTTGGTGGTCTTCTTGGTCAGAATGTGACGTTTGAAGGCTTGGCCGCGTTTAACGGTTCCACCGGGACGGACGCGGAAGCGTTTCTTCGCCGCGCTCTTGGTCTTCATTTTGGGCATTTGCATGCTCCTTCTTCATTTGTGCTCGTGAGGCGTACGGAAAACTCTTTCCGTCCTTGTTGGCCCCGAGCCACTTATTGGGAGCCGGCTTGTTGGGTATCTCTACCGCCGCAAACCCGCTCACCGTATGCCAGGGGTCTCCCCCTGTGCAAACTTGGGCAAATTTCTTTGTCCGTCGACTGCCCGAAAGCAATCGAGAAAATTACGCCGCCATCTCCTGCGCCGGCTTGGCCGAACCACCCGGCTTTTTCTTGCCTGGCGCAATCATCATGACCATCTGTCGACCTTCGAGCTTGGGAAACTGCTCTACTACGATCAAATCCGCCAACTCTTCGCGCATCCGCTGTAACAAAGCCAGACCGATTTCTTGGTGGGTAATTTCCCGACCTCGGAAACGCAATGTGATCTTGCACTTATCGCCATCGTCCAGGAAGCGCTTGATATTGCGCACCTTGATGTTGTAGTCGCCATCGTCAGTTCCGGGACGGAATTTAACTTCCTTGACCTCAATCACCTTTTGTTTTGACTTGGCTTCCGCCGCCTTTTTCTGTTCCTGGTACTTGAACTTTCCGTAATCCATCAAGCGGCATACCGGAGGTACGGCTGTGGCGGAAATCTCAACCAGATCCACGTCTAACTCACCGGCAAGGCGCAACGCCTCGTTGATATTGACAACACCCAGCGGTTCGTTGTCAACGCCGGTCAGGCGGACCTCCGGGGCCATGATTTCCCGGTTCAGGCGGTGTTTACGTTCTTCGCGTTGGCGGCGGTCTCGAATTTCAGTAGCGATGGCTCAATCCTTCACAAAACAAGCCCGACAGGGCGACTTCCGCGCAATACGCGACGCATCGTCTTCATCTTTGGAAAAACCTTAGACAAGGGATTTATCAGCTATGTCCCTTGCAATGAGCGCACTGAACGCTTCAAGGGGCATGGCACCGAGGTCTTTTCCACCCCGGGCGCGCACTGCAACGGCACCGGCAGCCATTTCTTTATCGCCTACGACGAGGAGAAAGGGAAGCTTTTGCATCGAATGCTCTCGTATTTTATACGTGATTTTTTCGTTTCTAAGGTCTAAATCCACCCTAAGCCCTTGATTTTGCAGCGTTTTGGCCACTTTTTTGGCATATTCGGCCTGGGCGTCGGTGATATTGAGTACCGCCAACTGCACCGGCGCAAGCCAAGTGGGCAAGGCGCCGGCACTCTCTTCGATCAAGATTCCAATAAAGCGCTCCAGGCTGCCGACGATGGCGCGGTGCAACATAACGGGGCGGTGGCGGGCCCCGTCTTCGCCTACATATTCAGCGTCCAAGCGTTCGGGCATAGAGAAATCTACCTGCATGGTGCCGCACTGCCACTGTCGCCCAATCGCATCCTTAAGCGTGTACTCGATCTTGGGCCCGTAAAACGCGCCATCTCCCGGGGAAATTTCAAACTCACAGCCCGAGGCGCGGAGGCTTTGCATCAGTGCGGCTTCTGCCTTGTCCCAAATGGCATCGCTACCGATGCGCTGTTCAGGTCGGGTAGCCACCTTGTAAATAATGTTTTTGAAGCCGAAATCGGTGTAAACCTTTTGCAATAGTGCGGTGTAGTCCACGCATTCCTGCAGAATTTGGTCTTCGGTACAAAAGATGTGCCCGTCGTCCTGGGTGAAGCCACGAACCCGCATGATGCCGTGCAGACCGCCCGAAGGCTCGTTGCGGTGGCACTGCCCGAACTCGCCGTAGCGCAAGGGCAAGTCGCGGTAGCTTTTGATACCTTGTTTAAAGATGAGGATGTGGCCGGGGCAGTTCATCGGCTTCAGCGCGTAATCCCGCTTTTCCGACTCGGTGGTAAACATATTTTCCCGATATTTATCCCAGTGGCCGGTCTTTTCCCACAGGCTTTTGTCAATGATCTGCGGGCCTTTGACTTCTTGGTAGCCGTTGTCTTGGTAGACCTTGCGCATGTACTGCTCAACGCCCTGCCAAAGCGTCCAGCCCTTGGGATGCCAGAACACCAGACCCGGCGCGTGCTCGTCTATGTGGAAAAAATCCAGTTCGCGGCCCAATTTGCGGTGGTCGCGCTTTTCAGCCTCTTCCAGCATGGTCAGGTGCTGCTGCAAATCTTCTTTCGTAGCCCAGGCCGTGCCGTAGATACGCTGCAGCATTTCTTTGGTGTGGTCGCCGCGCCAGTAGGCGCCGGCCAATTTCATCAGCTTGAAATGCTTGAGCTTGCCGGTGCTGGGCACATGGGGGCCGCGGCACAGGTCCTCGAAACTGCCTTCCTTATACAGCGACACATCCTCGCCCGCTGGAATACTGCCAATGATTTCCGCCTTGTAATGCTCGCCAATCCCTTTGAAGTAGGCGACCGCGTCATCACGCGGCAAAACCCGGCGTAATACAGGCTCATCTTTCGCAGCCAAATCAGCCATCTTTTTCTCGATAGCGACCAAATCCTCAGGCGTGAATGGTCGTTCAAAGGAAAAGTCGTAAAAAAAGCCGTTTTCAATGACGGGGCCGATGGTGACCTGCGCTTGGGGGAACAATTCTTTGACCGCATAGGCCAGCAAGTGGGCCGTAGAGTGCCGGATCACCTCGAGTCCGTCAGCGTCCTTGGCGGTGATGATGGACAACTGGCTGTCGGACCCGATGCAATAGCTGGTATCCACCACCTTGCCGTCGACCTTGCCCGCCAGAGCCGCTTTGGCCAAACCGGCGCCTATCGACGCCGCCACGTCAGCCACTGTGACCGGACCGGGAAATTCGCGCTGGGAACCGTCGGGAAGCGTAATGTGAATCATCGTGGGCAATATTGAGTAGGTGCTGGAAGCATATTTATGGCGGTGTTTACGGCCAACAAGAACCGAACCAGTCCTCCAATTTTAGCCCTAGGTCCTCCTTAGAGCACCGAAGGCCGCCTGAATTGGAGCCGGGTTCAGCACCACCGCCGTCGCCGAGGACCCAATAAAACAGGGCCGTCCTTTTCGCGGCGCTTTCTGGCTAGCGACGCATCGGCTGCGCCTGCGAATGTGGGAACGCCTGACGGATGGAAATTATTGTGAAGTTTTACGCCGGTTTCGCTTGCAATTGAACGCTTGTTTCATAAGAATAGGGTTGCGCCTCGGGTCATCGTCTTTTGCGGCGAACCAAGCGCATGCTTTCCACTATATTTGAGGAACCCTAACTCATGTCGAATTTCAAGCGCATCTACCTACTTTTGGCTGCCAGCGTGTTGGCGCTGGGCTCAAATATGGCGCAAGCCCAGGGCACGCTCAAGGTTCTTAACTGGTCGGAGTACATCGGACCGGAAGTGATCAGTCAGTTTGAAAAAACAACCGGAATTAAGGTGATTTACAGCATTCTGGACAGTGACGACACCCTGCAGGCCAAGCTGCTCAGCGGCAACAGTGGCTACGACGTGGTCTATCCCAGCTCCAATTACATGGCCAAGCAAATCAAGGCCGGCGTATTTGAGCCCATCGACTGGTCTAAAGTTCCCAATAAGAAATACCTCGACAACGGCGTGATGGCGCAAACCGCCAAGCACGATCCGGGCAACATCTATGGCGTTCCCTATGTCTGGGGCACCGAAGGTTTGGTGGTGAATATGACCAAGGCCAAGCAGGCCTGGGGCGGCGACTTGCCTCCCCTCACTTTTGACCTCTTGTTTAAACCAGAAAACGCCAAGATTCTGGCCAAGTGCGGCATTGCGCTGATTGACCAACCCAGTGAGGCCAGCATGATGATGGCCTACATGGGACGAGACCCCAACAGCACCAAGCTATCGGACACGCAAGACGCGTTCAAAGAGCTGGCCAAAATCCGGCCCTATATCAAGTTCTTCTCCAATAACATGATCAGTGATGTTGCTAGTGGTGATGTCTGCATTTCCACCGCTTGGTCTGGCGACTACAACGTGATGAAGCGCCGCGCCAAAGCGGCGGGCAAAGACTTTGATATCCGCTATGCCACCCCCAAAGGCGGCACCGGTCTGTGGTTTACCCTGATGGGCATTCCTAAAGACTCGACTAACAAAGACGCAGCGCACAAATGGATTAATTTTTTGCTGAGCCCGGAGATCGCTGCGGAAATCACCAACGAGATTACCTACACCAATGCAGTGCCCGCGTCCAAACCCATGATCAAACCCGAACTGGCTAACGATCCCTTCCTCTATCCCAGTGAAGCCCAAATGGCCGACTATTTCGTATTCAAACCACAGGAGACCGATTTGCTGCGAGCAACCAACAAATTGTGGCTGCGCTTTAAATCTGGCCTGTGAGCGCGGATAAACCTAAAGCCCTGGTCCGCCGCCTGGCTGACCTGGAGTGGGATGGCTGGCCCCCTGCCGAAGCCGCCGAGCGCGGTGCGGTGACCTGGAAGGATTTACTGGGTGGCCAGGGGCCGGGCGGTCCTAATATGGTGATGGGTGTAGCCCGTGTGCGCTGCGGTGAAGCGCTCAAAGCGCACCGCCATAGCGAGCCTGAAAATTACTACACCTTAAGCGGGCGCGGCGTTGTCACGGTCGAAGGCCAAGCCATTGCCGTCGAGACCGGCACGGCCATTTTCATTCCCGGCGATGCCGAGCACCAGATTGACAACTTCGAAGCCGAGGACCTACTGATTCTTTACACCTTTGCGGTGCAAAATTGGAGCGAGGTGCAGTACCGCTTCAGCCCAGAAAAAGTGACGCCTGATTAGGCAAGCGCATAGCCCATCTCCTGCTCGACTTCGTGCATGGTGCGCACAATTCCTTCGCGCATGATGTCGAACATCTCGTCGATCTGAGCCCTAGTGATGATCAGCGCCGGTGAAAAAACACATAGGTTGACAATCGGCCGCAACATCAAGCCAAGGCTTTGGCAATGGCGATCTATTCGAGCACCCAGCTCGGTATCCAATGCCAGCAATTGCGACTGTGACAGACCACTGTCGTGCGCACCACGCACGGTGCACTCCACGCAACCGAGCAAGCCCATGCCCCTGGTATCGACCACCAGCGGGATGTCTCGCAAAGCATGCAAGCGCCTCTGAAAGTGCGGTCCGATGTCGCGCACGTGCGCGAGTAGTTCTTCGCGCTCCATGATCTCCATATTTTTCAGGGCAGCAGCACTGCACACCGGATGGCCTGAATTGGTATAGCCGTGGGCAAAGGTGCCGCCCTGGGCCTGCTCGCCGCTCACTTGGGCGAATACGCGGTCGGAAATCAAGCAAGCCCCCAGCGGCAGATATCCTGAGGTGATGCCCTTGGCGCAAGTCACCAAATCGGGCTCTACACCAAACACTTCTTTGCTAGCAAACCAATAACCCAAGCGCCCAAAGGCGGTAACCACTTCATCAGCAATGAACAAAACATCATATTTGCGGCAAACCTCCCACACACGGCGGAAATAGCCATCTGGCGCCACGATGACACCCCCCGAAGCTTGCACCGGCTCGGCGATAAATGCGCCCACTTTGTCCGGCCCAATTTCCAAAATCTTGGCTTCCAGTTCATTTACCCGGGCAGTACAAAAATCTTCTAGGCTCATGCCTTCGGGCCGCAATCGCGGATTCACGCCCGAAAGCAAATGGGCCTGCGGCATGGAAATATCCAGGAAGCTTTTGTCCCGATCTTTACCGGCGATCATGCCCGTGAGGTAGCTACTACCGTGGTAGGCCCCTGCGCGCGAGATGATGTGCTTTTTTGCCGGACGACCCAGCACATTGTTGTAGTAATGAACAAAGCGAAGCGCGGTCTCAACCGCTGTGGTGCCGCCTGTGGTCAGGAACACCTGGTTCATGACGCCGGGTGCCACCGAGGCGAGTTTGCGCGCCAGCCGGGTCGGTGGTTCCGCGCTTAAAGAAAAGGGATTGATATAGGTAAGGCGCGTGGCCTGCTCCGCAATCGCCTGAGCCATTTCCACACGGCCATAGCCGATTTGGGTGCACCACATGCCCGCAGGGCCGTCAATCATCTGTGCGCCCTTGTCGTCATAGACGTAAATACCTTCACCGTGGCTCAGGGTGGTGCGTCCGGCATTGCCGGCGGTGGCCATGTATTCCCAGGGGTGCACCCAATGGGCGTCCTGGTTCGCTGCGTTTTCATTCATGCCTATATTCCTGTGTTTGTGGTGTTGGGCGCTGCCCGCAAAGCATTGCGCATGCTCTGTGCCTGGGCTCGCTCACGCTTCATTAGGTAATAGCTATTGCCAACTACGGCAATGCTGACCACGCCAATAATCAGAGTGCCCATAGCATTTATTTCCGGGTTCATGCCCAGACGCATGCGCGAGAGCAGAACCAATGGCAAGGTGGTGGTTTCAGGGCCAGATAAAAACGCTGACATGATCACGTCGTCCAGCGATATCGTGAAAGACAGCATCCAACCGGCCAGTAGCGAGGGCAGGATCAGTGGTAGCGTGATATCAAAAAACACGCGCAAGGGGGTAGCACCAAGATCGCGGGCGGCTTCACTTAGCGATGCATCCATGGACGATAAGCGGGCCGAGACGGTAAGGGCCACATAAGAGACGCACAACATGGTGTGGCCTATCAACATGGTTGCAAGGCCCCGGCCCTGGGGCCAGCCAAACATCTGCTCCATCGCAACAAAGAGCAGCAACAAGGAAATGCCGGAAATCACCTCAGGCAATACCAGTGGCGCGTTGACCATGGCCGAGATCAAGGTACTGCCAGCAAAGCGTCGGTAATAGGCCAGTACAAAACCGACCCAGGCACCGATCACTACCGAACAACATGCAGTAGCAAAGGCCAATTGCACGCTAGTAAGACAGGCATCCAATAGCTCGTCATCTTGCAGCAGCTTGGCGTACCACGCGGTGGAAAAATGCGTCCACTCATTAGCCAGGTGCGAGGCGTTAAAAGAAAAGACCACAACACTAACCATGGGCAAGTACAAAAAGAGAAAAACCAAGGTTAAAAACATGCGGCCCGCGTTTTTAAACAGAAAGCTCATAACGCGATGCCTCCACGGTTTTGCAAGCGCTGAAACCAGGCCATGGGTAGTAGCAGCAGCGCCACCATCAGACCCGTTGCAGCAGCCGCCAGCGGCCAGTCAATGCTGTTGAAAAAGTCGGACCACATGACGCGCCCGATCATCAAATCATCGGCACTTCCCAGCAGCTCGGGAATCACATACTCGCCAACGCAGGGGATAAACACCAACAACGAACCCGCAGTAATGCCGGGTAAAGACAAGGGCAGCGTGACCGTGAAGAACACCTCCCAAGGCTTGGCACCCAGGTCGCGGGCCGCCTCGGGCAGGCGCGGGTCCATCTTCATCAAAAAGGCGCAGAGCGGCAAAATCATGTAGGGCAGATAGGAATACACCATACCGATATACAGTCCCAGCGTGTTTTGCATTAGGCGCAGTGGCGCATCAATCCAACCCAGGTACAGCAACAAGCTATTGGCCAAACCCTGATCCTTCAAAATCCCGATCCAGGAATACACCCGCACCAGGTAGGAGGTCCAAAACGGCAGCACGATTCCCATCAATAAAAGATTGCGTGCAAGAGGCTTGGCGTGCGCAATCAGCCAGGCTGTGGGGTAGCCAATCAACAGACATATAAGCGTCGTGAAAAATGCGACCCTTACGGAGTTGATATAGGCCGACAGATAAATATCGTCCCCGAATATGGTCAGATAGTTGTCCAGGGTCCACAACCAAACAGGTTTCCCGTTTTCAAAGGCCCACAGAGGCAAATAAGGCGGGACCGTCATCGCCGATTGAGCGAGGCTGATTTTCAATACCAGCAAGAACGGCAGCATGAAAAACAGCAGCAAAAACACAAAGGGCACACCAATCGCAAGCGCCCGTGGGCCGGGTATCCAAGAACGTGCGGTGAAGGCGTTAGACATGGTGTTAAGTGATTCAGGCCAACCGGACCATGCTGCGGCTAGACCATTGGACCAGCACCGTATCGTCATAGTCAGGCGCACGTTCAAAGCCCATCATCACTTCGCGCGGCACATTCACCACCAATGTGCGACCCGAAACAAGCGTCACATAAAACAAGGTGTAGCTACCCATGTAACCAATCTGCGCGACCGTGCCCAGCGCGGCATTGACGGGAGGCGCTTTGATATCAGGCGCCGCCAATTGCATGCGTATGCGCTCGGGCCTTACCGAAACCCGCAGCGCCTGCCCTATCTTGGCACCTTGCTCCATCTCACCTAGGTCCAGCGGCGCTTCAAAATCCGCGCATACGACCTGGCCTCGGCGATCCGAAAGCACGCCGGCAAACACGTTGGTCGAGCCTATGAACTCGGCCGCAAACTGCGTGGACGGGGTTTCATAGACTTGCTCGGGCGAGCCTATTTGCACAATGCGCCCCTCACTCATCACTGCCAAGCGGTCGGCCATAGTCATGGCCTCTTCTTGGTCGTGCGTCACCATGACACAGGTCACACCAACTTTGTACAAAATGCTTCCCAGCTCAAATTGGGTTTTTTGGCGGATTTGTTTGTCCAGCGCCGACATGGGTTCGTCCAGCAAGAGCAACTTGGGCTGCTTGACCAGACTGCGCGCCAGGGCCACGCGCTGCTGCTGCCCGCCGGACAACTGGGCTGGCATATGCCGTGCGTGGCTGTGCATCTGCACCAGGTCCAGCACTTCGGCCACGCGCTCAGTAATCTCCGATTTGGCGCGGCCCTCACGCTTTAAGCCATACGCGATATTGGCCGTCACATTCATGTGCGGAAACAAGGCATAGGACTGGAACATCATATTCACAGGCCGTTCATGCGCCGGCACATCGGTAATGTCCTGGCCGTCCAACAAGATGCGCCCTTGCGTAGGCCTCTCCAGCCCAGCCATTATACGAAGCAAGGTGGACTTACCGCACCCTGAACTGCCGAGCAATGCAAAAAATTCTTGGCGTCGGATAGACAAATTCAAGTCACTCACCACCGTGTCGCTGCCAAATTTCTTACTGACCGACTGCACTTGTAAAAAACCGTCCTCACCCAACGCGTTGTTAGATTTTTTTATTAAAGGGTTGGCGCTCATCGTCCAATCACTCCTTCAACACCGCGCTTGAGCACACTGCGCGCGATGATGAGGCGCTGTATCTCGCTGGTGCCCTCCCAGATCCGATCCACCCGCAGTTCGCGGAAAAACCGTTGCGCTGCATTGCTGCGCATATAACCGCGCCCACCAAAAATTTGCACCACCCTGTCGGCTACGCGATTGGCCATTTCTGAGGCATAAAGCTTGACCATGGAGCAATGCGTATGGACCAGTGCCACGTCTTCACCGCGGTCTTGCATCGCTGCTGCCTCATACGTCATGAGGCGGGCAGCCCACATTTCGGTCAGGCTGTCGGCCAGCATGGCCTGAATAAGCTGGTACTGCGCAATCGGCTGGCCCGACACCACCCGCTGCTTGGCAAAGTCCGAGCCCATATCGATCAGACGCGCCGCAGCGCCGCAGCAGCGCGCTGCAATCATCAAACGCTCGCGACGGAACCAGCTGCGGGTAAATTCCATTCCTTGCCCAGGCGCGCCGATGCGGTTTTCAAGCGGCACCTGCACCGCTTCAAAGCGGTAGGTCGGGTGATGCGAGGAATAGGTGTGGCCAAACAAAGGGTTGTCCACCATGGTGATACCCGCGCTGTTCAGGTCCACAAAAAACAAGGCGTGCTGCCCGTCTATGCCATCGCCTTCATCCACCACTGCTTGCACAAAGGCAAAGTCCGCCTTGTTGGCGCTGGTGACAAACCACTTCTCACCGCTGATCCGGTAGCACCCCTCTGCGCGCACGGCGCGGGTTTGCATGGTGCTGTTGTCCGAGCCAGCTTCGGCCTCGGTAATCGCATAACACTCGCGGCGCTGACCCTGCATCATGGGCAAGATGTAGACCGCTATTTGCGCGGGGCTACAGGCTTCAAACATCCAGGCATGCACTTCAGACATACACCAAGACAAGGCATTAGTCACCCGGCCAAGTTGCTCCCAAATCAGCACCTGCTCCAGCATGGGTAGCGCCAGTCCGCCATAGGCCAAGGGCGCGTCGATGCGCGGCAAACCCAGCTCCAGCGCCATCAGCTGGTGACGGGCATACACCTCGGGTGGCAACTCGCCTTCGTTGAACTCGGCGGTTTCCTCAAACCCAATCAGCTCCTCGTCCACAAATGCGCGCGCCTTGGCTTGCCAGGCTTGTGCGGATGCAGACAGCGGATAGGCCATGTACGCGAGCTTTCCATGAAAACGGTAGACCGAAATGGGGCCGCCGCTTGTTGAACGTTAGTATAGTAAGCAGGCAAAGTCAAGCCACGCAAACCCTCATAGATTACATTTTTATTCCGGGCTTGCGGATGCTATTAAACAATCGTATAGTAAGTGCATGCCAGCCGCACCGGGCGCTCTTGCCCTGCCGGTCGGCCCTTGGAGTGACGCTGATGGCGGGGCAAGAAAAGTGGGACGTGATCGTGGTGGGCGCAGGCCATAACGGCCTGGTCAGCGCCTGCTATCTGGCGCGCGCCGGGCTTAAGGTGCTGGTGCTGGAACGCAATTACTATGTTGGCGGGGCAGCGGTCAGCCGCAGCTTACACCCGGAATTCACCTACTCTAATTGTTCGTATGTGTGTAGCCTCTTGCGCCCCGAAATCATGCGCGCACTGGAGTTGCCTAAATTCGGTCTGCAAGTTATTCCCTACGGCGGCGGCGCGGCGCTGACGCGCGACGGCCGCCACCTGGCTACCTATACCAACCCCGACGCGCAGCGCCGGGAATATGCCCGCCACTCCCCACGCGATGCCGAGGCCTATGAGCGCTTTTCGCGCGACGTTATGCGCCAGTGCAAATTCATCAAGCCGCTGCTTATGCGCACGCCGCCGGACCCGGCCTCCTTCAAGTCGCAAGACATCATGGAACTGCTTTACCTGGGCCAACGCTTTCATGCGTTGGGTGATGAGCGCATGCATGACACCATCCGCTTTTGGACCATGAGCGCAGCCGATTACCTGGACGAATATTTCGAGAACGACCTGATCAAAGCCACCCTGGCCGGAAGCTCCATCATCGGCACCGCCCTGGGACCGCGCTCTCCCGGCACCGCCTATGTATTGCTGCACCACTACATGGGTGATATTGACGACGCCGTAGGCGCCTGGGGCTTTGCGCGCGGGGGAATGGGAGCGGTCACGCAGGCCATGTCCGACTCGCTGATAGCTAGCGGTGGCAGCATACGCACCGACGCTCCGGTAGCGCAAATTCTGGTGCGCGGCGGCAAGACCACCGGCGTAGTTTTAGACAGCGGCGAAGAGATTCATGCAGCCACGGTGATCTCCAACATGGACGTTAAGCGCACGTTTTTAAACACCGTGGACGCCAAAGCACTGCCACCGGACTTTGTGGAACTGGTGCGCCGCTTCAAAATTCGGGGCTCCTCTGGGAAGCTCAATATCGCGCTGGACGGCCTGCCGCATTTCCCGGCGCTGCCACCGGACTCGCCGGCCATAAAAGGCGATATGCACATCTCCGAGACCATGGACGACATCGAGCGCGGCTATGACGACTGGAAAGCCGGCCGCTGGTCGCGCCACCCGTATGTGGACATGCTGCTGCCCTCCATCATCGACCCGACGATGGCCCCCGAAGGCAAGCACTATATGTCGGTGTTTGTGCAATACGCGCCCTATGAACTGGCCGATGGCCCCTGGGACGACAGCAAGCGCGAGGCTTTTGGCACTACCGTGATCAACGCGATTGCCGAACACAGCCCCAACTTCAAAAGCCTGATACGCCATGCAGAAATACGTACGCCCTGGGATATAGAAAACGAAGTTGGCCTGACCGAAGGCAATATCTTCCAAGGCGAATTGACCATGGACCAGTTGCTATTTAACCGGCCTATTCCCGGCTATGCGCAATACCGCTCGCCGGTCCAAGGCTTGTATATGTGTGGCTCCAGCACGCATCCGGGCGGTGGCGTCATGGGCGCACCCGGCGCCAATTCCGCGCGCTCGGTCTTGCAGGACTTAGGGCTGCGGGGGCAAGCATGAATACGCGCTTTGATGCCATCATCATCGGGGCGGGTCATAACGGCCTGGCCTGCGCTCTGGATCTGGCGCGCGCTGGGCGCAAAGTGCTGGTTCTGGAAGCGCGTGACCAAGTGGGCGGAGCTGCGGTCACACGCAGCTTTGCACCGGGTTTTAGTGTTTCGGGCTGCGCGCATTTTCTGCATGCGCTGCCACAAAGCATGGTGCAAGACTTTGGCTTGCAAAGCCACGGCCTATTCCTGGCAGCACAAGCCTTGCCGACGCATGCGCTGCGCCCCAATGGTCCAGCCCTAGCCCTGCACGCCCCAGGCGGTCTGAGTGCCACCGATGCACAAGGCTATGCGCCATTTCAAAAGCGCATGCAAGGCTTCGGGGCATTGGTTTCCCACTTACTGCACACCACACCTCCCCAGCTTTCGCTCACGCGCTGGGGTGAGCGCTGGACCATGTTGCGTTTGGCGTTGCGGCTTCGACTGATGGGCAAAAGCGCGATGCGCGAGCTGCTGCGCATAGGTGGAATGAATGTCTATGACTTGCTGGACGACAACCTGACTGATGCAGAGTTAAAAGGCGCATTGGCCTTTGACGCGTGCCTAGGTGGCGAATACGGACCGCGGTCGCCCGGAACTGTGCTGACCTGGCTGCACCGGCTGGCAGGCGAACAAGGCTCGGGCAGTGTTGGGCTATCGCAAGTATTAGGGGGCATGGGCGCTTTCAGTGACGCGCTGGCCCTGGCCTGCACTGCCCAGGGTGTGCAGATCCGCACTGGCACCGCGGTGCAGAGCATCTTGACACGCGAGGACAAGGCCTGCGGCGTACGCCTAGCCGATGGGCAGGAAATAGAAGCGGCGGTCGTAGTCTCAGGCACTGGCCTGAAGCACACCTTGATGGACTTACTCGGAGCGGCCCACCTAGATACTGGCACAGTGCGCCGCGTGCGCCATTTCCGTTCGCGTGGTCTGGTAGCCAAACTGCACGTTGGCCTGTCCGCGCTACCGGCCTTTAGCGGCGTGGATGCAGCCGCTTTGCGCGGCCGCCTGCTCATCAGCCCCAGCATGGATTATTTGGAGCAGGCCTTCAACCCCAGCAAATACTGCGAAATCCCCGAACGCCCAGCGCTAGAAATCAGCCTGCCCACGCTGAACGACCCAGGCCTGGCGCCCGAGGGCAAGCATGTGCTTTCGGCGCTCGTGCAATTTGTCCCTTACGACTTGGGGCCAGACCCACAGGCCGCGCGCGCTCAGCTATTGAAGAACATTTTTTCTGTGCTGGAAAACCATGCCCCCGGACTAGGCGCCTTAGTGGAGCATTGCGAACTACTCACACCATCAGACATTGAGCGCGAATTCGGCTTAGCCGGTGGCCACTGGCACCAGGGCGCGCTCAGCTTTGACCAGTTTTTCATCAACCGCCCGCTGCCCCTTCACCAGCAATACCAAAGCCCACTGCCGGGCCTGTGGATGTGTGGTGCAGCCTGCCACCCCGGCGGCGGCATCATGGGCCTGGCCGGGCGCCATGCGGCGCGCGCCATCCTAAAAAACCGGAGCGCGCCATGAAGTTCGCATCGCTGCCCCAGTTATCGGATGCGCACTACCGCCGTCCCCTGCTGCGCACACCGTTTTATGAAGCCAGCCGGCCCTGGATTCAGACCGACAGCTTTATCGCCTGGACTGGTTACAGCACGCCCGGCGTGTATTCAATCACCGAGCACGAATACTTTGCCATCCGCAATAGTTGTGCCCTGTTTGACTTGACGCCAATGGTGAAGTACCGCATCAGCGGGCCGGACGCAGAACGCTACCTCAATCGCGTGGTCACCGGCGATATGCGCAAACTCGCGGTGGACAAAGTGGTCTACACCCTTTGGTGTGACGATGCGGGCCATGTTATCGACGACGGCACCGTGTTCCGCCTGGGGCCACAAGAGTTCCGCTTGTGCAGCCAGGAGCGCCAGCTCGAATGGTTACAAGACAGCGCTATTGGTTTTGATGTGCAAATTGCCGAAGTCACTGCCGACATTGCAGCACTGGCCGTGCAAGGGCCTACAGCATTTACGGTTTTGCGCGCCATAGAGCTAGATGGCCTGGAAACCCTCAAGCCCATGGCCATGTTGCACCAGGATTGGCAAGGCCACCGCGTGACGGTGTCGCGCACCGGCTTTACCGGCGATTTGGGCTACGAAGTTTGGATCGCCCCCGAAGGCGCCGCACTGTTGTGGAACAGTCTGATGGAAGCAGGCCGCAACCGGGGCATCACGCCAATTGGCTACGAGGCGCTGGATATGGCGCGCATCGAGGCCGGTTTTATCTTGCCCGATGTCGACTTTATTTCCTGCAAACACACCATCCGCTTGGGCCGCGAAAGCACCCCGTGGGAGTTGAACTTGGCCTGGACCGTGGCCATGGACAAAGGGCATTTCAATGGGCGTCGCGCATTGCTGGCAGCCCAAGCAACTGGTCCGCGGCGCAAGCTGGTCGGCTTGGAATTGGAGGGCGATAAAGCAGCCCACGGCTCGCTGGTCTATGCCGACAAAGACAACACTATTCAGGCCGGCGAAATCACCTCGGCCATGTGGTCACCCACGCTCAAGTGCAATATCGCCATCGCCCGCCTGGACGCACCCTATTGCAACACCCAAGGCAGCTTGTGGGTGGACTTGTACCTGCACCGCGAGCTGCAATGGGAGCGGCGCAATGTCCGCTGCAAAATTGTCGAACGCCCTTTTTACCTACCCGCCCGCCGCCGTGCCACGCCGCCGCCCGAGCGTTGAGTCGTACCATGTCCAAGCCCCAGCCCCTCTTGTTCTACCCAAATGCCGCGCCCGATGCGCTGGCAATTCTGCGGCAAGCCCTCGCAGCGCATCAAAGCGGCCACGCGCTGCCGCGCGCGTTTTACAAAGACCCGCAAATTTTTGAACTGGATATGCGCCACTTTTTATTGGCGCATTGGCACTGCGTAGGCCACAGCAGCATGGTCGCCCGGCCAGGCGATTTTTTTACCCTGGAGCTGGGCGGTGAATCGGTCATCATCACCCGCGACGCGGATGGCCAGATACGCGCCTTGCTCAACGTCTGTCGCCACCGGGGTTCGCGTATTTGCGACGAATCCCAAGGCCACAAAGCCAATGGCAAATTCGTCTGCCCCTACCATGGTTGGACCTATGACTGCAGCGGTCAATTGCTGTATGCGCGCGGTATGCAAGAAAGCTTTAACCCCGCGGAGCACAGCTTGCGCCAGCTAGCAGTGCATGTGGAAGAAGGCATGATTTTTATCACCCTGGCGCGCGAACCTTTGGGCTTGGAACACATGCGCCAGGTATTTGCACCAGCGGCGAAAGTCTATGGCTGGAGCCATGCCAAAGTGGCTGCTCGCAAGACCTATAGCATCGCAGCCAACTGGAAGCTGGTGGAAGAAAACTACCAGGAGTGCTACCACTGCACACCGGCGCACCAGGAATATTCCAAGCGCCACACCTACTCGCGCCCCGATGCCTTGCGCCAGGGGCCGGACCAAGCTTTGCGTACACGCCGCCAAGCTTTGGGGCTAAATCTGCACGAACAAGATTTTTACTACACCGCAGCCCATAGCGGCCAAGAGAGCGCAGACTGCATCGCCTCGGCCATGGTCGATGGTTTTCTGACCGGCAGCGCCGATGGCCGAGCGGTAGCGCCGCTGATGGGCGCATTCCGCGGCAAAGGTTATGACGGCGGGTTTTCATTCATCGACCTGGGACCGAGTTCCAATTTCGTGGCCTACCCGGACTACACCCTGCTCTACCGCACCGTGCCACAGACCGTGGACCGCACTGACTTTGAATTGATATGGCTGGTAGACCAAGACGCAATAGAGGGCGTGGACTATGCACTAGACCGGCTCACCTGGATGTGGGACTTCACCAGCAAGGAAGACCAACGCATCATCGAAGTCAATCAGTTGGGCGTGAACTCGGCCTTTTTCACCCCTGGCCCCTATGCGCCCATGGAGTCCTGCGCACGCCTCTATATCGATTGGTATTTGCAAGCCATGCGCGCACTGGTAGACGATCGCACTGCGGCCCACGTGGAACAATAGGATATTTGCAACAGCTTGCATGGCACATCCACCTACCCCTTCCAAAGGATCCGCAAAACTTGCGCCCGCGCGCAACCGCGAGCAGCCTGAGGTACGTAAGCGACTGCTGATCGACGCCACCACGCGCTCGATTGCAAAATACGGCTATAGCGGCATCACCATCGAACGAATTTGTGCCGAAGGCGGCGTGTCACGCGGCCTGATCAACCACCATTTCGGCAGCAAAGACGAGCTATTGCTGCAGTCGTATAAAACCCTGTGCGACCAGTGGACCACCTACGCGCTAGATGGAATGAAAGACATGGCCGACCCGGGAGACGCGTTGCGTTCTTGCATCAATAGAAACTTTGACGAAGCGATGTTCAATCCTCATCAGTTACGCATCTGGTTGGGCTTTTGGAGCGTGATTCCCAAATCTCCAAAATTGCAAAAGCTGGACCGTGCGCTCTATCAGCTCGATTTGAAAATATACCAAGACGTGTTGGAACGCCTGGCCCATAAAAATGGTTTGAACATCGACACCCGCGCCCAGTCGGTGGCACTGATGGCCTTAATCGCCGGGCTGTGGTTACAAGCCGCGCTCGATCCGCAGTCACTCAGCGCCACTCAAGCGCGTGCCATGTGTCTGAACGCGGTGGCGCATCTTCTTTAAGTGCACGAACAAGCAACCCAGGCAACCAACATGCAGCAGCACGTAACGCTCCCCATTCGGCCTACGCTACCGGCCTGGACCTACCAGAACGCTGAGTTGCAAGGCGTGGAAATGGATGCGCTATTTCGCCGGTCCTGGCAATTCGCCTGCCATGTCAATGAACTGCCGCAACCGCGCGACTTCATCACGCTGGACATGGGCCCGGACCCGGTACTGGTGTTGCGCGACGAGTCCGGTGTGCTGCGCGCCTACCTCAATGTCTGCCGCCACCGGGGCGCGCGTTTGCTGGACGGCAGTGGCCAATGCAAAGCCCGACTCACCTGCCCCTACCACGGCTGGAGTTATAGCTTGCAAGGCCCGCTGGCCGCGCGGCCCAGCGAAGAGACGTTTGCAGACCACGATAAATCCACGCTAGGCCTGCGCGCCCTGGAACTAGAAGTGCTCTGCGGCCTGGTGTTTGTGCGCCTGACACCGGGCGGCCCAGCGCTACATACGCAATGGCAAGAATTTCTGCCCCAGTTGCAAGACTACCGTCTGCAAGAGATGGTACCCCTGGGCGCGCACTGGGTGGAAGACTGGGCCTGCAACTGGAAAGTCGGCGTCGACAACAACCTGGAGAATTACCATGTGCCGCTAGGCCATCCGGGCTACCAGCGCTTGTTAGACAGCGACATGATGGGCACGATTAACGCGCACGGCGTAGCCGGCAGCACCAGCGTATTGCGCGCGCAACCATCGAGCAACTGGGCCGAGCGCATGTACCAGGCCATGGCTCCGCGCCTCAATGCTGACCTGCCCGCTTCTGTGCGCAACGCCTGGACGTTTTTCACGATGCCGCCCAATACCGGCATGGACATTTACGGCGACAGCATGGACCTGTTTCAGTTTTTCCCCAAAACGGCCACCAGCTGCACCGTGCGCTACCCGATTTATGTGCGCCCCGACAGCCGCCGCGAAATGAAAGTGCTGCGCTACCTGAATGCCCGCATCAACCGCCAGGTCAGTGCCGAGGACAAAGCCTTAAGCGAACGCGTCCAGCAAGGCCTGCAATCGCAGGGCTTTGCCAATGGCCCGCTTTCAAGCTACGAGCATTGCATGGAGGACTTCCATCGCCGGGTGCAAGAGGCATGCCCCATCACCCGCCAGAGCATTGAGCCGGCGCCAGGGTTTTCGCGGGGCGCTTAAGCGCCTGAACAACTCTGGCGCGCAGGGCGTGCCAAAGGCTAAGATGCCCAGCACGCATCCGCCGCCTCAGGAATACTTTCTAAAGCCCTATGCCGTCATTGAGAGCGCAGCGAAGCAATCCAGATAAGCTTGTAAATAAAGTGCCCATGGATCGCCACGACGCTTTGCTCCTAGCGATGATGCAAGTTTGCAGACCATCCTGAGCCTGGCGGCTTTTTCAACCCCATCGCGGTGCCGCGCCGCCCTACGCCATGCAGTTTGATTTTTCCAACCCTTACAGCAGCACCCGTCTGCCGGTGTTTGCCCGCAACATCGTCAGTACCTCGCACCCGCTGGCCGCGCAAGCGGGTTTGCGCATGCTTTGGCAAGGCGGCAATGCAGTCGACGCGGCTATTGCCGCTGCCGCCGCGCTGACGATTTGCGAGCCGGTTAGCAACGGCCTGGGTTCGGATGCGTTTTGCATTTTGTGGCACGGTCAACAACTGCACGGCCTCAACAGTTCGGGCCACGCGCCTGCGGCCTGGACGCCGGACTACTTTCACAGTAAATACGGCAGCGCCTTGGCCACTCCGCCCAAGCGCGGGCTGGACTCGGTCACCATACCCGGCGCCGTCGCCGCCTGGGCGACCATGAGCCAACGCTTTGGCAAACTGCCTTTCGCTGATTTGATGCAGCCTGCCATTGAGATCGCCGAACGCGGTTATTTGGTGCCCGTCGTGGTCCAGCAAAAGTGGGCCGCTGCCACACCAGAGCTGCAAAACCAGCCGGGCTTTGCCAACCACTTTTTGCCCTACGGACGTGCCCCAAAAGTGGGCGAGTTATTTCAATTTCCGGCCGCCGCACGCGGCCTGCGCGCTATCGCAGCAAGCCTTGGCGAATCTTTTTATAGAGGCGAGATGGCCCAAGCGCTGGAGCACTTTTCCAGTGAACACGGCGGCAGCCTGCGCGCCTCAGACCTGGCGGCTTTTCAACCTGAATGGGTGACGCCACTGGCGCACAACTACCGGGGCTACACCGTGCACGAAATACCGCCCAGCGGCCAGGGCATCGCCGCGCTGATGGCGCTGGGCATACTGGAACACTTTGATATCGCAGGCATGGCGCGCGACGGCGTGGACAGCCAGCATGTGCAAATCGAGGCCATGAAACTCGCCTTCGCCGATGTCTATCGCTACGTGGCCGATCCGCAAGCGATGGCCCTTAGCACCGCGCAACTGCTAGACCCGCAGTACCTGGCCCGGCGCGCCGCATTGATCGACATGCAACGCGCCCAAAGCTTTGGCCCCGGCAACCCGGCCCAGGGCGGCACGGTGTATCTAACAACTGCCGATGAAAGCGGCATGATGGTCAGCTTTATCCAAAGCAACTACATGGGCTTTGGCTCGGGCTGCGTAGAGCCGCAGTTTGGTATCAGCTTGCAAAACCGGGGCCACGGCTTTAGCACCGACCCAAATGCGCCCAACACCGCCAACCTGGTCGCGCCGGGCAAAAAACCATTTCACACCATCATCCCCGCCTTCCTGACGCGGGACGGCCAGCCGGTGATGAGCTTTGGGGTGATGGGCGCCAATATGCAACCCCAGGGCCATATGCAAACCCTGGTGCGCATGCTGGACTACGGCCAAAACCCCCAAGCCGCTTGCGACGCACCACGTTGGCGCTTTAACACCGGCTTGGCCATTAATGTCGAATCCGGCATGCCCACCGCCACCGTGCAAGGTTTGGCATCACGTGGCCACCAGATGGAAGTGATGAACGACAGCTACCAAGACTTTGGGGCGGGCCAATTCATCTGGCGTGCTGGCGATCCCGGCAAGGAAGGCTATGTGGCAGCTAGTGATGCGCGGCGCGATGGGCTGGTGGCGGGGATGTAATTCCTAAGAGAAAAATACTTTTCTCAAGGGAATAAAAAAAGGGCAGGCACTCACGTACCCGCCCTTCTCACTGATCCCCAGCACCCAAGCCGCGAACGGCCCGGTGCGGGTCCGGGATTTAGTGGAACTGCTCTTCTTCAGTCGAACCAGTCAGCGCGGTGACGCTGGAACGGCCACCTTGGATGACGGTGGTAATTTCGTCAAAGTAGCCGGTGCCCACTTCTTGCTGATGCGACACAAAACTGTAGCCGCGCTCGCGGGCGGCGAATTCGGGCTCTTGCACTTTTTCCACATAGGCGGTCATGCCGCGCTTAACGTAGTCTTGTGACAGGTCAAACATGTGGTACCACATATTGTGGATCCCGGCCAGCGTGATGAACTGGTATTTGTAGCCCATGGCGCCAAGTTCGCGCTGGAACTTGGCGATGGTGGCATCGTCCAGATTTTTCTTCCAGTTGAACGATGGCGAGCAGTTGTAAGCCAGCATCTTGCCGGGGTGTTTGTCGTGTACGGCTTCGGCGTATTTGCGCGCGAAGTCCAGGTCCGGCGTGCCGGTTTCGCACCAAACCAAATCGGCGTACTCAGCATAGGCCACCGAGCGGGCCACGGCCTGGTCCATGCCTTTGCGGGTTTTGTAAAAACCTTCGGAGGTGCGCTCACCAGTCAAGAAGGGTTGATCGATGGGGTCGAAGTCGCTGGTCACCAGATCAGCCGCTTCAGCATCAGTGCGGGCGATCACCAAAGTGGGTACGCCATACACGTCCGCAGCCATGCGCGCGGCTTTGAGTTTTTGCACTGCCTCGGTGGTGGGCACCAGCACTTTGCCGCCCATGTGGCCACATTTTTTGACTGAGGCGAGTTGGTCTTCAAAGTGCACGCCGCCCGCGCCCGAGCGGATCATGGCTTTCATCAGTTCATAGGCATTGAGCACGCCGCCAAAGCCCGCCTCCGCATCGGCCACGATGGGCGCGTGGTAGTCGATGTAGCCTTTGTCGCCGGGGCCTACGCCTTTGGACCATTGGATTTCATCGGCACGGGTAAAGGAGTTGTTGATACGCTCCACCACTTTAGGCACCGAATCTACGGGGTACAAAGATTGGTCGGGGTACATGGCGGAATATTCATTGCTGTCGGCGGCGACTTGCCAGCCCGACAGGTAGATGGCTTTCACACCGGCCTTGACTTGTTGCATGGCCTGGCCGCCGGTCAGCGCGCCGAGGCAGTTGACATAGGGCTCGTCATGTAGCAAGTCCCACAGTTTTTCGGCGCCACGACGGGCCAGCGTGTGCTCCACCTGGAAAGAGCCGCGCAGGCGGACAACGTCGGCTGCCGAGTAACCGCGCTTGATACCTTTCCAACGCGGGTTGGTGGCCCAATCTTTTTCCAGTTGTGCGACTTGTTGTTCGCGGCTGAGTTGTGCATTGAGTGCGTGCGGCATAAAAACTCCTTGTGGTTAATCAGTGCCCAGGCCACGGTGGCGCATGGTGCAGTGCCGCAATTGTAGGTCTTATATAAGACAGAGGAACAATCTTATGTCTTATATAAGACTAAATATTTTCCCAATTAAATCAATAACTTAGGAATATTTTTTCACCATGAATTATTATTATTTCTCAATGTGAAATATTGACATGCGTATGAACGAGAGCAATTTCCCGGGTTGCGCAATAGCGGCGATCTGTTTCTCTAGGGCGCTATCAGCCCCGCATCGAGGCCTTAAAACGCGTCGGCGTAGCGCTGCATTTCCCAGGTGCTGACGTGCTGGGAATAGTTGTCCCACTCGGCACGTTTGAGCCCAATCCACTGCGCGCAAAAGGCCCCACCTACGGCGGCGCGCAACGCACTGTCCGCTTGCAGCGCATCTATCGCCCCGTCAAGGTCTTTTGGTAGCCGTGCAGGCATGGGCTGGCCGCTGGTATGGCGGGTGTACAAGTCTTCATTGCAAGGCGCTGGCGGCACCATGGCGCCATCAATGCCGTGAAGGCCCGCATGCACTACCCCAGCCAGCGCTGCGTAAATATTGCAGGATGGATCGGGCAAACGCCACTCCATGCGGCCCGCCACGGTGCGCAGCAAGCAGGTTCGGTTGTTATCGCCATAGGCCTTCCACACTGGCGACCAGGTCGTACCCGAGGCGCTGGGGCTGCTGGCCAGGCGCTTGTAGCTGTTAACCGTGGGCGCACACAGCGCGGCTAGGGCATCGGCATGGTGCAAAAGCCCTGCCGCGAACTGGTGACCCGCCGTACTGAGGCCCAAGTTGCCCGCCGCATCGGCAAACACCGCCCTACCCTCTGCATCCGTGATGCTGATGTGGAAATGCAAGCCACTGCCCGGCGCATGCGCCAGCGGTTTGGGCATGCTGCTAAACACTTGCCCGTGGCGCTGCGCAATCGCATGGGCCGTCAACTTGAACAGCATGTACCGGTCAGCAGCCGCCAGCGCGTGGTCGTGGGCGTAATTGATTTCATATTGGCCACAGGCGTCTTCATGGTCCATCTGCTGCAAGCGAAAACCTAATGCGCCCAGTGCCACCCGCATATCGTCTAAAAAAGCGTAATTGCGGTGGATAGCTTTGAGGTCGTAAGACGGTTTGTCCAGCGTGTCAAGCGCGTCGGCCAACGCCCATTGGCCTGCTGCATCCTGGCGCAAAAGAAAAAATTCGGGCTCAATGCCCACCCACATCGTCCAGCCACGCCGGGTTAGTGCGTCGGTGGCCGCTTTGAGTACTTGGCGTGAACAGGTATTTAGCGGCTGACCGCCCGCAAAGCCATCGCACACCGCATGCGCGACGCCCGGCATAAAGGGCAACGGACGCAGGCTCTCTAGCTGCACACGACCGTAGTATTCGCTGCTAACGCCATAGCGCGGTAGCCCCGTGCCCCATATGCTGGGCCCGGCAAACCCGGCGCCCTGCTCCACCGATTCCTGCAAATTGTCCAGCGGGACCAGCTTTCCTTTGGCCACGCCATGCATATCGCAAAACTGAGCCAAAACCGAATGGATACCCTGCGCTTGCAGCGCGCTAATCCGCTCTTCCAAGGACATATCTGCCATAGCTACCTCAGGATTCAATCAGGGCGACAACTGCGCAATCATGCAAGCGTTCAGCACAGCAACACCGCAACGGGTGACTGTCGGGCGCCGGGCGCAAAAGGTCGCCTTGATTAATGTTGCAATGAAAGGAGCTTCGGGCTTCAGTTGGGCGTTCATACGGGATCGGTTCGCTCGAATTCAGGCGTTGGCGCATTGTGCCTCTTGCGCAATCTGCCCAACATGCGCTTGAGCCAGCCTTCTAAATCATCAATATAGGTAAACACCGCCGGCACCACCAACAAACTCAGCAAGGTAGAGGTAATCAAACCGCCAATCACCGCAATCGCCATCGGAGAGCGAAAGCTAGGGTCCGCGCCCCAGCCTATCGCAAGAGGCAGCATGCCGGTACCCATGGCGATAGTGGTCATCACAATCGGGCGGCTGCGTTTGCGGCAGGCATCGACCAACGCTTCAAAACGCTCCATGCCTGCCTGGCGTGCCAGCACCGCGTAGTCCACCAACAAAATAGAGTTTTTAGTGACGATACCCATCAGCATGATGAGCCCGATCATGGTGGGCATCGACAGAGCGCGACCGGTAATCAGCAGCAACACAAATGCGCCGCCAATGCTCAAAGGCAGTGCCGCCAAAATCGTGACCGGCTGTAAAAAGTCTTTAAACAAAAGTACCAGCACGCCGTAAATACACAGCACACCGATCAGCATGGCAATACCAAAGCTGGCAAACAAGGCTTGCATTTCCTGGGCATCGCCTAGCTCGGCAATCGCCACACCGGGCGGCAAATTGGCCAGGCTGGGTAAGGCCCGCGCTTCCGTATTGACCTCCCCCAAAGTGCGCTTACCCAACTCCACTTCCAGGATCACGTTGCGGTTGCGGTTGAGGCGACTAATCTGCGCCGGCCCGCTGTCCATGCGAATGTCAGCCACTTGCGCCAACATCACGGGGCCGTTTTTACCCGGAACGGTTAAGCGGCCGATAGACGCCAAGTCGGCGCGCACTGCGTCGGGCAGCTTCACACGAATGGGCACCTGGCGCTGCGCCAGGTTTAGCTTGGAAAGTGCCGTGTCGTAGTCACCGGCAGTAGCCACACGCACCGTCTCGCCAATACTGGCCGCAGTGACACCTAAATCAGCGGCGCGCGCGTTATCGGGGCGCACAATGATTTCAGGACGCACCAGCGAAGCGCTGGAATTGATATTGCCAATGCCCTTAAGGCTGCGCAGGTCCCGCTCCACCAACTGGGCCGCTTGCATCAGCGCCGCAGGGTCTTCACTTTTAAGCACCAATTGCAGCTTACCGCCGGTCTCGGGCGACCCCACGTTAAACCGAGCGCCCGGAATTTCGGCCATGCGAGTCCGGATTTGGGCGTCAATGTCCTGCATGCTTTCTTTGCGCTCGTTGCGGTGTACTGCGCTAATCGTAAGCACCGCGCGACGGGCTTCGGCTGCCGCGCCGGGTGCAAAGGCATCACCGCTAGAGCCGCCGCCAATCGAACTAAAAATGCTGACGACGTGCTCTATGCCAGCAATCTCTTTGCGCGCTTGCTCTGCAATTTTTTGGGTCTCGGCTAGGGTGCTGCCAGGAGCTAACTCTATGGTGACCTGCGTCTGTCCCCTATCTCCGGGTGGAATAAAGGTTGTCGGCAGCAAGCCCACCAAAGACACTGAGCCGACAAAAAACAAACCAGCTCCCATGGCAGTGACTAGGCGATGGCGCAAGCACCATTGCATCACGCGCAAGTAAGCGAGCATGATGGGGCCGTCTGGCGGCTCCACCAACACCGGCGCACCATCGGGCATTCGCGCGGGCCGCAAGATATAAGCGGCCATCATGGGCGTGAGCAGGCGCGCCACCATGAGCGAGGCCAGAATCGCCAGCACCGCAGTCCAGCCAAATTGCTTGAAAAATAGCCCCGGCACACCACCCATAAATGCCGTTGGCAAAAATACCGCTACCAACGCAAACGTAGTAGCGATCACGGCCATGCCGATTTCGTCAGCCGCCTCCATCGCCGCCTGAAACGGCGACTTTCCCATCCGCAAATGTCGGGCGATATTTTCAATCTCTACGATCGCGTCATCGACCAGCACACCTACTACCAAAGCTAGCGATAAAAGCGTGACGGTGTTAAGCGTATAGCCGAAATACTTCATACCCAGGAAGGTCGGAATCACCGACAACGGCAAGGCGGTGGACACCACAAAGGTGGCGCGCCAATCGCGTAGAAACAGCCATACCACTAGGATCGCCAAGAGCGCGCCGTCATAGAGCAGCTCCATAGAACCTTTGAAGTTTTCTTGTACCGGCTCTGCGTTGTCAATAATCGCCTCGATGCGCAAGTCCGGGTTTTCTTCTTGCAACGTGGCCACCACCAGGCGTGCGCCTTCGGCCACTGCCACTTCGCTGGCACCTTTGCTTCGGAATATTTCAAAGGCTACGACTTTGGCGCCGTCCTGGGTAGCAATCGCGCGGGCTTCGCTCACCGTATCCAGTACCTTGGCGATTTGCTCTAGGCGCACATGGCGTCCATCGGGCAGCGGCAAGTCCAGTTGGGCCAATTCTTGGGCGCTTTGCACCGTGGCAATGGTGCGCACCGATTGCTCGGCACCACTCACATCACCACGACCGCCAGGCGCCTCGACTTGCACGATTTTGAGGCGACGTGACACATCCAAAGCCGACACACCGAGCGCCGCCATACGCGCGGTATCCAGCTCCACGCGTACCTCGCGATAGACCCCGCCCAAGCGCTTCACAGCGCCCACGCCGGGCACGCCACGCAGTCGCTTGTTGACCGTGTTATCTACAAACCAGCTGATGGCTTCATCGTCGCGCACTTGCATGCCCGCCTTGCCCGAGGCCTGCACCGTATAAGTACGCACCACACGCCCAGCGGTGGAGGCCTTGGTAACGGATGGATCACGCAATTCGGAAGGTAAATCGGCACGCACACTGGCGACTGCATCACGTACTTCATTGACGGCTTCGTTGATCGGCTTCTCGAGCACGAACTCCACCGTCACCACCGCGCTGCCGTCCAGCACCGTGGTGTAAACGTTTTTTACACTGGCCAGGGTAGCGACTGCGTCTTCAATCTTGCGCGCCACCTCAGTTTCCATTTGCGCTGGGGCCGCGCCGGGCAAACCCGCTTCCACCGTGACGATGGGCAATTCAATATCCGGAAAATCCTGCACCACGCTGCCCCGAAACGCTAGCAAGCCTGCCAGCGTGAGCAAGGCGAAAAGCATGATCGCCGGGATTGGATTCCTGATGGAGTACGCCGAAAAGTTCACAGGCGCCCCTTATTGCGCAGCGCTGGCGGCGGGCTTGGAGGCGGCGGCTGCATTAGCGGATGCAGGCGCCACCTTCACGGTATCTCCATCGCGCAAAAAGCCAGCACCTGAAGCGACTACCTGGGCATCCGCTTCCAAACCATCGAGCACCTCAATAACCGGCCCCGACGCACTGCTGGCACGCCTGCCGGTGTTGATACGAGTTTGTGTTACCCGACCATCGGGCTGCAAGCGAAAGCAATAACTAAAACCATCACGCACCACCACCGCTTGTTGCGCTACCGTCAATGCCGGCGTTTGCCCCAACACAAATTCCCCTGGCAAATACATCCCGGGCTTCAGCGCAATCGCACTTTTATCCGCAGGGCCAAGCAAATCCACATATACCAATCCAACCCGGCTTTGTGCATCCATGGTCGGGGCCAGTAACCGTACCCGGCCCTGCCACTGACCACCGCCAGGGGACGTTACACGCGCAGCAGCGCCGGGCAAGATCCGCGAAAACTCAGACGCAGTTACCTCTGCGCGCCATTCCAGTCGGCTTTTCCGGACCAGGCGAAAAAGCTCGCTACCCGGCGCTACCACCGCGCCCAGTGCCGCATTGCGCGCAATGATGGTGCCGCTATCGGGTGCCAGAATTTGGGTGTGTTTCAGGCGCAACAATTGGCTGTCCACGGCGGCCTTGGCTGCCTCCAGTCGCGCCTTGGCCATTTGTTCGGCATTGAGCATTTGGCTGATCTGCTGCCCACTTAGAGCCGAATCGTTTTGCAATGCCCGAGCGCGATCTGCATTCATGGCGGCCTCCAGCGCCGCGGCCTGTGCCTCCGCGTATTGCGCGCGCGCCAGCGCCACATCGGCCCGCACGCTGTCGGTGGATAGCTGCGCCATTAGCTGGCCGGCTTTCACTACATCACCCACATTGACCAGCAAGTCAGAAATGCGCATGCCCCCGACTTCTGCAGAAACACTGGCCTCCTGCCATGCGGCCACGTTGCCATTGGCCTGCAGTGTTAGTGGCAAGGTGGATTTCTGCACGCGTGTGGACGTGACCGTAAGCACCGGTTTGCCAGGTGTGGCTGGTTCGGCCGCAAGCGGGGCGACGGTGGAAGTAAGAAATAAACAAGCTGCCAGGGCACTGGTGAGCCAATGGCTAGATCTTCCAACGGCGGCCCTTTCGCGATTCAAATTAAACACTGTCATAACTTCAGTTCTTTCGATTTCAATTCAGTTTTGGATCGCTCTCGGGCACCAACACCGAAGCAGGACCCTGCTCGGTTTGCGCGCTATCCCAGCCGCCACCGGCAGCGCGGTACAGAGCGACCCAAGCGCGGCGACGCTCCCATTGCAAGGCCACCACAAACGACTGGGCGGCATACCAACCGCGGCGCGACTCCTCAAGTTCAAGGCCGCTAAGCATGCCTTGGCGCATACGCGTTTGTGCAGATTTAAAGACCTGTTCCATGCTGGCCAGGCTGCGCTGTGCCTGTTCGCTACGCGCATCGTTCAGCTGCAATTGCAGCAATGCCTCTTCCACTTCACGCACCGCATTGCGCACGCTGGCCTGGTACATCGCCACCTTGCTATCAAAATTAGACTTAGCCGCATCGATATTGGCCAAACGCTGGCCGGCATCAAACACCGGCACCGACAGCGACAGCGGCCCCAAAGACCAGCTGGTCAGGTATTTGTCAGCGCCGGCCATGCTGATTTGCGTCGGGCCCACCGAGCCGCCCAAAGTCAAACGCGGCCATTGCTGTGCCTGCGCGCCAGCCACCTGCGCCGAGGCTTTGTAGACCTCGCGTTCAGCCGCAAACACATCGGGGCGCTGTGCCAAGGTTTGAGCGGGGATGCTGGTGACGGCAAACCCAGCGGTCTCTTGCATGCGGAGTTCCGAAGGCGCAATCAGGCTGCGCACTTGCGACTCGGGCAATGCCGTTAAGGCGACCAAGGCTTTAACACCCATCTCGCATTGGGACGTTTGCTGCGCGAGCCGGGTCCGCGCATCGGCAAGGGCTGCCCGAGCCAAAGAAACTTGCGAGGCAGGCACCATACCGGCTGACAGCAATTGGCCTGAGAAACGCAAACTTTCTTCAAATGAAATACTGATGCGCCGGTCGTTGTCGGCCAAGGCCTGGCACGCACGCGCACCGTAGTAGGCATGTGCAACCTCTGCCGCCAGTGAAACCCGAGCCTCATGCCATTGGGCCTGGCTGGCCTGCAATTGCGCCTGAGCGCCTTCGCGCAATACTTTGTTGGCTCCAACCAGATCAATCTCCCAGCTGGCCTGTATCGAAGCTCCGATGGTGCTAACGACCCCAATATCAGCTTGGTTCTCGCCGCGACTTGCCGCCACCCCAGCATTGACTTGGGGCAGCATGGTGGCACGTGCGGAACTACTGCTAGCGCGTGCCTGTGAAATGAGGGCCAAAGCCTGCTGCAAATTCGGGCTGGCCTGCTGTGCTGCATCCTGCAAACGCAACAAGGCCGGATCTTCCTGCGCTCGCCACCAGTCGCGCAGCGCGCGAATTTGCCCCTCGTAAGGCATGGGCGCTTGCCATTGCGCTACCGGAGTGGCCACCTTAGCCACTGGTTGCTGAGGCAAGGCGCAGGCCGCTACAAGCAGTACGCTGAAAAAGCTGGCAAGCCCCAAAGGCAAGCGGCGTACATGGCGCGTGAAATGCATGGTAATTGAATAAAAAAACGGATCGCAAGGGCTAAAAAAGCCTTTACGGGGCTAGGCGCCCCCAAAAAGCAGCTATTTTCCCCCATGCCGGCAAGCGCTTTTGCGATCAAGGGCATTCGGGCGGCGGTCCCACAAGGTGCTTGCGCAGTGCCCTTTGACCTCAATGCGCGTGCGCCATGCCGCTAACTGCCGTCACTAGCCCAATACCGGCCAGCAGCCAGGTGATTTGCGTAGCGGTTTGCCAGCCGCTCAGTCGTTTTTGCAATTGAGGAATCAAATCAGCCAGGGCCACATAGATAAAGCTGCTGGACGCGACGACAAGGAAGAAAGGCAAATAGTCCTGCAACTGCGCCACCAACCAGTAACCCAATAAACCACCCAGCGCGGTGACCGAACCTGCAATCGACACCTTAACAAGGGCGGCCTGACGGTCTGTGGCGCCTGCGCGTAAAACCACCAAATCACCCATGTGGTGCGGCACTTCGTGAGCCAACACCGCAACTGAGGCGATCATTCCCAAGCGCAAATCGGCCATAAAGGCCGAGGCAATTAACACGCCATCGCCAAAACAATGCACGCTGTCGCCGGCCAGCACCGCCCAGCTGCCGCCCGTATGGCTTTGACCCGAATCCAGTTGCGTCGCATGGTCGTGGTCGTGACCGGTCACTTGGGTATGTCCATGGGAAGCGTGGCTATGGGCGTGCGCACCGTGTTCGTGTCCGTGATGCCAGAGTTCTGCTTTATCCAGCAGAAAGAAAAACACCAGACCTATCAGCAATGTCATGAATAAATCATGTGCGCCTACCTGGCTTTCAAAGGCTTCGGGCAGCAAATGCATAAACGCAGTGGCCAGCAAAGCACCCGCCGCCATACTGAGCATGTGCTGGGTATAGCGTGCCAGCAAACCAAAGCTGAGCGCCGCCGCGACCCACACGCTGCCTATGCCTGCGCATAGCGTTCCGACCAAAATCGCAAAAATAATCACACCAAGTCCTTTTGTATTTGGCCTTGCGGGGCTACGCCCTTGGCTTCAAACCAGTTCGGTAGCTCACTGCATAGCAGGCCCTCGCCCGTCGTATGCACCGAAGAGCTTAACGCCGTCGGCTCCGCCGCAGCGCTAAAAAGAAGCTGCGCCGTTGGGGCATTCTGATCTGGCCTGTGCTGCATCGTGATGGTGTGGATTTGGGGTGGAGGGTCTGGGCGAGGCCTGAAAAGAGGCCTGGGCTGCCCTTACCCGACCAGCGCTTCGTTAGGGCGACTATTGTGCAACAGACTGGCCCATGCATTTATCGCCCTAACGCTAATGCGATTTGGTGCGCAAAGCATCTGCCGGTGTTTCTACCAAAGCTCAATGCGCCTGGTCCCAATTAGGCCCCACGCCCACCTCGGCCAACAGCGGCACTTTTAGTTGCGCCACCCCAGCCATGAGGCGTGGAATTTCGGTGCGCAGCCATTGCACTTCGGCCTGCGGCACTTCGAAAACCAATTCATCATGCACCTGCATGATCATGCGGGTGCCATAGCCGCCCGCATCGAGCGAGCGTTGCACTTGCACCATACTGAGCTTGATTAAATCAGCCGCAGTGCCCTGCATCGGCGCGTTGATGGCGGCACGTTCGGCCCCGGCGCGGCGCTGGCCGTTGGGGGAATTGATTTCCGGCAAATACAAGCGCCGCCCAAACACGGTTTGCACATAGCCTTGCGCCTTAGCCTGCGCCCGGGTGTCGTCCATGTACCGCTTGACACCGGCAAAGCGCGCAAAGTAGCGTTCGATATAGTTTTTCGCCGCTGTGTTGTCGATACCCAAGTTGCGCGCCAGGCCGTAGGCGCTCATGCCGTAAATCAAGCCGAAATTGATAACCTTTGCGTAGCGGCGTTGCTCGCTGCTGACCTGATCCAGTGCCAGACCGAAAACTTCTGCAGCGGTGGCGCGGTGCACGTCCAGGCCTTGGTGAAAAGCCTGCAAAAGCGCCTCATCCCCGCTGATATGCGCCATGATGCGCAACTCGATTTGGCTGTAGTCGGCGCTGGCAATTACGCTGCCTGCAGGCGCTACAAAGGCTTCGCGCACACGCCGGCCCTCGGGCGTGCGGATGGGAATGTTCTGCAAATTCGGGTCATTGCTGGACAGGCGCCCGGTCACAGCCACTGCCTGCGCATAGTGCGTATGCACGCGGCCCGTAGCGGGCAGCGCCAGTTGCGCCAATTTGTCGGTATAGGTGCCCTTCAGTTTGGACAGGCCCCGGTGCTCCAAAATTTTGGCTGGTAATGGAAAATCTTCGGCCAGTTTCTCCAGCACTTCTTCATCCGTGCTGGGCGCTCCAGTGGCGGTTTTCTTTACAACCGGCAAGCCCAATTTCACGAAAAATATTTCGCCGATTTGCTTGGGGCTGCTTAAGTTAAATGGCTGCCCAGCGAGGGCATGCGCCTCTGTCTCTAGCTCCAGAATACGAGCACCCAATTGCTGACTTTGCGCGGCCAGCGTCGGGGCATCGATCAGCACGCCGTTACGCTCAATGCGGTACAGCGCCTCGCTGCTGTCGATTTCCAGCTGGTAGATAAACAGCAAGCCGGCGTCGGCCTGCACGCGCGGCCACAACGCATTGTGTACATCCAGCGTCAGGTCTGCATCTTCGCAGGCGTATTGCGCGGCGCGGGCGATGTCCACCTGATTAAAGCCGATCTGCTGCGCGCCTTTGCCGCACAGGTCTTCAAAGCTCAGCCCTTTGCGGCCCAAATGGCGCTCTGCCAGACTCTCCAGACTGTGCGGCTTATGCACTTCCAGGACATAGCTTTGCAGCATGGTGTCGTGTACATAACCGCGCACCTCGATTCCGTGGTTGGCAAACACATGGCGGTCGTATTTCACATGCTGCCCCAGCTTGGGCTTGGTGGCGTCTTCGAGCCAGGGTTTGAGCAGGGCTAATACTTCGTCACGCGGCAACTGGGCCGGTGCGTCCGGGTAGCGGTGCGCCAATGGGATGTAGGCGGCAGCACCTACCGCCACGCTCAGGCTGATGCCCACGATTTCGGCGCGCATGGCGTCTAGTGAAGTGGTTTCCGTGTCCACTGACACTAACTCTGCCGATGCAATCAGCGCAAGCCAGCGTTGCAACGCTGCATGGTCCAAAACCGTCTCGTAGTCGGTGGCACGCGCCAGCAAGGAGTGCGTTACCTCGCTACTTTGGTCCTGAGTGTTTGCAGCACTTGCAGGGCTTTGCGCCGCAATGTCGCCAAACAAATCCGCGCCTGCGCTCTGGGACTTTGCCACCGCTTTTTCCAATTGCCCGGCGACTGTGCCTGCCAGACCCTTAAAACCAAAACGCAGGTAAAACGCATGCAAACCCGCCAAGTCCTCCGGGCCGCAAAGCAAATCAGAGAACTCGGGTAGCGAGGGCAGCCATTCCTTGAGTTCGCAATCGGTTTTGATGGTGAGCAACTGGCGCGCCGTGGGCAACCATTCCAAGGCGCTGCGCAAGTTTTCGCCGACCGCGCCTTTGATAGCGGCCGCGTTGTCAACTACGCCTTGCAGGTTCCCATACTCCTGCAACCATTTCACTGCGGTTTTCGGCCCGACCTTGCTCACGCCAGGGACGTTGTCCACGGTGTCGCCGACCAAGTTCTGATAGTCCAGCATCAGGTGCGCCGGTACGCCAAACTCTTCCAACACACCCGCCACATCGCGGCGCTTGCCGTTCATCGTGTCGATGATGGTGATGCGCTCGTTGACCAATTGCGCCAGGTCTTTGTCCCCGCTGCTGACGACCACATCCATGCCACGTGCGGCAGCCAGCACGGCCAGGGTGCCTATCACGTCATCGGCCTCGACGCCTGGAACATCCAGTACTTGCATGCCTAGCAGGCGGACCATTTCGTGAATCGGCTGGATCTGGGCACGCAAATCATCGGGCATGGGTGCGCGCTGGGCTTTGTAAGCCGGGTAGATGGCGTCCCGGAAGGTCGGACCCTTGGCGTCAAACACACAGGCCACGTAGGCGGCAGGCACTTCTTTGCGCAGGGCCTGCATCATGTTGACCATGCCGCGCAGCGCGCCGGTGGGGGTGCTGGTGGGGTCACCGGGCACAGCGCGCAAATCGGGCATGGCATGAAAAGCGCGGTAGAGGTAGCTGGAGCCGTCAATCAGCAACAAAGCGGGCGTGGGAGCGGTGGAGTTGGGGTGCATGGCGGCATTTTGCCTGCCGCCTTGGGGGGCAAAGAGCGCCGCCTACAATCGCGCCCGGTGCCACAGCGGGTCTGCCCTGGTCTTGGCGCCCACATAGTCCGCACGGCCTCTCGGCTATGCGCCCCTCATTCAGGTTTGCTTCATGGCGGTTTACACCCAAGTTTCCTTCGACCAGGCCGATGCCTTTTTCCGCACCCTGGGGCTGGGGCCGCTGACCCGTCTGGAGGGCTGCGCCGGGGGCATTGAAAACACCAATTACTTTGCCGACACCGCGCAAGCGCGCTATGTGATTACTCTTTTCGAGCGCCTAAGCGCCGAGCAACTTCCTTATTACCTGCGCTTGATGCGTCACCTCGCGGAGCACGGCATCCCCGTGCCCGACCCGGCCGCCGATGCGCAAGGCCAATTGCTGCACAGCCTGCAAGAGCGGCCTAGCTGTGTGGTGAGCCTGTTGGCAGGTAAAAGCGAATTGCAGCCCGGAACCAACCATTGCGCGCAAGTAGGCGCCATGCTGGCACGCATGCATCTGGCCGGTCGCAGCTTTGACATGCAGCAACCCAATTTGCGTGGCCTGGACTGGTGGAAGCAGACCGTGCCCGAAGTGCTGCCCTTTGTCACGCCCGATCAAAGCGTGCTGTTAAAAAATGAATTGCAGGTGCAGGCTTCCCTAGCGGAAAGCGCAGATTACGCGGCCTTGCCACGCGGCCCCATCCATGCCGACTTGTTCCGCGACAACGTGATGTTTGCGCCCGACACACAAGGTAGCGCGCAGCTGACCGGCTTTTTTGATTTTTACTTCGCCGGGCATGACGCCTGGGTATTTGATATTGCCATCTGCCTGAACGACTGGTGTGTGGACACCGCCAACGGCGCAGCCGACGCAGCCCGCACCGATGCCTTCATGCAAGCCTATACCGGCGTGCGAGCCTTGGAAGCGGCAGAACACGCCGTCTTTGCCAGCATGCTGCGCGCCGCTGCGCTGCGGTTTTGGCTCTCGCGCTTGTGGGACTTACACCTGCCACGCCAAGCGACCATGCTCAAGGCACACGACCCTGCCCCCTTTGAGCGCATACTGCGCCATCGAATTGCCCACCCTCTTCATTGGCGTGCGCCATCAGGCGCCACCAGTCCTACTGCATGAAACTTCATATCGTTCCCGCACGCCAAGGCATCCTCTGGGTCAAGCTTGGCATGCGCACGTTTCTGCGCCAACCGCTGGCGCTGACCGGTCTGTTTTTTATTTTTATGGCGCTGATGTCCGTCATTTCCATGGTGCCTATCATCGGCAATGTGCTGGCTCTGGCCCTGTTGCCCGGTGCGACGCTGGGGCTGATGGTGGCCACGCAAGAGGCGCTCAAAGGCCAGTTCCCCATGCCCAGCGTTTTGTTTGCCGGATTTCGAGCCGGGCGCGCGCAGTTGCGAGCCATGCTGATTTTGGGCGGACTCTATGCACTGGGTTTTGTAGGCGTGCTGGGCCTGTCTGCCCTGGCCGATGGCGGCAAATTTGCACAAATGTATTTGCTGGGCGGTGCGGTCAGCAGTGAGGTATTGCAAGACCCTGCATTTGAAGCCGCCACCATAGTGGCCCTGGTGTTTTATATGCCCTTGTCGCTCTTGTTCTGGTTCGCACCGGCACTGGTCTATTGGGACAACGTCAGTCCGATGAAAAGCCTGTTCTTTAGCATGGTGGCGTGCATACGCAATATCGGCGCGTTCACGGTCTACAGCGTGGTGTGGATGTTGGCCTTTATGGTCATAGGCCTGGGCGTGGTGTTGGTGGCCGGTTTGTCTGGCAGTGAAGAGGCCGTTGCCTTGGTGCTCTATCCCACAGCCATGGTGATGGCGGCCATGTTTTTTAGCTCAATTTACTTCACCTACGCCGATAGCTTCAGCATCCCTACGGTGCACCTGGCCTGAGTTAGCCTTGAATCGCTAGCGGGCATCTCTACAAAGGTAGCGAGTCAAGCACAACCGCTTATGGCAAAAACATCAACGCTTTGCTGAGTTGGTACAAACCAAACCCCAGCAAGGCGAACGCGGATACGCCCAGCATCGCGTGCTTGATACCTTCGCCAGAGCGCGCCGCCAAACCGAAGACCAAGACAATCGCGGCCAAACCACCTACCAGCGTAAGGTAAAAGCCGCCGATAAAAGATAGCCCGTAGGCTGGCGACTCGCGCCAACCCGCAACCAAAATGGGCCCGGTTACCAAAGTCCAAAAAATGTAAGGTCCGGGGCTAAGCATATTCATCACCACCGCCTTGCCCATCGGCAGCCCGGCTTCCACCTCCAAAACGCCTGGCACCGGGGGCGCACGCCACGCGCGCAAAGCGCCCCAGGCCAGGTACAAAATGAACACACCGCTCACCCCATACAGGACCTGCTCCATCCAAACTGGCAATTGCGACAGCACCAGCAGGCAAAGGGCAATGATGGGACCGTCGCTGAGTAAAGGCGCCAAAGCCGAGGGCAGAGTGCGGCGCCAGCCCTGGCTGATAGATTGTGAAATCAGGTAGGTTTGAAACGGCCCTGGCTGCGAAGCCGCAGCGAAACCAAACCCTATTCCCTGAAGCAAATACAACCACATCGGCGGCATTTTAGGCCTCGTTGAACCAGGCTTCACACAACTGTCATGGCGGTTGCGTAGCATGCGCCGCTATGAGAAAAGTCTCTTACGCCAGCACTTCGTCTACCCGCCCATTACTCGCTTCAAGCCTGCGTGAACGCGCAGTCTTTAAAGTGCTTCGCCATCGCCTTCGCGGCCTTTGTGTGACACTGTTCTTGGGGTCCTTGATTCCGCTAGCGTTGGGACAAACCCTCGCGACACAAGACTTGCAATTTGATACGCCGCGACTGCGAATGACCGAGTTTTTCGAATTGCCAGTGGGCCCCAAGGGCTTACAAATTAGCCAGACTTTGCGCGAGGCGCAGGGTAAAAGAGTTGCGATAGAAGGTTATGTGGTTCAACAAGAAGTTGCGGCACCCGGTCAATTTTTACTGACACCGCGCCCGGTACAAATGAGCCAGCATGCGGATGGTGAGGCTGACGATCTGCCTCCCTCCACGCTACTGGTTTGGCTGCCCGCCGACCAACAAGACTGGATGGTCGCCTACACACGCGGGCTGGTGGAGGTGGTGGGCGTACTGGATCTCGGCCGCCAGGAAAGCAAGGATGGGCGCGTTACCTGGGTTCGCTTGCAACTGGACAGCGAAGCCACACAGCGCATGAATGCTGCCCAATTCTTTAGCTACCGCCACGCTATGCAGCACAAGCACTGAATTCGCACACCGAGCCTTGCTTAGGGCTTTTTATCAAATTAATGCATCCGCTAATTTGTTTACCAGGAGTATGAAAATGACAAAGTTGAAAAACTGCCCTGCCAGGCTTATGGCCGCGCTGGCATCGGCATGGCTGGCTAGCGCTGCATATGCCGCGCCCACGGTGACTCGCCTGACACCGCCTAGCGAGCTCTTCAGTAGTGGCCAGGCCGCACCGGTGATTGCCCGCTTTTTACCGGGCCAGCTTTTTGACTTGCAGGCCACTATCCGTCCTGATGATGCATCCAAGCAAATCAGCAGCGCAGTGTTTGCCGTGGACGGCAAAACCATTACCGCGCCAGTAGCCCTGAAGACCTGCGAAGCCGCCTGCCTGAAAGGTGTGCCAGCCAACGCCACGCTGGCCAGCATCCGCGCGTTCAGTATGGACAAGCCCGGCCTGCACAGCCTTCGGGTGACTGCTACGCAAAGTGATGGTCAAACCGTGACCGCAGAAGGCAATTTTGAAGTGGTGCCGCTGCTACCCGGCGCCCAGAAGGTCAAGAACATCATCATCCTGCTGGGCGATGGCATGGGCGCGGCCCAGCGCACTGCTGCGCG
>Ga0214919_10000593_pt1 | contig 61541 bp, 46 predicted proteins | sample LL1503_MetaG_FD_177994 | JGI IMG/M metagenome (GOLD analysis project Ga0214919, IMG submission 177994) | Freshwater microbial communities from Lake Lanier, Atlanta, Georgia, United States - LL-1503 | ecosystem: Environmental > Aquatic > Freshwater > Lake | place: USA: Georgia | collected... | reverse complement strand
GTAATCTTTTTCAAATTCACGCACTTTATTTTCAGGAATTAAATCCAAAGCTCCTGTCGTTGCTAAGTAAATCATCGCTACCTGATCTTCCACTCGCTGAGGAGCAAATTGAGGTTGCTTTAACATCTCTAAATTACGACGACCACGGTCAATCGTTAATTTTGTAGACGCATCTAAATCTGAACCAAATTTAGAGAAGGCCTCCAATTCACGGAACTGTGCTTGATCTAATTTTAAGGTTCCAGCTACTTTTTTCATCGACTTAATTTGGGCATTACCTCCTACTCGAGATACCGAAATACCTACATTGATCGCCGGACGAATACCCGCATTAAATAAATTGGTTTCCAAGAAAATCTGACCATCCGTAATTGAGATCACGTTGGTTGGAATATAGGCAGAAACGTCACCCGCTTGAGTTTCAATGATTGGAAGGGCCGTTAATGAACCACCTCCTTTAACAATACCTTTGATGGAATCTGGTAAATCATTCATCGCTCTTGCGATATCATCTGAGCTATTGATCTTAGCTGCACGCTCTAATAAACGCGAGTGAAGATAAAAAACGTCTCCTGGATAGGCTTCACGTCCTGGTGGGCGACGAAGCAACAATGAAACTTCACGGTAAGCGACTGCTTGTTTTGATAAATCATCATAAACAACCAAAGCGGGTCTACCGGTATCACGGAAAAACTCGCCGATGGCTGCACCTGTAAATGGAGCATAAAACTGCATTGGCGCAGGATCAGCAGCAGAAGCCGACACAACTACCGTATAGTCCATCGCTCCAGCTTTACGTAAGGTTTGCTCTACTTGCTTAATTGTACTTGCTTTTTGACCAATGGCCACATAAATACAATACACTGGCTCCCCTTTGTCGAAAAATTCTTTTTGATTGATAATCGTATCAATACAAACAGCTGTTTTTCCTGTTTGACGATCCCCAATCACAAGCTCACGCTGACCACGTCCCACTGGAATCATAGCGTCTATCGCTTTAATTCCTGTTTGTAATGGTTCAGTTACTGGTTGGCGGAAAATTACTCCCGGTGCTTTACGCTCCAAAGGCATTTCATATAAAGTACCCGTGATCGGTCCATGACCATCGATCGGCTCTCCTAAGGTATTCACAACACGTCCCAAAATCCCATCACCTACCTGAACAGAAGCAATCATATTGGTCCTCTTCACGGTATCACCCTCTTTCACTAATTTGGAATCTCCTAAAAGTACGGCTCCCACATTGTCTTCCTCCAAGTTCAAGGCTAATGCCTTTAAGCCATTTTCGAAAACAATTAATTCTCCGGCTTGAACATTCGAAAGACCGTAAATACGGGCCACACCATCACCCACTTGGAGTACGGTGCCTATTTCTTCTAATTCTGCTTGCGTTTTAGCCTGCGATAACTGCTCCCTAAGGATGGCTGAAACTTCATCTGGTCTTACTGATGCCATATCGAAATGGTGGTTTATTGATTTTGATAAATTGTACTAAATTCGGGTGCAAAATTAGTCACGAAATTTGAATATTCCCATAAAATATTCAAAAAAAGACCTTTTAATTTAGACTTTTTTTAGAATGATTCTTTATGTTTAAAATTTCCCTTGTTAATTGCCGTTAAAATTCTTGGGAAAGAGTCATTTTTCATTATCTTCGAAACTTTATTTACCTAATTTATAAAACATGAAATTTTCTTATTTAAAGCTTATTACTCTTTGTGCGATGGTTTCATCCACTTTTATTTCCTTAGCTCAAACAAAAGTCCCTGCTAATAAAAGCTCAAAACCCAAATCTAATTCGGTTGCTTCCAAAGCCAAAAGTTCTGATGTATCTAAATCTGCCTTGAAATTTAATACTTCCTTAGACTCCGTTTCCTATGCGGTAGGTGTTTTAGTAGCCCAAAATTTTAAATCGCAAAGTGTAACCTTAAATGTGGAGATGGTTGCCAAAGGATTTGCGTCTGTAATGACTGGAAATAAATTGTCCATGACTGAGGCTGAATGTCAAAATATCATGAACACCTTTATGATGAAAAATCAAGAGCGCCAAGCAGCTGAAAACGCGAAACAATTTTTTCCGAATAAAGAGGCAGGCGAAAAGTTTTTGGCGGATAATAAAAAGAAGGATTCTGTTATGACAACTGCAAGTGGTCTGCAATATAAAGTGATTAAAATGGGTACAGGTCCAAAACCTTTAGCTACGGATAAAGTTAAGACTCATTATCACGGAACTTTGATTGATGGATCTGTGTTTGATTCATCGGTCCAACGAGGTGAACCAGTTTCATTTCCAGTTTCAGGTGTGATCCCGGGTTGGGTTGAGGCGCTCCAATTAATGCCAGTGGGTTCTAAGTGGAAGTTATACATTCCTCAAGAATTAGCTTATGGAATTCGTGGAGGAGGTCAGACGATTAAACCTTATTCTGCTTTAGTTTTTGAGGTGGAATTGTTAGAAATAGAAAAATAAGTTTGAAACATTACAAAATTTATGAAGAAGATACTGCCGCTTTTAATTCCCATATCTTTCATTTTTGTCCTTTTTCTTCACGGCAAAACACAAGGAGATTTACCTGGTAGCAATGCTCGTTACCAAGAGGGTGATTTAAAACCAACGGAAACTCAGAAAAAGGTCGAGCGATTGGTTTTTGGGATTTTGAGTAATTATCATTACCGCAAAATAGCTGTTAATGATTCTTTGTCTTCTAAAATTTATGATGCGTACATCAAGGAGTTAGATCCTAATAAGGTATTTTTTATTGCTTCTGACATTGAAGATTTGGAAAAGTTTAGATTTACTATCGACGAGCAACTCAGCGCTGGGGATCTTACCTCAGCTTTCCAAATTTATAATTTATATCAAACACGTTATAAAGAGCGTTATGCGTTTATTCATGCTGTTTTAAATAAGCCTTTTGATTTTAATGCGGATGAAACCTATCAGCCTAATCGAGATAAAGCCGTTTGGGCAAAGACTGCGGAAGAGCTAAACGATTTTTGGCGCAAAGATATTAAACGTCAATTCTTAGATTGGAAAATTGGCGGCAAGGCGGATACCACTGCCGTTCGTGAGATGAAGGAGCGTTACGCCAGGTCCGAAAAATACATGGCACGTACTAAGTCTGAGGATGTATTTCAAATTTTCATGAATGCTTACACGGAAAGTATCGATCCACACACGTCGTACATGATACCAAAAGCAGCCCAGGAGTTCAATAAGGACATGGCTCAAAGCTTTGAAGGTATAGGGGCAACGCTTCGTTTAGAGGGTGATTATGTGACCATTCAGGATTTGGTTCCAGGTGGCCCAGCCTTTAGAAGTAAATTAATAAATCCCAAAGACCGTATTGTGGGGGTAGCCCAAGGCGATGAGGGTAGCTTCGTTGATGTGATTGGTTGGTTTACCGATGACGCCGTTAAATTAATTCGTGGGCCTAAAGGCACTGTAGTCCGACTTAAAATCCTTCCTGCTTCCGGGGTGACTGGTTCGCCGACCAACGAGATCCGAATAGTACGTGAAAAAATTAAATTAGAAGAGCAAACTGCGAAGAAAGAAGTGTTGGTTTTCAATCAAGGCGACAAAAAAATTAAATTAGGATTGATTACCATTCCGATGTTTTACCGAGATTTTGAGGGAGCAAGAAAGCGTGAGGCCGATTTTAAATCGACCACGTCAGATGTAAAGAAATTTTTAGGGGAATTTAAGCAAGAAGGAATCGATGCATTGATAGTAGATCTTCGCAACAATGGGGGAGGTTCATTAATTGAGGCCATCGATTTAACGGGTTTGTTTATTACCAAAGGACCTGTCGTTCAAAGAAAACAATCGGACGGCAAGATAACGCAAGAATTAGACCGTGATCCAGAGCAATCCTATGACGGACCTTTGGCGATTATGATCAACCGTTTTTCTGCTTCTGCTTCGGAGATTTTTGCAGCTGCCATTCAAGATTATAAGCGAGGTATTATTGTAGGCGAGCAATCTTACGGAAAAGGTACGGTTCAATCGGTCGTTGATTTAGACAATTACATGGCCAACGAAAAAGAGCCGGTGGGCCAATTGAAAATTACCTTAGAGAAATTTTACCGCATTAATGGAAGTTCAACCCAACATAAAGGAGTGAGTCCTGATTTTGCCATGCCATCAGCATTTTCAGCTGAGGAGTTTGGGGAAAGTTCTCAGCCAAGCGCTTTGCCATGGGATATGATTGCATCTACGATCTTTACGCCAACCTTGCATGTTAACCCAGCGGTACTTTCCAAAGTACAAACGGGCTTTAATGTTCGTTTAAAAACGAAACCAGATTTGGTGAAATTAAAAGAAGATTTTAATCGTTGGAAAAAAATTAAAGAAACCAATTCCATTTCATTGAATTTAACCAAGCGGAAGAAAGAATTGGATGATCAGAAGAAAAAACCGGATGAGGCTCAAGCAGTAGAGGATGCGTTGTCGGGTGGCAATGGACCTACGACTTCTGAAACCGATGCAGATAAAAAAGCAAAATCGACGGCCGATAAACATGCAAAAGATGTTTATTTGAAGGAGACGCAACAAATTGTGGCCGATTGGCTTCAGGCATTAAGCCCCAAAGTAGCTAAATTAAACGCTCCTAAATAGTATTATGATGGATTCAAAGGCTTTATTAGCGAAGGCTCTGCCTTGCGTTAGAGAAACGGGTCAATGGATTCAGTCGGCAATCAGCCAAGTAAAATCAGGGGATATTATTTACAAGGGAACGAATGACTTGGTTTCATTTGTAGACCAACAAGCCGAATCGAAATTAAAGGATGGTTTGTCGGCCATTTTTCCAGAAGCACAATTTATCGCTGAAGAGAGTGATTCTACCTATGATGAGGTTGGCAATGGGTATTATTGGGTCATTGATCCTTTAGATGGTACCACGAATTTCTTACATGGATTACCTGTTTATGCGGTTTCAGTGGGATTGATTTATAACAAGCAGCCCATTTTAGGTATGATTTATGAGCCTAATCAGGATGAGATGTTTTATGCCTCCAAAGGAAATGGGGCTTTTTTAAACGATAAATCGATTCAAGTTTCACCTGCTGAAACATTGGCGACGAGTTTGTTGGCGACCGGGTTTCCTTATTATGATTTTTCATATCAGGATCGTTACCTTGATTTATTAAAGGAATTAATGCAGAAATCGCATGGGCTTAGACGAATGGGAGCGGCCTCGATCGATTTAGCCTATACGGCTTGTGGTCGATTTGAAGGATTTTTTGAGGCAAATCTAAAGCCTTGGGATGTGGCAGCAGGAAAAATAATTATTGAGGAGGCCGGTGGACGCGTGACTAATTTCAGTGGGGGCGAGGATGTGATTTTTAGTGGAGAAATTATTGGAGCAGGACCTATTTTTGATGAATTTTTATCAACTTTGCAACGCAAATGGTTTTTAGATAAATGATGGAAGAAGTATTGATATTTATCGTTTTTGCTGCTGCGGTCTTTTATGTGATCAGAATGGTGTATAACGCCTTTTTTGCTCATTCAAATGCGGGTTGCGCAAAAGGCTGTGGTTCTTGCCAAACCTCATTGCCTACATTTTCTGATGACTTACCTCAACCCAATGCTAAGTCTTGAAAGATTCCACTCAAGGTAAGATCGTTGACTTGCGCATTATTCGCCGTATTTATGGGTTTTTGAAGCCATATCAATTCAGCTTTTGGTTATTGGTTTTTTTAATTCTTTGCATGGCTGCCGTTTCTCCAGCCGTCCCCTTATTGATTCGTTATACCCTTGATCACTATGTTTCAGCGGATCAAATTTCCAATCTTATTCGAATGTTTTTTTACATGCTCGGGGTGTTATTTTTACATACGGGCTTGCAATTTTCCACGAGTTATTTAGCAGGTTATTTGGGGCAAACAGTCATTAAAGATATTCGGGTTCAGTTATACACTAAAATTGTTCATCTCAAATTGTCCTTTTTTGATCATACGCCGATTGGCCGATTGGTAACAAGGACAGTTTCTGATATAGAGACGTTAAATGATGTCTTTTCGGAGGGTTTGGCCTCCATAGCCGGTGATTTACTGCAGTTGGTTTTGATTGTTGGCGTCATGTTTTATACGGATTGGCGTTTGACGCTGGTTATTTTGGCCACGGTACCTTTCATGGTTTTTTCCACCTACGTGTTTAAAGAATACATTAAAAAATCGTTTAATGAGGTTCGGTTGGCAGTGGCAAATCTGAATTCTTTTGTGCAAGAACATATTTCGGGTATGATGGTGGTTCAGCTTTTTCATGCGGAGGAGCGGGAATTAAAGAAGTTTGATCGGATTAACATGGCTCATCGGGATGCTAATATCAAAGGAATTTTGGCCTATTCCTTATATTTTCCCGTAGCTGATGTGATTGCTGCAGTGGGTTCTGGGTTAATTGTTTGGATGGCATCCACGTATATTTTAAAAGAACAAATTACGGTAGGCACATTGACGGCCTTTATTATGTTTATCAATTTATTTTTTAGACCCATTCGTATGTTGGCCGACCGCTTTAATACTTTACAAATGGGGATAGTGAGTACGGAAAGGATTTTGACTTTGTTGGATTCGGAGGATTACATTCAAAATAATGGGGTGGTTTTGGCGAATGAATTGAAAGGACATATTCAATTCAAGGAAGTTAGCTTTGCTTATATTGAGCCGGAATATGTGGTTAAAAACGTGAGTTTTGAAGTAAAACCTGGTTCTACGGTGGCGATTGTAGGTGCAACGGGTGCAGGAAAATCATCCATTATTGGCTTATTAAGTCGAATGTATGATGTCCAATCTGGAATTATTGAAATTGACGGAGTGGCTTTACCGGATTATGAAATTGGCAGTTTGCGGAAGCATATATCGGTGGTCTTGCAAGATGTATTTTTGTTTAGTTCGTCTATTGCTTATAACATTCATTTGGGTGATACTGAAATAACGCATGAACAAATTGTGGAGGCGGCTAAGGCGGTTGGCGTGCACGATTTTATTCTAAGTTTACCCGGTGGATATGACTATGAGGTGATGGAAAGAGGGGCTACATTGAGTGTGGGTCAGCGCCAATTGATTTCTTTTGTTCGGGCGCTGGTACATAATCCTAAAATTATTGTATTGGATGAGGCGACAAGTTCTGTGGATACTGAATCTGAATTGCTTATTCAGTCGGCCATTTCTACTTTAATGAAAGGGAGAACTTCGGTGGTTATTGCACATCGATTGTCTACGATCCGACATGCTAACCAGATTTTGGTGATGGATAAAGGAGAGATAAAAGAGCGGGGAACACATGAAAATTTATTAAAATTAAATGGTTTATATGCTCAATTGTATCATTTACAATTTAGTAAGTCAGTTTAATTCGGTAGGTAAAACAAATATGATTATCTTTGCGATCTTATGAATTTGAAAAAATATATTTTAGTGGGATTCGTTGCTGTGTTGGGCTTAAGTTCATGCGGTAAATTTGAGAAATTTAGAAAAAGTGCTGATTTGCCTACTAAGTATAAGGCGGCGGTCAATTACTACAAGAAGAAAGATTTTTCAAAGGCGGGTATTCTGTTTGACGAGATTATGCCTTTGATGAAAGGGGATTCTACTCAGGAGTTGGCCACTTTTTATCAAGCCTATTGTGACTTTAATTTAGGCAGCTATACCTTAGCTAGTTCACATTTTAAGAAATTTGCGGAGGTTTTTTCTCGCTCTGAATTTGCTGAGGAGGCGATTTATATGTCGGCCTTTTCTTTGTATAAAGATTCCCCCAATTTCAATTTGGATCAAACGGGAACGTTGGCGGCGATCAATGAAATTCAGTCCTATCTAAATAATTACCCTGAGACGAAGTTTAAGGACGATTGTACCAATATCATTAAGGAATTAAGGAAAAAATTGGAGAAGAAAGCGTATGAAAAAGCGAAGCTTTATTATAAGACTTCACCTTTTAATATTGCTTCTTTAAAGTCGTCTGTGATTGAGATTACTAATTTCCAACGTGATTTCCCGGATTCGGATTATAGTGAAGAGATGGCTTATATGAAGGTATTGGCGCAGTATGATTTGGCCAAGAGCACGATTGAATCGAAGCAAAAAGAGCGTTACGCAGAAGCATCCAAATTTTATTTGGATTTAATCGATAAGTATCCTCAAAGTGCCTACTTGAAAGAAGGAGAGAAAATGTATGAATTGAGCAATAAGGAAGTGGAGCGAATTGCTAAATTGGAGGCTGAGTATAAGGCTATGTTAGAAAAAGAGAAATCCAATACATCAAAAGTGGCTACTGGACCTCAGTAGTTTTTGTCCTAGAAATTATTTAATTTTGCAATCTTAATTAAAAAAAATAACGAGATGTCTAAGATCCAAACAAATCCATCCATCATTACACGTGATGTTGATAAAATTGCTGTAAAGACAGGAAATGTATATGAGTCTGTGTCTATTATAGGCCAAAGAGCGCGTCAAATCTCAAGCAAAATGAAAGAGGAGTTGTCGGGCAAATTGTCTGAATTCGCTTCTTCTGTGGATAATTTGGAAGAAATTTTCGAAAACCGTGAGCAGATCGAAATTTCAAAATATTATGAGCGTATGCCTAAGCCATCTGCTTTAGCGATAGACGATTTTTTAACGGATAAAGTTGATTATCGTTTACGTGAAGAGGGTACCGAAGAGAAATAATATTTTCCGAATGATTTCACTATGAAATCTATTTTAATTGTAATTCTATGCTTATTAGGCTCCCGAGTGTTAAACGCTCAGGAGCTTCAAGCTTTGGTTACGATTAATACCGAGCAATTGCAGCTCGACCAACAGCGAGGATCATCCCAAATTTATACTGAATTGCAGCGAACAGCTCAGGATTTTCTATCGGGCCGTCGCTGGTCTATGGACAATTTTGCACCTGAAGAAAAAATCAAATTAAGCATTAATTTATTGTTGACAAAAGCCTCTGCCCAAGGAGATTTTGAAGCGAATGCCCGCGTCCAAGTATTAAGACCCGTTTTTGGAACGTCTTATGAAACGGTTATTTTAAATATGATCGACAAGAGTTTTAATTTCAAGTTTCAAACAGGGACACCCATCACGTACAATGATAATTCTTTTATTGACAATTTAAGCTCCTTGCTGGCCTATTATGCCTATTTGTCTTGCGCCTATCACTATGATTCTTTTGGTAAATATGGCGGTGATTTCTTTGTGCAAAAATTGAATAATTTAACAAACCTAGCTCAGACTTCAGGGTCGGGTTGGGGCGTGGTTACCGACGTTCGATCCCGCTTGTCGATAGCTGAAAATTTGATTAATCAACAAGTGCAAGGGATGCGCGAAGTGAATTATATCTACCATCGGATTTTATTGGATTCATTTAAGGAAAAGCCTGATGAGGCGCGCAAGGGGATTTTAGATCTGCTGAATCAGATTCGATCGGTGAACCAATTAAGGCCTGGAGCAGCCAACATCCGTGTGTTTTTTGATGCCAAATCGGATGAGATTTTTTCGATTATGGATGAGGCGACGGTTTCGGAGCGCCAACAAGCCTTCGCGTATTTGAGTTTATTGGATCCGATTCGTACAGAGCAGTATCGGAAATTGATTCGATAGATTTTTTCCCTTAAAAACATTTTAACATATTGCACTTATTACTTGAACTTACAAGATGAAAATAGTACAAACTTATTTTTTAATTTTTTTTGCGATTATCCTCTTGGAATCTTGCAAAACGGTAAGGGTTAAGGAGAGCAAAATGAATGCTTCCATTCAGGAATCAATGTCTAAGGCTATAAAATGGCAAGAATTGAATCCAATTTTCGCAAAATCACCTACAGATTGGACTAATGGCGCATATTACCTTGGAGTGGTAAAAGCGCATGAGTCGACTAAAAATAATGACTTTCTTACGGTTTTAAAATCCATGGCTAAGCGAAATGCTTGGAAGCCTTGGGAACGCTTTTATCATGCAGACGACATGAACATATGTTACAGTTATTTATATCTTAATTCTGTTGATCATTTAAATGCCAATTTGCTTCCTACAGATAGCTTTATCAAAGATCATTTATACAAGCCACATCCATGGAAAAGTGGTTTGAGCGGGGTGAATCTGCAAGGAAAAAATGAGCCTGAAGAAAAAAATACTTTGTGGTGGTGGTGCGATGCATTGTTTATGGCACCTCCAGTGATTACTCGCTACGCAAAGCAAATGAATGATGAATCTTTTCTTAAGGAAATGGATAAGTATTATTTGGAGTCATATGAATTATTATATGACAAAAAACAGCATCTTTTTTCAAGAGATTCTCGATTTTTATGGAAAGGTATTGACTCTGATATTAAAGAGAAAAATGGAAATAAAGTTTTCTGGTCAAGAGGTAATGGTTGGGTAATTGCAGGCTTAGCTTTAGTTTTGAATGATTTACCTAAAAATTATCCGAATCGAATTTTTTATGAAAAATTATTTCTTGAAATGTCTGAGCGAATAAAAAATTTGCAGCCCGAAGATGGTTTATGGCGTACAAGTTTATTGTCACCGGAATCATATGCTCATGGAGAAGTCAGTGGAAGTGGCTTTTTTACCTTTGCTCTTGCTTGGGGAATTAATCATGGTTTATTGAAAAAATCAGAATATAAGCCTGTAGTTATTAAAGCTTGGGAAGCTATAGCAGCTTGCCAACAAGAAAGTGGAAAGGTAGGTTGGGTTCAAAATATTGGTGCAAATCCTGTGCCTGTTAGTTCTGATAGTTGGCAAAATTTTGGAACCGGAGCTTTTTTAATGGCTGGAAGTGAAATTTTAAAATTAAACGGGAATTAAAAAGGAGAATATGTTCAATAAAAGTCAGATTTTCAAAGATTGTAATTTTACTTAGGCCTAATTTCTAAAATCATCACCGTCTCCGTTTTATCATTGACTTTATTTCGATTGTCGATTCGATGTCCCATCACCCAAACAACGGATCCTTTGCTCAGTAAGATTTGCGTATTTTTTTTGATGTTCAATGGTACTTTTTTATCTGTCAAAAAATCTGAAATCAGTTTTTTGGAATTCATACCTAAGGGACAAAACCAATCTCCTTCTTGATACTTTCTGATTTCTAAGGGAAATTCTAGGCTATCCGCATCTAGACAGGCAATGTTGGGCGAAGTGGATGGCACAAATGATTCATTATTTTCCTCGATAAAAATGTGTAGATCATTGGATCCAAACTCAACGATTTCATCTTCCTCTTGGATTAAGATAGGTTTGAATGCTGCGTGATCTTTAGGACTAATGACCCATTGATTTCGATCGATGTTTAGCATATGACTTGGCGATTCAAAGAGTTTCCCCACCTTTTCTGCCGGGTGCGCAATTATTTGATTGATCACCCCAAAAGAAAAATTGAATTCCTGTAGATATTGTTGGGCGATTACCGACCATTTTTCTACCGAAAATCCCGCGTCTATGGGTACGTAAATATTTCCATCTGCATCATTTAAAACTCGATTGACTTTAAATTCATTTAATTCCGCTGATATCCAATGTTCAATATTTCGAATTTTCTCACTGGTATCCGCGAGCGTTTGTTCAAATTGAGAATTTAACTCTTGGAATTTTGGCATAATTTCATGCCTTATAAAATTCCGTTGGTATTTAGTCGTAGAATTACTCGAATCTTCACGCCAAGCTAATTTTTGTTCGACTACAAAATCATAGATCGTTTCCTGACTCGCAAAAGAAAGAGGCCTAATGATATGCCCGTTTTTTATGGGGATCCCGTGAAATCCCGCCAAGCCCGTTCCTCGGGTGAGGTTGATCAACATCGTTTCGGCACTGTCCAATTGGTGATGACCGGTCGCTATAAAATCATAATTGTTTTTAATTCTGATTTCTTCAAACCAAGTATATCGTAGAATTCTGGCTGCCACTTGCGTCGACAACTTTTCCTTTTCAGCAAAAGCATTTGTATCAAAGCATATCGAGTGATAGGGTACTTTTAGTGTTTTGGCAAACTTTTTCACAAATACCTCATCGGCCAATGATTCTTCTCCCCGTAAACTGAAATTTACATGCGCGATACCAAAATTAAATTTGGCCAATGAAAACAATTTGGATAATATAATGGAATCAATTCCCCCACTGACCGCAATCAGTATTTTTTGATCTGGCTTGAATAAATTCTCTTTTTGGACAAAATTGATAAAATCTTCCAGCATAAAATTGGTAAATTGCGCGTTCAAAACAATTAGCGAAATTAACGATTCGCTTTTAAGATGCCGTATATTATTAGAATTTTAATGTTTTTCTTTTTGGTTTTGCCGTGGATAAGTCAGGGACAAAGCCAAGTAGAATTAATTAAGGCCGATAGCTTAAAGGGGTATCAACAAGATTTAGTTATGCGTAAGGAGCTTTTGGGGCATGTATTGTTGCGCCAGGGTACCACAACTTTAAGTTGTGATCAGGCTGTTCTGAACTCGACGACCAACAATGTAGAGGCTTATGGCCATGTGAAAATTATTCAAGCAGATACGGTGACCATTACGGGGGATACCGCTTTGTACAATGGGGATATGCGCCAGGCTTTTATGTCGGGGCGCGTGAAATTAGATGACCACACCATTATCTTGAATACCAATAAACTTGACTATGATTTGAACTCGAAAATGGCCATTTACCATACAGGAGCCAAGATTATTGACAAGAAATCCACCTTGACATCCAAGGAGGGTTTTTACAATACAGTGACCAAGAATTTTTTATTTAAGGAAAAGGTTCGCGTCATCGACAAAGATGGTGGTGTCGTTCGAGCCGATTCCTTGCGGTATAATACAGCTTCAAAAGAGGCCTATTTCATCTGTCCCACAGAGATTATCAGTAAAAAAGATACTGTTTTAACTTCAGCTGGATTTTATAACACGCAAACGAAGGTGTCCAATTTCACCGGTCGTTCGACAGCTAAAACCGATGAATATATTTTATCGGCTGATACTTTATTTTATGATTCGCCGACGCAAATAGGCGTTGCTAGGGGGCGGGTCGAGTTTTTGAGTCAAAAGGAAAAAGTGATTTTGACCGGGGATCACGGTCGGTATGCAGGAAAAACGGGTCTAACTCGCGTTTATGGGCATGCCTTAATGAAGAACATTATGGAAAAGGATACGTTGTATTTAACGGCGGATACTTTGGTTTCTTTGAACAATAAGAAGGATTCGATTCGTAAATTATATGCGTATAAAAATGTCTTGCTCTATAAATCCGATTTATCGGGTAAATGCGATTCACTTGCTTATGATGTGACGGATTCCGTTATTCACTTTTTTCAGAAACCTATTTTATGGACGAATGATTCCCAATCGCAAGCGGATTCCATTTCTTTGTTTCTCACGAATCAGAAGTTAAAGGAAATGCGTCTTCGGGGTAAATCTTTTGTTATTTCAAAGGACTCCGCGGATCATTACAATCAAATCAAAGGCCGAAAAGTTTGGGTGTTTTTTGACCCAGAAAGTAAGTTGAGGCGCGTCAATGTAGAAGGAAATGGGGAAAGTATTTACTATGTGATGGATGAAAAAAAGATCACGACAGGAATGAACCGAGTCGAGTGTAGTCGAATGAATTTATTTTTTGAGGACAATAAAGTCAATAAGATTACGTTTATCACCAAGCCAGAAGCTAAATTCATTCCGCCCAAAGAGTGGACCGAAGATTTACAATACTTGGATGGATTTAAATGGCGGGATAAGGAAAAGGTCACTTTGACTTATTTGTTGGAGCGCGTTAAGTACACAAATACTGTTAAAAAACCTTAAAATTTGCCATTAATGGCCTTTTGGTCGATGGCCTGATGCGCGCTTTTAGTGTAAAGACTTACCTTTGGCTATAATCTTTTGGAATGAAAATTAATTTACGAACCTACTTTTTTTGCCTTTTGTTTATTTCCAGCCTATTGGTGGGAAATTCGGCATTGGCCCAGATTCAAAGTAAAAACAGTTCGGAAAATAATTTATACTCAAACGATCGAGTTTGGGTTTCTCATCTGTATCCAAATCCAGCATTAGATTTTGTTGACATCGACTTTCAAATTGCTTCCTCCGTACGGGAGGTTAAATTAACCTTTTATAATGTGTTAGGCCAAGAAGTGAAAGATGTGGTGTTGGAAAAAGATCAGAAAAATACACATATTCCATTGCGTGAATTAAATAGCGGAATGTACATGTATCAGTTGAGCATCGACGGTCGTTCGGTAGCTACCAAGAAATTGATTGTTAGGAAACAGTAATTTAGGTAATAGGTAATAAGTAATAAGTATTAATTTTCAACCTCGTTTAATTTAACTATTATACTTTTTACCTATTACTTATTACCTATTTTTTACCTAATACCTATTACTTATTACCTATTTTTCTCACCTATTTTCCCTTTTACCAATGCTTAAAACCCTCCCACAGTTCGTTTGATAAACGCTGTTAAATCAGAGCCCGTCAATAAATTTTGGGATAATAAAGCTAAATCTGAAATTTGCTTGGCTAAAGCCTTTTGCTCATCTTCTGATTTCATATCGGCCAATTTACTGATCAATGGATGATTGGCATTAATGGTAATGTTGTAGGTATTTGGCATGGCACCAAACATCCCCATTCCACCGCCACCGGTTTTCGACATATCACTCATGCGGCGCATAAATTCATTTTGCGTGACAATAGCCGGAAGTTCGTCTGGCGACATCGCTTCTACGGCAACAATCTTTTGCTTGTCTTGAAGCGTATCCTCAAATACTTTTTTAACGGATTCCTTTTGAGCATCTGTTAAAATAGCTTCTAGGTTGATCCCCGTGTCGATCAATTTGTCTACCGCATCTGCGTCGACTCTCTTCCACTGCGTTTTTTCGATTTTGGTTTCAATGGTATTGATAAAATGACTGTCGATCATATTATCCATTTTTAAAACCGAATAGCCTTTTTGACTCGCCGATTGGATAAAGGCATCCTGCTGTTCTTGGTCTGTCGTATACAAATAAACCTTGTTCCCGTCTTTGTCGGTCTGCGCGGCTTGAACTTCTTCTGCATATTCATCTAGCGTAAAGTATTTGCTCGCCGTATCTTGAACTAAACAAAAATCCTTCGCTTTTTCCATGAATTTCTCATCTGAAATCATACCGTATTTGACAAATAGGCCTATGCTGGCAAATTTCTCTTCAAAAGCTGGGCGATCAGATTTGAATAATTCTTGTAATTTATCAGCTACTTTTTTCGTGATGTAACTATTGATTTTTTTGACATTTGAGTCAGCCTGTAAGAAACTTCTCGAAACATTTAATGGAATATCGGGAGAATCTATGACTCCATGAAGCAACATTAAAAATTCAGGAACAATATCCTTTACCTCATCCGTAATAAAAACTTGTCGGCTATATAAGGAGATCTTCTCACGCTGCAATTGCATTTCGTTTTTAACCTTAGGGAAATATAAAATTCCAGTTAAGTTAAATGGATAATCGACATTTAAATGTATCCAAAACAAGGGCTTCTCCTGGAATGGATAAAGCTCCTCATAGAATTTCAAATAATCCTCATCCGTTAAATCTGCAGGAGTTTTGGTCCAAATTGGATTTGGGTTATTGATGACCTTCTCGTTAAATTCAATCTCTATTGGAAGGAATTTGCCATATTTCTCCAAGATGGACTTTAATTTAAACTCCTCTAAAAACTCCTCTGAATCTTCAGCGATATGTAAAATGATATCCGTTCCCCTCGTTTTCTTTTTAGCAGCCGAAATGCTGTATTCGGTGGATCCGTCACAAATCCATTTCGCTGCTTCAGAATTATCTTGATATGATTTTGAGATGATCTCGACTTCCTTAGCTACCATGAAGGCAGAATAAAAACCTAGACCAAAATGTCCGATAATTCCTTTGTCATCCCCTTTGTCTTTGTATTTTTCAACAAATTCTGTCGCTCCTGAGAAAGCGATCTGGTTGATGTATTTTTTTATTTCCTCTGCCGTCATACCGATTCCGTTATCTGAAATCGTGATGGTCTTCTTGTCTTTGTCGAAACTAATCTTAACCTTCAACTCGCCTAATTCACCGTTGAATTCACCGATGGAGCTCAAGCGTTTAATTTTTTGAGTGGCATCTACTGCGTTTGAAACTAACTCACGAAGGAAAATCTCGTGGTCCGAATAGAGAAATTTTTTGATGATGGGAAAAATATTCTCGGTGTGAATGGAGATGTTACCTGTTTCTTTCATTTTTTATGCGATTAAAAATTATAAATTTGGGCCATCGTTTATCAATTTACTTTCCAAAAATAATTTGGGTGTCATATTGTCAGTTATTTATGTCTAATCGAATACTTGTTTTTTGCTTTTGTCTAATGGCTTATGTAGCATCAGCCCAGCAGGAAGCACTTCGAATGGTGTATCCTTTTATGCCTCTTTCCTTAAATCCCGCTGAGGCTGGGGCGAATGGGGTTATTTCTGTGACAGGGATTTATCGGAAAAAGCCCTTGATTCAGCAGTTTGGAATGTCGAGTTCGTCCCAACAATATTTTTCGTTTGATAAGCCGATCAAAAATAATTCTTGGGGAATGGGGTTTTTGGCCTATAATACAGATCAAGCCTATGCCATGCCTTTGGGGGGCATTGCATCTAACTTAGGTTTGGCGGGGCTATTGGCTAAATCCATCTCTTTTGGACGTGGTCGGGAAATTAGAGCGGGAGGCCAAATTGGAATCAATCAGTATCCAGTGATCGGTCGGAGCGGCACGAGTGAATTAACCGGTTCCTATGGCTGGGGATTTTTACTCAAACAAGATGAATTTACTTTATCTTTTAGTCAGCCAGCCGTTCAAATGCAAGAAATGAATTGGAAGTCGACAAGTCCCATGTACATCAAAGGGCAATATATTTTTAAAGCTAAATCTGGCAATGCTTTGAAATCAGGCAGTGTCATTCGATTCATTAAAGGATTAGATACGCAAATTGATCTATATAGTGTTTTCTGGTGGCAAGAACGTTTAGGTTTTGGACTTTGGTGGCAAAATACAGGCTCTGAAATGGGCAATCCGGCTTTAATAGGAAGTATAGAAGCACCCTTAGGTAAAAATTTCAAAGTGGGATATGGGTATGATTTTTTTGGGGAAAATGTGTCCACTTTGCCCGCTGGCATTAGTGGATCAGCGAATTCAACGACTTCCACAACCGCCTCTGGATTTCACCAAATCTTTCTACGTTATGAACTCGATACGGGAAATGGGAAATTAGCGGAATTTAGACATTAAATAGAGTTGGAATATTTTTGATTTTTGAAAGATAAAATTGAAATTATTAAAGAATAATTTAATGCATTTTAGATTTGCCTTTTTTCAAATGAAATTTGTCCACTTAAATGGAAAATCCATCATTTTTTTATGGGATAATTACATTGCATGTAGTAAATTGCGAAGATTTTTAAGATTGCCATTTAAGCTAAACCAGTTAGAAAACATTGAAACGATTCTAAGGTGTTATGCCTTAGAAATATACATATGGATCCATTTTCCTACGTTGCCAATGCAGATACACAAGTCATTTCAGATTTGTATGATGCATATATTCAAGACCCCAATTCGGTAGATACCTCTTGGCGTGATTTTTTTAAGGGTTTTGATTTTTCTCAGTCCTGGAAAGGGGAGGCCTCTCAAAATAGTTTAGGATCAAGCGCTAATGGTAGCCAATCAACTGATATTCAGCATGTTCAAAAAGAGATGTCTGTGATCAGTTTGATAAAAGCTTTTCGCTCCCGTGGACATTTGTTGGCCCAAACAAACCCAGTTCGCGTACGTAAAGACCGCAAGCCTCGTTTAGATTTGGTTGACTATTCACTTTCTGATGCAGATTTAGATACAGTGTTCCAAGCGGGTAGTTTTATGGATTTGGGTCCAACGACCCTGAGAAATATTCAGAATGCTTTGCATACTATTTATGCAGGCTCTATTGGTTTTGAATATTCATACATTCGCGATGTCCAACAAAAAGAATGGTTGCGCAACAAGATCGAAAAAGAGGCGATGACCTTTAAGCCGAGTTTAGATGAAAAGAAGTTAATCCTTCAAAAAATCAATGATGCGGTTGTTTTTGAGAATTTTTTAGGTACAAAATATTTAGGCCAAAAGCGCTTTGGATTAGAAGGGGGGGAAAGTACGATTGCCGGTTTGGATGCCATCATTAATGTGGCAGCTGATTCGGGTGTGAAAGAGGCGATGATCGGAATGGCACACCGAGGAAGATTGAATGTGTTGGCTAACATCATGCATAAATCGTATGAATCTATTTTCGATGGATTTGAAGGCAATGTGCCGGATCAAATTCATGGCGATGGAGACGTAAAATATCATTTAGGCTATTCTAGCAAACATATTTCGCCGAAAGGAAATGAAATTTCTTTAAAACTTGCACCTAATCCATCGCATTTAGAAGCGGTGAATCCTTTGGTAGAAGGTTTCTGTCGTGCAAGTGCTGACGCACATTATGATTGTGATTATGATAAGGTTTTGCCTATTTTAATTCATGGAGATGCGGCAGTTGCGGGTCAAGGAATTGTATACGAAGTAACCCAAATGGCCAAATTGAAGGGCTATGCTACCGGTGGAACGATACATTTTGTGATCAATAACCAAGTAGGGTTTACCACAGATTTTGAGGATGCGCGTTCAGCCATTTATTGCACCGACGTAGCCAAAATTATAGATGCTCCCGTATTTCATGTGAACGGTGATGATCCTGAGGCAGTCGTTTTTGTTTCTAAAATGGCGGCTGAGTTTAGGCAAGAATTTAATAAGGATGTGTTTGTCGACATGGTTTGTTACCGTAGAAATGGTCATAATGAGTCAGATGAGCCTCGTTTTACGCAGCCTACTTTATACGCAAACATTACAAATCATCCGAATCCTAGAGAAGTATATACGCAGAAATTAATTAAGTCGGGGGAGATTGAAGCGAAATTAGCGGAGCAAATGGATGCTGAATTCAAAGCAGAGTTGCAGGCTAGATTGGATATGGTGAAACAAAAAGTTCGCCCTCCATACATCCCATTAAAATTAGATAATCGTTGGTCTTTATTGAGATTTTCCCATGAAAAGGATTTTGAAAGTTCTCCTAAAACTTCCATTTCGAAGGAGACTATAGACCTAGTGGCTAATTCTTTAACTTCGATGCCGAAAGGATTTGTGGCTTTAAAACAAATTGAAAAGGTGATTGCGGACCGAAAGGGCTATTTTGCCAAAGGTCAGTTAAACTGGGCAACCGCAGAATTACTCGCTTATGGTTCTTTACTTTTAGAGGGAAAAGCAGTTCGTTTATCTGGCCAAGATGTGCAGAGGGGTACATTCTCACATAGACATGCGGTTTTGCATGAGGCCAATACCAATGAAAATTATTGCTCGTTAAATCACATTAAGGAGGGCCAAGAAAAAATACAAATTTACAATTCGCTATTGTCTGAGTACGGGGTATTAGGTTTTGAGTTTGGGTATGCCCTGGCTAATCCGGATGCTTTAGTGATTTGGGAGGCTCAGTTTGGCGATTTTGCGAATGGGGCTCAAACCATGATTGACCAATTTGTTAGTTCCCATGAGTCGAAATGGGGGACCCAAAATGGGTTGGTGATGTTGTTGCCACACGGATATGAAGGCCAAGGACCTGAGCATTCAAACGCTAGACCAGAACGCTTTTTGCAGTTGGCTTCCGAGAACAACATGATTGTCGCTAATTTAACGACACCGGCTAATATCTTCCATGCCTTGAGAAGGCAGTTGACCTGGGAATTCAGAAAGCCACTGATCGTGATGTCGCCTAAATCGATATTCCGTCACCCTAAAGTGATGTCACCGATCGAAGATTTCACGAAGGGTAAATTCCAAGAGGTTATTGGGGATGGATTTGCGGATAAATCAAAAGTTAAAAAGGTGTTGTTGTGTAGTGGTAAAATTTATTTTGATTTATTGGAACGCCAAGAAAAAGACGGAAGAAAAGATGTAGCGATTGTTCGCATCGAGCAATTGCATCCATTGCCTTTGAAACAAATTGATGCTGAATTGGCTAAATATAAATCGGCCGACCTATACTTTGTGCAAGAAGAACCTGAAAATATGGGCTACTGGTCTTATATTATCAGAGAATTTGGTTGGACTCGCTTTAAGGGGTTAATCGCTCGTAAGAAAAGCGCGTCTCCGGCAACAGGATTTTTAAAGGTTCATGTTGAAGAACAAGCAGCCTTAGTAAATAAAGCATTTGAATAATTTAAATTAAGCCGAATACCATGGCCATAGAAATGAAAGTGCCCGCTGTGGGTGAATCGATTACCGAAGTGACCGTAGCCACCTGGAATAAAAAAGAGGGGGATTATGTGAAACTAGATGAGGTTTTATGCGAGCTGGAATCGGATAAAGCGACTTTTGAATTGCCTGCAGAGGCGGAGGGAATATTGCACATTGTGGCTTCTGAGGGGGATGTATTGCCCATCGGTGCTGTCATTTGTTCAATCGAACCTGCTGCTGGAGCTTCCATTCCTGCGGCTCCGGTCGTAGCTGAATCAGCTCCCGCTGAGCCTGTTGTGCAGGCGGATGCAACACCTGCTCCCGTAGCGGTCGCTGCTGCGCCAGCTTCTCATGCAACGGTTTTGGAAATTAAGGTTCCGGCAGTGGGTGAATCCATCACGGAAGTAACGGTTTCAGTTTGGAATAAAAAATCGGGAGATTCGGTTAAGTTGGATGAGGTAATTTGTGAATTGGAGTCAGATAAGGCCACTTTTGAGTTGCCTGCTGAGGCTTCTGGAATTTTGGAGATTATTGCCGAATCAGGCTCGGTAGTAGGTATCGGAGGTTTATTAGCTAAAATTACGGTAGGCGCGGTTGCGGCTGCTCCTGTAGCGGATGCCCCTGCGGTTGTTGCCCCGGCAGCTTCAGTTCCAGTTGTTGCTGCCGATAGTTCTTATGCTGCAGGACATCCTTCTCCAGCGGCTGCTAAAATATTAGACGAAAAAGGAATTGCGGCTAATGCCGTAGCAGGTTCAGGAGTGGGCGGTCGAATTACCAAAGAAGATGCGCAAAATGCAGTTCCAGGTGCTCCGGTAGCGGCAACGGCGCCTTTCGTTGCGCCGGCTGTTTCGAATGGCCCAAGCGATGCCCGCGGGGTTCGTCGGGAAAAAATGAGTTCTTTACGTAAGACCGTCGCACGCCGATTAGTCGCCGTGAAGAACGAAACGGCGATGTTGACCACATTTAATGAGGTCGACATGAAGCCTGTCATGGATTTGAGATCGAAGTACAAAGATAAGTTCAAGGAGAAGCATGGCGTGGGATTAGGATTTATGTCCTTTTTCACCAAAGCGGTTTGTGTGGCGTTAAAGGAATTCCCTTCAGTGAATGCCAAAATTGACGGAGAAGAAATGATCTTCCATGATTATTGTGATATCTCCATTGCCGTTTCGGCTCCTAAGGGATTAGTCGTTCCTGTGATTCGCAGTGCCGAGCATTTATCATTGGCCGGTATAGAATCGGAAGTGGTTCGTTTGGCAGTTAAGGCTCGCGACAACAAATTGAGTTTGGAGGAAATGAGCGGAGGAACGTTTACCATTACGAATGGAGGCGTTTTTGGTTCTATGTTATCTACGCCGATTATCAATGCACCCCAAGTCGCGATTTTGGGAATGCACAATATTGTGGAGCGTGCCGTAGTGGTGGATGGCCAAATTGTGGTTAGACCGATCATGTACTTAGCTTTGTCTTATGACCATCGAATTATTGATGGCAAGGAATCGGTTAGCTTTTTAGTTCGGGTGAAGCAATTGCTTGAAGATCCGGCTCGTTTATTATTAGATATTTAATCAACGCCTATATGCAAGAATTTGATGTCATTGTAATTGGTTCAGGCCCAGGAGGCTACGTTTCGGCTATTCGTGCGGCCCAATTAGGTTTAAAAACCGCTATCATTGAAAAGTATGCCGTGATGGGTGGAACATGTTTGAATGTGGGTTGTATCCCTTCAAAAGCCTTATTGGATTCATCGGAACATTATTACAATGCGGTACATCATTTTGAAGAGCATGGCATCGACATCGCTAAACCCAAAGTAAATTTAAAGCAAATGATTGCTCGGAAAACGGGTGTTGTGGAGAAAATGAATGGGGGGATTTCGTTTTTAATGAAGAAAAATAAGATTAGTACTTTTCATGGGTTAGGCTCTTTTGATTCTGCTAAAACGGTGAAAGTAACGAAGGAAGATGGAAGTTCTGAGGTCTTAACGGGAAAACATATTATCATTGCGACTGGCTCTAAGCCAACGATTTTGCCTTTTATTCCGGTGGATAAAAAACGCATTATCACGTCGACGGAAGCCTTAAAAATGACGGAAGTTCCGAAGCATTTAATCGTGATAGGCGCTGGGGTGATTGGCGCTGAACTGGGTTCTGTGTATGCGCGTTTGGGCTCAAAAGTAAGTTTTATTGAGTTTGCTGATAGCATGATTCCGACCATGGATAAAACGATGGGCAAGGAATTGCAAAAGTCGATAGCCAAATTAGGTGCTGAATTTTATTTATCACATAAGGTGATAGGTGCTTCCGTGAAAGGATCTGAGGTCACGGTTAAGGCCGAAAATTCCAACGGAGAATCGGTTGAAATTAAAGGCGATTATTGCCTTGTTTGTATTGGCCGTAGACCTTATACCGATGGATTGAATTTAGCTGCGGCTGGATTAGTGGCGGATGAGCGTGGTCGAATTGCCGTAGATGAGCATACTTTACAAACTTCAGTTTCTGGGATTTATGCGATTGGCGATGTGGTCCGCGGGGCGATGTTGGCACATAAAGCAGAGGAAGAAGGCGTTTTTGTAGCCGAAGTTATTGCGGGTCAAAAGCCGCATATCAATTATAATCTGATTCCTGGCGTGGTGTACACATGGCCTGAAGTGGCTTCCGTGGGAAGAACAGAACAAGAATTAACTACTGCAGGAATTGCTTACAAAGAAGGATCTTTTCCTTTCAAGGCTTTGGGTCGCGCCGCTGCGTCGATGGACGTGGATGGTTTGGTCAAAGTGTTGGCAGATGCCAAAACAGATGAAATCCTAGGGGTTCATATGATTGGCGCCCGAGCGGCTGATATGATTGCCGAGGCGGTTGTTGCCATGGAATTTAGGGCCTCAGCGGAAGATATCGCACGTATGTCGCATGCTCACCCGACCTATACGGAAGCTATGAAAGAAGCATGTTTGGCGGCAACGGCTAAACGTGCGCTACATAGTTAATTACTGAAGTATTTTATAGAGACGCGATACTCGCGTCTTTTTTTAAAGCTGTAGAGACGCGATACTCGTTTCTTTTTTTTATTTTGTAGAGACGCGATACCTCGCGTCTCTATTTTATGTTATATAGACGCGATAATCACGTCTTTTTTTATTGGCCTCAGGTTAAAGCCTAGGGTTATTTTTTATACCAAAAAGACGCGAGGTATCGCGTCTCTACTTTACCCTATTTATATGTAGAATATCAGCTAATTGATCATTTTAGCTATTAAAATCCGTTTTAGGTTTTTGATTATTTTATTATTGCATCTTGCAAAAATATTTTTGCAATGTCCAAAAAAGAAAAGCTATATTTGCGACTGAAATCAAAGCCTAAGGATTTTACCTTTCAAGAAATCAGAACGTTGTTGCAAGCTTATGGTTATGAAGAATTTTCGAAGGGAAAAACTTCTGGCTCAAGGGTGGCCTTTTTTCATCATGATTTAAAACACATGATTCGTTTACATCGCCCACATCCTTCCAATCTGTTAAACGAATATCAGGTAAATTATTTACTAAATGAATTAAGCAAATGGGATTAAAACGTAACAACGATCAGCTTCAATACAAGGATTTTATTGGAAGCGTAAATTTTAGTGCGAATGATCAAATTTATTACGGGAAGATTGAGGGTATTTCTGATTTGGTGACTTTCGAAGGAAACTCTGTAGAATCTTTGACTCTGGATTTTCATCAAGCCGTGGAAGATTACATAAAGGATTGTAAAGATTTGGGAAGGCCTGTTTTTATTAGTGTAGGTTAATCCAAATTAATCTTCCACTTTCAGAGCATCCAAATCGATTCCATTTGTGCGGACGTAAAAGCGCCAAGTCAGTAAAATAGACGAACAAATTAGGCTGGCCGTTAATCCGATCCAAATACCTTCTGCCCCTTGGCCTTCATAAATTCCCAGGTAATAACTCAACGGAATGCCCACTCCCCAATAGGAAAATATGGTAATGAATGTCGGAATTTTGACATCCTGTAATCCTCTCAATAATCCCAATGAAACCGCTTGTACCCCGTCAAATAATTGGAATACCGCACCCCAGATGACCAATTGGACCGCAATGCTGACTACGGCAATTTCTTTGGTGTAAGAAGTGACAAAAAATTCGCGACCAAAAAACATGACCAATGCACAGATGCCCATGAATACGAGGGATAGAAATAAGGCGGCATTTCCAGATACGTAAATACCTGGCTTACTTTTGTTGCCAATATCTTCACCCACCAAAATTCCTCCCGCCGCCGCGATGCCCGTGGCTGCCATATAGGTAAGTGACGCCATATTAATCGCAACAATATGGGCAGCTTGTGACGTAATGGAAATCCAGCCCATCATCACCACCGCCATTCCGAAGGTAGCAATCTCGAAAAAGCCTTGAAATCCACTGGGTACGCCAACTTTCAAAATCGTTTTTTCCAGGACCCAAGGAGTATGGTGCACGTGTATTTTGGCTAAGTAGGGTTTGAATTCTTTCCGAGTAAAAATATAAATAGCTAAACTGGTGGCCATGAAAATCCGCGCCATTAAGGTCGCAATTCCAGCTCCCATTAATCCCATGGCCGGTATAGGTCCATAGCCATTAATTAAAATGCTATTCCAAAGTACATTGAGCAATAGGGCAATTAGCGTAATGGTCATCGCAATCCGAGGTTTTTGTAGCCCATCGGTCAGCGTTTTTAACGCTGAAAATATAAAAATGGGAATTACGGAGGCCGAAATCAAGGCTAAAAAAGGAAGCGTTAATTTTTTGTTGATGGCCGTTTGACCAAATAAATCATAGTTGAGCCCTATAATTCCTAAAATAACGATGGTGATCACAGCTAGAAAAAGTGCCACACGCAAACTGGCCCTCAGTAAATTCCCACATTCGGGCAGGTCGCCTTCTGCGGCGGCTTTGGAAACCATGGGGGAAACGATGTTCATGCAGATCAAACCCACCACGGCAATGGTAAAAAAGATAGAACCGGCCATTCCGGATGCTCCGAGGCTTTCCGCTGCCAGAAACTTCATTCGGCCTACCTGAATCGTATCGGCTAAGCCCATGAGCATGATGCCCAATTGGCCTATGATGATGGGCAATGCAAGTTTAATCGTCTTAAAGACTTTTTCAGAAAATGTAGCTAAAACCATACGTTAAATTCGAACGATCTCGGCACCAATCGCATTAAGTCGCGTATCAATATTTTGATATCCACGGTCAATCTGTTCGATATTATCGATGATGGAGGTTCCAGTGGCCGACATAGCCGCGATCAGTAAGGAAACTCCCGCGCGAATATCGGGTGATGACATCCGAATTCCTTTCAACGTTTGTTTGCGATCAAATCCTACAACGGTCGCTCGGTGTGGATCACACAAAATGATTTGTGCGCCCATTTCGATCAAGCGATCCACAAAAAACAAGCGTGATTCAAACATTTTTTGATGAATCAAAACGGTTCCTTTTGCTTGGATGGCTGTCACTAAAATAATGGAAAGTAAGTCAGGGGTAAAGCCAGGCCACGGATGATCTGAAATGGTCAACATAGACCCGTCGATGAAATTTTCTAATTCATAATGTTCTTGAGACGGGATGTAAATATCATCTCCTCTAAATTCCATTTGAATCCCTAATTTTTTAAATACATCCGGAATGATGCCTAATTCGGCTATTTGGCAGTTTTTAATCGTGATCTCCGATTGTGTCATGACCGCCATGCCGATGAACGAACCGATCTCAATCATGTCAGGCAACATCGTATGTTCGGTGCCATGAAGCACGTCAACTCCCTCTATTGTCAATAAATTAGACCCGATACCCGAAATTTTGGCACCCATTCGGTTCAGCATTTTGCTCAATTGCTGGATATATGGCTCACAAGCCGCATGGTAAATCGTCGTAGTTCCTTTGGCCAAAACTGCGGCCATTAAAATATTAGCTGTTCCTGTCACAGAAGCTTCATCTAATAACATATAAGCACCCTGCAAAGACGAGGCATCCACTTCATAATTACCACCATCTTCCGGACTGTAATTGAATTTTGCGCCTAGCTTCATGAAGCCAAAAAAGTGCGTATCCAGACGTCTTCTACCTATTTTATCCCCACCTGGAGAAGGAATACGGCCTTTTTTAAAGCGGGCTAAAGTGGGCCCTAATAACATCACGGAACCTCTTAAGGCAGCCGCTTTTTTCTTATATGTGTCAGATTCTAAGTAGTCGATGTTCACTTGGGATGCATCAAACTCCATACTCGACTCGCTCAATCGACGCGTCCTCACTCCCATATCTCCTAATAGATCAATCAATTGATTGACATCTCGGATGTTTGGAATGTTGTGAATGGTGACCGGCTCGGCGGTTAATACCACCGCGCATAAAATTTGCAAAGCCTCGTTTTTAGCTCCTTGGGGAGTAATTTCTCCCTTTAACCGCTTTCCTCCCGTTACTTTAAATGATGCCATAAATTATTTTTTTCGAAAATTATTGTTTCGATTATTGTTGTTATTACTTCTGAAGTTATTTTTCCGGTAATTGTTATTATTCCGGTTGTTGTTATTATTGCTATTTGGATATTCCGGAGCGTTATAGGCATTTCGTGCATTATTAGCGACGCGTGCATGGCCTAAACCTTCCTGCGATAATTCATCCACGATCGTCCCAAGTAAATTCTCAGACATATCTTTGATGTTTTGCCAAATCACGGAATCGTCCACCGAATCTTTATTCCATGTTACATAAAATCCTTTCATTAATCGGGCAATGTATGCCACAAGGATCTTTTTGTCTTCTAATTTTTCTTCTGCAATGGCCCGTAGAATAAGCAATTCCACGTTCCTTCCGTAATGTTTGAATTTTAGGTTATGCTGATTGTAAGATACTTTTCTTGGCGCCTTTCCTAAAGATTCAGGTGATGGGGGAGGGAATGGGGCTTGGACGTCCAACTTAAAATTGGACATAATAAATAAATCATCCCATAGTTTTTTGGAATAATCTTGCGTAGAATCTTTCATGTTGGGATGAATTTGCTTCATCAGCTCCACCATCAAAAACGCATATTTGGTTCTTTTTTCTTCTTCGTCGATGGTCATGATGTAATCCACCAATTTCTGAACGCTTGATCCGTATTCTTTCATAATGTTTACCTAGAAAATGCTAGCCACATCCACAGATGAGGTAAGGAAATTAGACAAAAAACAAATATGGCCCAAATCGCCATGACTAAAACTGCGCCTGCGGCATAATCTTTTACTTTTTTTGCGATTGGATTTATTTCTGGCGAAACCAAATCCGTTAGTTTTTCGATGGCCGTATTAATTAATTCAGCTACCCAAACCCCGGCTATCGCTAATGAAATCCACAGCCATTCAATGGCTAAAAATTGCAATTTCAACCCCACGATGATCACAACGATGGTTGAAACTAAATGGATTTTGGCATTATTCTCGCTCTTAATTAGGTCGATAATTCCGTCAAAGGCAATTCCAATACTTTTGAACATTTGTTTCAACATCTTAAAATTCGGCCGTTTTAGGTGTTCTTGGGAATGGAATTACATCGCGTATATTGCTCATCCCTGTGACAAATAATACCAATCGCTCAAAACCTAAACCGAAACCTGAATGGGGCGCCGAGCCAAATTGGCGCGTTTGTAAATACCACCAAATCGATTCCTCTTCGATTCCCACCTCTTTTGTTCTTTGTAAAAGTTTTTCGTAATCATCCTCACGCTGCGATCCACCAATGATTTCCCCGATGCCTGGAAACAAAACATCCATGGCGCGAACCGTTTTTCCATCCACCTCTTGCTTCATGTAAAAGGCTTTGATCTCTTTCGGGTAATGCGTTAAAATAACGGGTTTTTTGAAATGTTTTTCAACCAAGTAGCGTTCGTGCTCTGATTGCAAATCGATTCCCCAAGTGACAGGGTAATTGAATTTACCTTGTTTGTGGGCTTTGGACTGCAATAAAATGTCGATTGCCTCCGTATAGGTTAATCGCTCGAAAGTATTTTCTGTGACGAATTTCAATTTTTCAGAAAGAGTCAATTCGGATTGCTCCTCTTTCTTTTTCATTTTCTCTTCCTCTAATAATCTTTTTTCTAGAAAAGCTATATCGTCTGCACAATGATCTAATGCGTATTTAATCAAGAACTTGGTAAAATCTTCGGCCAAATTCATATTATCAGTTAATTCGAAAAATGCCATTTCGGGCTCGACCATCCAAAACTCAGCTAAGTGGCGCGTTGTGTTTGAATTTTCAGCCCTAAAAGTAGGCCCAAACGTATATATTTTTGATAAGGCCAAAGCACCCAATTCACCTTCTAGTTGGCCCGAAACGGTTAAATTAGTCTCTTTTCCAAAGAAATCTTCTTTATAATCGACTTTTCCGTCTTCGGTTAATGGCGGGTTGATGGCGGGTAATGTGGTTACCCGAAACATTTCGCCAGCGCCTTCCGCATCAGAACCCGTAATGATAGGTGTATGCAAGTAGAAGAAGCCGTGGTCGTTGAAATACGTGTTGATTGCAAAGGCCAGGGCATGTCGAATGCGCAAAATTGCTGAAAAAGTATTGGTACGTGGTCTAAGATGACCTATTTCTCTTAAAAACTCTAGGGAATGTTTTTTCGGCTGAAGCGGATATTTTTCTGGATCTGCGACACCATATATTTCGATGGAATTCACTTGAACCTCTACGCTTTGGCCTTGTCCTTGTGAGGGAATTAGAATTCCGTGAACGGCGATACAAGCTCCCGTGGTCACTAATTTCAACGTTTCCTCGGGAATGGAGCCTTCGTTAACAACGGCTTGAATGTTGTTAATTGTGGATCCATCGTTGATGGCAATAAATGCGACAGCCGCGGAATTTCGTTTGGTACGAACCCATCCCTTCACCGTGATGGCTTGTTGGGCTGCTGTTAAACCTAATATTTCTTTAATTTGCATGCGATAATAAATCAAAAGGCCCTTCAGATGGGCAATAACCCTCAAAATTACGTTAAAAAAACGGATATTTTTTATTTATTTACGATTAAGGATTATTTTTAACATTGAATGTAAATCGGCTTATATTTGCTCCAATTAAATTATAGATGTCAAATTTATCAATAAAACTTTCTCAGCAGCAGCGTTTATCTCCACAGCAGATCCAATTGATCAAGTTGTTGCAGATTCCCACGGCGGAATTGGCGGCTCGGATAGAGGATGAATTGGAGGAGAATCCGGCCTTGGAGGAGGGTCCAGAATTGAATGATTTGGATGAGCCTCTTGAAAGAGAAACGGTAGATGATTTGGAGCGGGAGGAATTAGAGATCGGGGATTATTTGCAGGATGATTATTCGGGTTATAAGATGGCAGGGGATTCCTATGATCCCAATGAGGAGTCGAAGGAGCGCCCGATGGCAACGGTTTCGAGTGCGGAGGAATATTTGCTCATGCAGATTGGGTTTATTGTCAAAACAGAACGCGAACAATTGTTGGCCCAGCAGATCATAGGGTCTTTGGAAGATGATGGCTATTTACGGCGTAATATAGAGAGTATCGTCAATGATTTGGAATTTACGATTGGCTTTATAACGAATTATGAGGAGGTGGAGGGGATTCTGAAAAAAGTGCAGGAATTAGATCCGGCTGGGATAGGGGCGAGGGATTTGCAGGAGTGTTTGTCGCTGCAATTGCATCGCAGGGAAGTGGATGAGCCGGCGCATGGTTTGGCAATTCAATTGATTGACCAATACTTTGATGAGTTTTCGAAAAAACATTTTGCACAGATTCAGCAAAAATTGGGCGTTGATGATGCTTTATTAAAGCAAGCCATCAAAATTATTACGCGCTTAAACCCGAAACCGGGAGGGACGGAAGTGGGGGAGGTGGCGCCTTATTTGCAACCTGATTTCATTGTCACGGCTTTGGAAGGTAAGTTGGAGATTAAATTAAATGGCAAAAATGCCCCCGAATTACGGGTGAGTCGGGCCTTTCAGGAGATGTTGCAGACCTATTCCAAAGGGGATAAGCAACAAAAAGAAATCAAAGAGGCGGTGACCTTTATTAAGCATAAATTAGATTCGGCTTCTTGGTTTATTCAGGCGATTCAGCAGCGCCAAGGAACTTTATTGAAAACGATGGAGGGGATTGTGGGCAAGCAATATGATTTTTTTCTGACCGGGGACGATGCGCAATTGAGGCCCTTAAAAATGAAAGAAATTGCGGAGGTCATCGGGATGGACATATCAACCGTCTCCAGGGTGGTGTCGGCGAAGTCGGTGCAAACGGATTTTGGGATGTTTCCGTTGAAATATTTCTTTTCGGAGGGAATCATGAATGATTCGGGGGAAGATATATCCACGCGAGAATTAAAGAACATTTTACGGGAAATTATCGAGCAGGAGCCTGCGAGTTCTCCTCATGCGGATGAAGAATTGGAAAAGCTATTGGCTGAAAAAGGCTATGTGGTGAAGCGCCGCACCGTGGCAAAATACCGGGAGGCCTTGGGAATTCCGGTGGCGAGGTTGAGGAAAGGTTTTTAATTAGGTAATAGGTATTAGGTAAAAAGTATTAGGTAAGAAGTAAGAAGTAATAGGTATTAGGGAAGGGTTTACACTTTCCAAAAAAATGTAGAGACGCGATACTTCGCGTCTAAGAAAAAGGTTTTTAGGTAAGATGTATTAGGTATTAAGTATTAGGTAACCCGTAAGAGGTAAAAGGTAATAAGTAATAGGTAAGAAGTATTAGTCAATAAGTTTTAGCGTGCAAAAATGAACAAATTATGGAATTTAACTATTTGAAATTGCATCGTTCTGGGTCTATTTGGACCATAGAATTGAATAGGCCTGAGGTGTTCAATGCGTTGAATCCAGGATTAATTCATGAGATAAGAGAAGTGGCGGAATCGGCTCAAATTTCTGATTTGGTGCGTGTCTTAGTCATTACGGGTTCGGGAAAAGCATTCTGTTCTGGGGCCGATTTAAAAGCTGGTGTTACGGATCCTGATTTAGGAAATGTGTTGCGCGCCACCTATAACCCGATGATTTTGGCATTGCGTGGATTGAATAAGCCTGTGATTGGCGCGATCAATGGGGTAGCAGCGGGGGCGGGTTGCAGCTTGGCTTTGGCCTGTGATTATTTAATTGCCAAAGAAGGAGCGTACTTTTCTGAATTGTTTATTCAAATAGGCTTGGCGATGGATGCGGGTAGTACTACGTTTTTGATGCAATCGCTTGGATATCACAAAGCATTTGAGTTGGCCAGCACAGGAAAGCGCGTTTCCGCTTCGGAAGCGAAAGATATTGGATTTGTGGCGGAGGTTGTGAGTGATGAAGCATGGCAAGGCCGAGTGGATTCTTTGGCGAAGGAATTTGCCGAAAGGCCTACCTTGGCTATTGGGCTGATGAAACAGTCATTGCAAAAAGCGCAAAACCAGGAATTGGGGGATGTTTTAGAGTCGGAAGCCAACGCTCAGTCGGTGGCTGGACGTTCCGCTGATTTTTCAGAGGGAGTCATGTCTTTCATACAGAAAAGAGTTCCTAAATTTACGGGGAAATAAAGATTTTTGAATTTTTTGGGCGAAGCCTTTTCAAATTGCTTAAGAAATTTTACCTTTGCAGTCCCTTAGGGGTATTGGTTGCGTAGCTCAATTGGATAGAGCATCTCACTACGGATGAGAAGGTTTGGGGTTCGAATCCCTACGCGATCACTAGAATTTTCAAAAAAATGCCTGTAAATCAATGATTTATAGGCATTTTTTTATGAGCAATGATTTGAATAAAGGTCTGAGGAAAGGTTTTGGTTGAGTATGTTTATTTTTTCGGATTGAGTGTATATAATTTGATGGTTGGTTTAACCACAGAACCGTCAATTTCTTTTCTTTCAGACCAGTTTAACTAATTTGTCTTCGATTCTTACGTTAAAATTAATTTCTGCTTTTAATGCTTTGAAAACTTTTAAAACTGTGTCAATTGACGCACTATTTGCACTGCTTTCGAGTTTAGAAATTTGAGCTTTCTGAACACCAACGAGCTTACCAAGTTCTTCTTGTGTCAATTGTCGTTCTTGCCTTGCAGATTTAATCATTTTCCCTAATACGTCCATACGAAGTTCGTATTCGTATTCGTCACGGTCTGCTGAGCCTAATTGACCGATATACTGGTCTTTCATTTCGGTAAGTGAATAGGTCTTGATTTCTTTCGCTGCCATATTTTCTACTATTTAAATTTGTTGTTAAAATATTTGTCTCTCAATCTTAATGCACGGTTAATTTCATTTGCTGGCACTTTGTCAACCTTCTTTATGAAACCATGTGTCGCAATGACCAATGTTTCCTTGTTATCTTTCTTATCCCAAAATGCAAGCAATCTGATTTGAATTCCACCAAATTTTGTGCGAAGTTCCCAAATTTCATTCTGTAATTTTTTAAACAATTTCGGATCATTTGTTTGCTCGGCAAGGTCAATGTTGTAAAATATTTTTCTGATAGTCTTTGGATCAAGTTCTGCTATAAACTTGTTTGCTTCTTCCATAAAACTTGTTTAAAAATATTTCACTTGTCAAATCGATGGTTAAGTACTTCCAAAGATAAACAAAGTTTCCAAATTTAGAAACACCTCCTTTTTTTTATCCTTTCCAGCTTTTTAAGCTGATGTATAAAGTTAACTTATCCACGTAAGGACCTTTCGTTAATTTTTCTATTTTGAGTCCATTACAATGAATGAGATAACCGAGAAATAGACGCGAGGTATCGTGTCTCTACAGGCAATCGGATATCAGACGGGATTTATCGCGTCTCTACTGACGATCGTCGGCTCACACAGCAACACATTTCTCGGATCCACCTCTAGCTTCTCTGGCGCTTCTTTTAGCTTAAATGTTTGCGAATTCTGCTTTTTATTAAGCCGCATTTTTAAAAGGGTAGGAGCATTGCTTCCTTTTTTATAATAAGCAACCTCAACCGGCATGTCAAAAATAACATCCCCTTTTTGAATTTGATCTAATGTTATATTTAGCTTTTTAGCCTTCACATCATAAGTCCAATTCGCCTGTATTTTGGGAATCACCGGTTGGAACAACCACTGCTTAAAGAATATTTTCAAATCCATTCCAGATGCTTTTTCCATCTCAATTCTAAAATCATCAGTCGTTGCAGATGACGTATAAAATTTAGCATAGTACGATTGGATCCCTTTTTTGAAATTCACTTCGCCTATGAGATCCCTCAGCATATGCAATACCCAAGCCCCTTTTTGATACGTAATTCCTGTGATAACTAGCTCTTTCTCAGCGGTCCTTGGGCTCACAATGCTAAAATCGGGCATTTTAACCAGTAAGTCTAATACCGTTTTTTTAGCTTTGGCAATTCCTTTGGTATATTCCTCTTTGCCATATTCATTTTCAATAAAGAGCAAAGTGAAAAATGTGGCAAAACCTTCGCTCAGCCAAGCATCATCCCAAGTCGTCTCCGTGACCGAATTGCCAAACCACTGATGCGCAATTTCATGTATCACGACATTCCGAGTTCTTTCTGATCTTTTGCCTGTCACCAAATCTTCGCCGTAGAAAATAGCGGATGAACTTTCCATTCCCCCACTGACACTAGGCGTCTGGATATTGGCCAATTTCTCATAGGCAAATGGTCCTACATATTGACTGTAAAACTCCAAAACTTTTTTGGTCGGCTCCTGGAAATCATAAAATCCCGCCTCCCTGTTTTTGGCATAGACCCAAGTTTCAATGGATTTCCCCAGGAATGGATCCAAATATTGGACCGCAAATTCAGCCACCCCGATCACAAACAACCAGCAGGAAGAAGGGACGGATTGTTTCCAGTGTGTCAGTTTCATGCTGTTGCCCAATTCAGATTCTTCCAACAATAGGCCGTTGGAAATCACTTTGTAATGCGAAGGCGCCTTAACTTTAAATTCAGAGGTAGCTTTATCGGATGGGTGGTCCAAAGTCGGCAACCAGTGCCTGGCCCGATTAGGCCAATTTTCATTAAAAAAACTACGATCCCCTAATTTGGTTTTCCCAATCCTTAATCCATCCAACGGAACCCCATGGTATTTAATCGTGAAAATGATGGTTTGATTTTTCGTGGATGGACTCGGCAAATTAAAGATGATTTCATCATTTTGATGCGTATATGAAATGGCCTGATCACCCACCATGATCGCGTCAATCGCCATTCCCTTATTTTCTTTATCCGCTTTTTGGTTGATGAAATCCAATCGAAAACTTCGAACACCCACTTGCTTAAAATCAATGGTGATGGTCGCTATACCCCTAATTTCATCGTTGCTGTCAGATAGATTTATCTCAAAAGCATAATGTTTAATGTCAATATTTTTGTTGACCGGGTAATCATCTGCTTGTGCCGTTGAACTATGAAAAAACAGGCTAATGCCTAAAAATAAAGAGAAAATTTGTTTCATTATTGGAGCGTTACTTTTTTCAAATAAAATCCTTTTGCATCTACTTGGGGTGGTAAAACGCTATTGACAATAAGACCCTTGTTGTCCATCACGATACGACTCGTTTTATCATTAGCTGTCACCTCAAAAGGCAATGGCATCATTAAATTCCCCACCTTGATTTGGTATTTCTGAAAGCCAATTTCTTTGATATTGACTTCCAGCACTTGGGTCGTTCTCAGGTAAAAGTCGAAAAATGGTTTTAGATCTTTTCCTGCTTTTGAACTGAATAGCTTTTCAACATCCGTTGTGGTGACAAAATGGTCATAGGTGTATTTTGAGTCCGTGGCTAAGGTTTTTAGGGTTGGGAAAAACACTTCATCACCTATCAAATAGCGTAAGCTGTGCATGAAAAAGGATCCCTTTCCATATATATCACCACCGGAATAAACTTCCTCCTCGGTGACTTCTTCCCCAGGCACCACGGCAAATTTGTTACGAACTCCTTTTCTATGGCCGGCAATGATTTCATCGTAGGCCGACTCGCCGCCGAGTTCAAACATCGCTAAAGCTTCTGCGTAGGTGGCGATCCCTTCTTGGATCCACATATGTCCCCAGTCTTTGTTGGTAACCTTATTGGCCCACCATTCGTGTGCATATTCATGAAATAGATTGGCGGAATATTCTTGGCCTCCGATATTTTTATAGGCAAATTTATTGTCAAAAGTAATCATGGTTTGATGTTCCATGCCCGAGTTGGGTACCTCGGCAATGCCTATTTTTTCCTTTGCCCACGGATATTCACCAAAATATTTTTCCAAAATTTGATTGTCACGCTTTTTGGTGGCAATGACTTTTTTGGCATGCATCGTATCCACTTCCAAAACATAATATTCAATGGGAACTTTGTTGCCAAGGACCGTAACTAGTTCATCCTTTACTACTTGATATTTGCCTATGTTAAACAAAATACAATAATTACTGATGGTGTAATTGGTTTTCCAATGATAGGTCGACTTATTCTTTTTAGTCGACACACTCTGAAGAAGTCCAGGTCCTGCGACCTTTAAATGGGCAGGAACGCTTATTTTCAAATCGGCTCCTTCATTGGGTTCATCGCTGGGGTGGTCCTTGCAAGGAAAATACATTTTTCCACCTTCGCCTTGGATGTTAATGGATACCCAGTCATTGCCATTTTTATCTTTCTCCCAGGTAAATCCACCATCCCAAGGAGGTCTAATGGCTACGGGCGGAATTCCATGGTATTCGATCCAAACTTTTTGATTTCCCTCGTTGAAACCTGTTGGGGAGGTGATGAATATTTTATCATCATGTTGATAATAGGATGCGGGTTTATTGTTCACCTTAATTTGGGTGACTTTGTATAAGTGTATTAAGTCCAAAAGGAGTGTGTCTGATTTTTTTGCTAAATTCAAACTGACCTCGGTAAATCCGCTGATGGATCTTTTCGCTATGTCTACATCCAAACTTATCGTGTAATGCCGAATGTCCATATTGGCCTGCAAGGGTTGTAACTTTCCTCCTGAAGTAAGGTAAAGAATATCTCGGCTGTTGATGTCATCATTATGTTGGCTTTTCGCAACCCCACTTATCATTAAAAGCATAAAAATGATTCCCATTTTTATGCTAGTGCTGTATGTTTTTAGTTTCATAGTTATAATTTTTTCGGACGGGGTAAACCCGAGTCCCTAACGATTTATTTTTTCGGACGGGATAAACCCGCCCGCTACTATTACTTATTACCTAATACCTAATCCCTCTTACCTATTACCTATTACCTCTTACCTTTTACCTAATACCTATTACCTAATAAGTAGCTCTTCCCCCCGAAATATCAAACAAAAACCCTGTCGTAAACGTACATTCTGCTGAAACGATCCAAGCCGATATCTTAGCTACTTCATCGATTTCCCCCAGTCTTCCCATCGGAATTTTGGCGACCATGTATTCCAATTGCTTAGGATCTGTATCCGCGTTCATGGCGGTTTTGATCACCGCCGGAGCAAGTCCATTGATCGTAATGCCAGCAGTGGCATATTCTTTTCCGATGGATTTGACGATGCCAATAACCGCTGCTTTGGAGGCTGAATAACCAATCATTCCTGGATTTCCTTCTTTTCCAGCCATCGACGCAATCAACAAAATGCGTCCATAGCCAAAAGGTTCCATCGCCTTCACAGCGTATTTGGTCATCAAAAAGGTACCTCGTTGGTTTACCTGATATAACCGATCAAAATCCTCCGTGGAATAATCCGTAATTTTAGTGCTAGTTGGCCCCACGATACCGGCGCAATTGACCATAATGTGTATTTGGCCATATTTTTTGCCAACTTCCTCATAAGCCGAAATGATGCTTTGCTCGGAAGTGACATCGGCGATGATGGTCATGACTTCATAACCGGCCGATTTAAATTCGCTTTCGGTTTGCTCTAATTTGGATGGGTTGCTATCGAGTAATACTACTTTGCCTCCTTCTGAAGCTATTAATGAGGCGATGCCTTTTCCTAAGCCATCTGCTCCGCCGCTGATTAATGCTACCTGATTTGTAAATCTTGCCATGTTTGCGCTATGTTTGAAAATAAAATCCTAACATAGAACAATTTTGTGAAATTTTAATACTTAATTGGAATACTTTTTCACCAAAAACCTATTTAATATGATAACCCTTTTAATCACCCTATTATCTCTTGGGGTCATTTTAGTAGCCATATCAAAATTTGACATTCATCCATTTTTAGCTCTTTTTATTGGTGCTATTGGTTTCGGCATTTGTGTCGGAATGCCCACAGAACTTATTTTAAAGTCAATCAAAGATGGTTTCGGTGGAGTTTTAGGCAGTATCGGCCTATTGATTTTATTAGGGGTAACCATCGGTACCTTCCTAGAAAAAACAGGAGGAGCCATGGTCCTTGCCCAAAAAGTCCTTTCATGGATTGGCGAAAAATCCATCATGCTAGCCATGATGCTGAGCGGCTGGATTCTTTCCATTCCCGTGTTTGGTGATAGCACTTTTATCATGATGAATCCCATCAGTAAGTCTCTTTCTTTCAAAGGAAAAGTACCATATGCGGCAACCACCGTGGCTTTGGCCTTAGGTGCAACGGCAAGTCATTCCTTAGTGCCGCCCACTCCGGGACCCATCGCCGCAGCGGGAATTATTAACGCCGATTTAGGCATGGTCATTTTTTGGGGTATCGTGGTCAGTCTAATTAGTTTAGTACCCTGCTATTATTTTGTTAAAAAATACGTCACTAAAATTGAGCTTGAACCCAAATTTGCCGAAGGCGAACAACAAGAAACCAGCGGTAAAAAACCATCCGCTTTCAAATCATTTTTACCCATCATTTTTCCACTTTTACTCATTATTTTAGCTTCAGTGGCCTCTTATCCCTCTAAGCCATTGGGTGAAAATCAATTGACCGACATCATCCTTTTCTTAGGCACACCCATCATAGCCCTCTTAATAGGTGCTTTCTTAGCGTTTACACTTCCTGAGAAATTTGATCGCCAAGTGCTTTCATCGACCGGTTGGATCGGTGATTCTTTAGTGATCGCCGCCCCCGTGATTTTGATTACCGGTGCTGGAGGGATTTTTGGTAAAATGCTTCAAAACTCAGGGATTGCTGATATTGTGACGTCTAACATGAGCACGGCCAACTGGGGAATTTTCTTACCCTTTATCATTGCCTTTTTTCTGAAAACAGCTCAAGGATCTTCGACAGTCGCGATGATTACGACGGCTTCTATTATCGCTCCTATCTTAGGAACGTTAGGGCTTGATTCTGAAACGATGCGGGTATTTGCTGTTTTGGCGATAGGCGCGGGGGCGATTGCGATTTCGCATGCCAACGATAGTTTTTTCTGGGCTGTGACTCAATTATCTGGTTTGACGATCAAAGAAGGAAATAAATCTCATAGCGTCGGTACGGTCATTATGGCTTTCACCTCTATTTTAGCCATTTATTTGTTGACATTTATCGTCTAACCACATTTTTAGCTTCCCGGAAATCGCTTTCCGGGAGGCTATTTTTATCGGGCAGTCCAGCCACCATCCACGGACAACATAGCACCCACCATATAACTTCCGGCGTCACTCGCTAAATAAATGGCGGCCCCTTGAATTTCTTTTAGCTCAGCCCAGCGGCCTAATGCCGTGGCACCTACCACAAATTTCAATCCCTCTTCCGTATCAGCAATAGGTAAATTCATTTCCGTTAAAAATGGACCTGGACAAATAGCATTTACGTTGATATTAAAGGGCGCCATTTCTAAGGATAATGCCCGAGTCATTTGGACCACCGCTCCTTTACTTGACGTATAAGGTGTGCGATTCGATAATCCAATGAGTCCCAATGCACTTGCCAAATTAATAATGCTACCTCTTTTTCCCTTTTTCATGTAAGGAATCACGGCCCGAGAACTTAACCAAGTCCCCGTTACATTAACATCCATCACTTGTTTGAAATCCTCTAGCGATAACTCATCGATCGCCCCTCGGATATTAATTCCCGCACTATTGATTAAAATATCAATGCGTCCCCATTGCTTAAAAGCAAATGCCGCCATCGCCTCAGTTTCGGCTTGTTGGGTTACATCCGCTTGGAAAAAATGTGCATCGACCGGATAGCTAGTAGCCAACTCCTTGGCCGCATTTTCGCCTTCCACTTTATTTCGATTGACCAATAAAATATGTGCTCCGGCGGATGCCAGTCCCGCCGCCATGGCAAGCCCTAATCCTTTTGAACCACCGGTAATAATGGCCACTCTTCCTGTCAAATCAAATAAATTAATTCCCGGAAATTCTTTTTTGTCTAATCCTACGCTCATTTTTATTTTATATTTATCCTAGTCCCAACTTACTTTTGCTGTACTGTAAGCAATCCACAATATTTTTTTCTTCAAAAGCCAAAGCCTGCTCTCCGGTCAATTGGCTTGTTTGAGGTAATTTACCCTCAAATTTTTTCTCTCTCACCATGGCTAAAGTTTTGGCTAAAGCAGATGATGAAATATCCCCCATGGTCTCATAATAAGCCGCGTCCAAACAAGGTATTTTTAAGGGATCACGGGTGATCATTTCCAAATTAAACGTAATTGACGGATTTAATTTTTTGCACAAAGCCACAGCAGCAGGCAAATCGACGATTCCCTGACCCAAAGGAACCTCCGAAAGTAAAAACCCTTTTTCATATTCTTGAACCCCCATATCTTTTACATGCGTGGAGAATGAATAAGGAGCCAAGGTGCTAATCACCTCCATGGGACTTTCTAAAAGCGATATATTATTTCCAAAATCCAAGGTAACACCTACCCATTCACTTCCAATGAGCTTGATGAGTTCCACCATTTCCTCAGCCCTCCAATCTTTGTGATTTTCTACCGCTAATTTGATTTTATGTTTCCTGACAATCGGCTCGGCTAAACGCAAAGATTGAATGGCGATCGACTTAAAATGTTGGAATTCAGCTTGCGAATGAAAATTTTCATAGCGCCTGCCAGATAAACAAACCGTCCTTAAAATCTTCGCTCCCGCCTCTTTCGCATACAATAATTGGGCTTCAAATCTAGGTACATCGGCCTCATTCTTAGGTAAACCTATGCTTCCTTCCATGTATAAACCCAGTTTTTCTCTTTCATCCCGCATTTTTTTGGTAAAATCGTCGGTCCAATCATTCAAGGTTACTTGAATTCCACCGGCACCTATTTCCTTGCAATGCCTTAAAAGCTGTAAAGCATTTGTGAAGCTTGGGTAATGATCACTCGCCGTTTTAGAATTCCAACGAGCCCAATACGAATGAACAACAACGCCCATGGCAGGACCTTCGATGGTTTTTTTGATGGTTTCTCCATTTGCCCCATAAATTCCTAATGCTGCTCCCCCAATGCCTAATCCCAAACCTCGCAAAAACTTCCTGCGGTCAATCTCTTGCTCAATCATTCGTTCTTTCTTGTCCATTATTCATCAGATTAATTAGGTTTTTTTAGACTTTCAACGTATTTCTTTATTTCACTCGTTTTCCAAGGATACACTCGGCCTTGAGAAACATTTCTGGTCGAAAAAACAAATCGACTCGCTACTGGCTCCGCTTGATTTCCCCACTCATTTCGTATGTAAGTTAAAATAGAGGCTATATCCGCATCTCCCATGGTGGAATGCGCAGGCATAACAGGTAGGATCGTTGGCGCATCATATTTTTTTCCAGCCACCACCATCGGACCCTCCATCCCATGCAACACAATCAGCGATAGGGTAGTGGCATCCCCCAAAACCCACTCAGAAGCCCTTAATGGCGGTGCAAATCGGTTAATCCCTTTGCCGTCCACCCCATGGCAACCTGAACAAGTAGCCAAATATTTTTGTCGGCCCTCCGCAAATTGAATTAAAGATTTTTCATCCAAAAAGCTTTTCGAATCCTTCTGGCTAACCATGGTTTTTTGAGGCCAATGAAACATGTTTTCCAACATGGCCCATTTGTTATCATCCAAAATCTTATTTTTTTCTTTGAAAATTTCAGGCATCGCTGCCAATTCGATGGGCTTTAGGTCTTTTCGATTGGGCGCTTGAATCGCCAGCGAGGTCAAAAGAACTTTTTCCTTCCATGTCATAGGCCCTTTCCCTTTCAAATCCACGAGTGCCAAAACATCTTTTATTTCACTTTCTTTTCCTTTTTTTACCACGGCTGAAGTGATCATTTCTAACATAATTTCTTTGTCGGCCGTAGCTGTGTCCCAACTATCCAATGAAATCAAATAGCTTAGAAATTCATATTCTCGATTCCATAAACTACTCATGACCGCATCCCTCAAAAGGCCCGAGTGTATATGTTGGCCCAATAATATCCCCAATAATTTAGATTGAATGTTAGGACTTGCCATTTGAACACTTAAGGCTAATTGGACTGCCTCAGTGGGTTTAGCCCGCTGCGCGATGGCCAATAGTTTTTCATCTAATGAGGCAGTTGGCCTATTGGGTTTTAGGCTTAGTAACTGCAAGGCATTGTTTTTAATCAGGCTATTCTCATCTGAAATCAATGAGCTTAGAAATTCTGTATTAGCCGCTTGTAGTCCATCCAATGTCCACAAGGCATGTAAACGGCCTAAAGTAGACGCATTTTTTTTGACTGCTTTTTTCAGCTCAGGGATCAGCGATTTGTCCTGACTTTCAATGAGTAGCCTTTGAGCCATATCCCGATAAAAACCATCTGGATGACTTAAATATGAAATCAATGCTGGACCAATGGCTTGCTGTAAAGGGTGAACTTTTTTAACCTTTTTGCCCTTGGGGACAATGCGCCAAATTCTTCCCATGTGAATGGGCGCGTCTAATTTTCTTTTAAGATTTTGTTCTTTTAAATAGGGGGTCATATAGGAACCATGCTGAATAATTCCATGGTACATATCCGCGATATACAATGCGCCATCAGGTCCCAAAGCCATTTGGGTCGGCCTGAAACGCTCGTCGGTAGAAGCTAAAAATTCGCGTTGGGGATTTGGGTCATAGGCCTTTAAAATCCCATTTTTTTCAATAACCACATTGCGCTTGATTAAATTCCCTGCCGGCTCACATACCAACGCATTGCCGTAATATGGCTTGGGAAATAGCGTACTTCTTAAAACTAAGGGCGAGCAGGCCGCTGTAAATTCCATGAGCCTTCCTTTCTTATCCAACGTCCCTTCGATGTATCCTCGGTTGATCGCTGGATTTGACCGGATTGGATAAATTCTTCGATCGGTAGTTAATCCATGATCAATCCCGGAACTGATGCTGTGATTTTTATTTCGAGTAATGCTGTTCGCCGGCACTAAATCGGCATGCAATTGCGACCAATTATAATTATAAAATAACCTTCCTTGGTCATCATGACTCATGCCCCATTGGCCCCTAAATTCCGTACTATCTCGCTGCCATTTTCCCTCCATGAGGCGATAGCGAAGCCTCGATTTTACATTGTAATACCAATTATCTAAATTTAAAAGAAGCCCATTATCCGAATGTTCCGGCGCTCCATTTTTCGCATAGGTTGAATCTAACAGAACTTTCGTATCGGCTTTTAAGTCGCCATTGGTATCTTGTGTCAACCAAAGCGCTTTGTTTTCAGAAATTAATGCCCCCCCTTTAATGAGTCCTAAAGCCCTAGGAAGAATCAATCCATCTAAATAAATCGTGCTTTTGTCCATCACCCCATCGCCATCTTTATCTTCTAAAATCGAAATTCTACCGGATTTTTCAACCTCTCCTTTGCCAGCAATATCCGGCATAAATCCGCGCATTTCTACGACCCATAGCCTTCCGTCTCCATCAAAGCTCATGGCCACCGGTTCTTGGACCATGGGCTCTGAGGCGACTAATTCGATCGTAAATCCAGGCTCTATTTTAAACGTTGACTTTTCTTGAATGGGAGTTCTTACTGGAGATATATCCCATTCATTGCTCCTTGGAATTTGAGCACAACATAAAAAAAATGCAAGGAGCAGGGATACTCTCATGTTAAAACCTAAATCTGTTTAAAATCCTTTGACTTCCCAACCTTTCCGATAAGTTCTCTTTAAAAACTTTTCCGCCGCTGGATAATTAGGGAATTTCATTTTGGCTGAATCCCAAGTTAGCAATTGGTCCGGCACGCGAATCGCGATCGTTCCTAACAACACAGCTTCCGCCATAGGTCCTGATTGTGCAAAATGCGACTCGGTTTTCTCGCCTCCCAAACACGCATCCACAAAATGATGGTAATGATTTCGCTCAGCCAAGGTCGGTATTTTTACGTCTTTCGGTTTGCCAAAAGGTATGTAAACAGGCATTTTTCCATGAGGAATTAATAAGGCGCCTTCCGTTCCGATCAACATCGCAGATTCAGCTGGATATTCTCCATCTTTATATAAATCCATGATTTCTTTCGGTGGATAAAACTCGCCATCAAACCATTCTAATTGGAGTGTATCTTTCTCCGTCATCTCATTTCCCGGAAATTGCCACGTAATATGATTTCCCTGTGGCCACGTATCTGCACGGCGCTCAGGGGAATTTTGCCAAGATTTTTGAACCTCAGCCACGACTGAAATAGGGGGTTTCATTCCTAAACCTTTCCAAACCGCGTCAAAAATATGGCAACCGATATCTCCAGACCAACCCGTTCCAAAATCTTGCCAAGTTCTCCAAATAGCCGAATGGTAAATATCGGGAGCATATGGCCTTACCGGCGCTGTTCCTATCCACTGATCCCAATGTAAATGCGAGGGAACTTCTTGTCCTTGTGCAGGTCTTGGACCCACTAATCGGTATTTAGCTACCGCTCCAGGCCGATTGGAACATAAATAAGCATGTTTAACTTTGCCTATAAGGCCTTGTTTAATCATAATTACCCCAGTTCGGTCTCCCATCGTAGAAGCCACTTGCGTTCCTAACTGAGTAGTAACTCCCGCTTTTACCGCTTCTTTGGTTAATGAACGCACCTCAGCCACATCATGGCACATAGGTTTTTGGCAATACACATGTTTTTTATTTCGGATCGCTTGAACCGCTATCGCATAGTGATTATGATCCGGCACCGTGACATTCACTGAATCAATATTATCCTGCTCCGCTTTTAATAATTCACGGTAATCGGTATAAGTCCGCGCCCCAGGACACAAGTCCGCAGCACGCTTTAGATTTTTTTCATCTACATCACAAATTGCCACGATCTCCACGGAAGCATGTTTTTTGAATTGTTGCAAATCGCCCCAGCCCATTCCTCCTACACCAATACTTGCATGTCTTAATTTTGTACCCGCCGGTATCTTCACAACCGCTTCATTGGTAAACAATAAAGGTCCCGCCATCGCAGCCGTAGCCGCCTTGATCATAAATTCTCGCCGAGAATTTGCTTGTTCGTTGTTTTTCATAGGTTTAGGTTTTTGAATCTGTAATTTATTTTATTTTTTTTATAGTTAAGTAAATAGCTGCCATGATTTTTTCTTCTATGCCATTTTCAAAGGGACCCGGCATTCCATAATAGATCATGCTGGAATCTGCCTCATATCCGCCTTCTTTTAATACGCGTTCGGAGGGGATATAGCACATGACTTCATTGCTATAGCCGGCCACAAAAATATTTTTACCAGGAAATTCTTTTTTTGTTCTCAAGGAATAATCAACGACCACTTCGCCACCCAAGGCAATCATTCTGAATTCATTGCCCAATCGAATTCCTTGGATAGGATAGGTGTACGTTTCGGTATTCCAACCTTTATTATAGGCCTCCAACATCAATTTAGCCCTTCGTTGGATAAACTTATCCGAACTCTGTAAGTCTTTTTGATAATCAGCCGCCGGTACTTTTTTGAATTTCAATGGGATGGTACTGAAATAGGATTGAAGCTCATTTTTCACGGGCTTCACATCTTTTGAGTTGACTAGGTTGACCACTTGGTCTGCCAGGCTATTTCCATGTTTTGTAGCAAGTTCCACTGTCCCACGGGGTTCTGGGTTTTGATCCCCCGCACAACCTAAAATAAAAAAGGCAGTAGCCGTGGGTATTTTTTTCTCAATGTCAATCTGCGCAAACCCTGCATAATCGCCATTAATTAAATAATTGTTTCCCATCAAGGTCGTATTATGACAGGCATAGCCAAATAAAACAGCCTTAATTTCACTCGAGGAATTCATAAATTTCAAAACCGGTACCTCATGATCGATAGGCCCAGGGAGTTTAATGCCATTTTTCTGGGCGGCCAAAGCTCTTCGATTGATGGCAAAGTCGGCCGACGTATGTCCCACAAATACCTGCATAGGTTCCTGGTGCTCATAAGCATTGACAATCACAGTGACCAATTTGTCAACCAAAACTTGGGTATATTCCGAAACGATTTTTTGGTCCTCTGGGCTATACTCCGAAATGACACTTAAAGACGGCCATATCATTGGTCCAGAATGCGTATGGGAGGAATTGAACATGAGTTGGCGCCTCTTGATCCCCAATTTTCCCTGGATTTTCTCAGCGACTTCCTCCGAAACCTGATGCGAAAGCCCCAATAAATCCGTGGTCACAATGATCATTTTCTCCTCCTTATTCGATAACACCAGGGCCTTCGCCCATAAATCATTTAGTACTCCTTCAGAAGGCTTATCGCGGTTCGCGTAGCCGGTCATAAATGCGGGGGATTTGGGTGTAATGTTGATTTTGGCAATACCCACTTGCATCGCCGACTGCGAAAAACCGTTGACGCACGTGATCAAACAAACAAATAAAATAAACCTTATTTTCATGCGAGTAAATTTATCTTGATTAAATCCGTGACCGTCCGACCCTCTCGATTAATCCTTGCCAAGGTATAAACATTTCCCCTGGTATCGACGGCAATTGAATTTACATACAAAGGTCTGTCCCCATTTTCATAAAAAATCGCTCCATGATCCTGATAGGTATTTGTCGCAATTTCATAAGTGATGAGGTGCAAGTTTTCTAAGCCTTTCGCTGCTCCTTTGGCAATGAATTTTTCTCCTTCAATCCTTTTTCCATGTTCATAAATGGGTCCGCCGGTTAAGTAATAAATGGTTTTTCCGTCGGGCCCCAACGCAAATCCTAAATAGCCATAGCTGAATTGATCGAAAAACCCTGATTTTTTTGAGGGTAGGGAAGTGATGCGATCGACAATTTCCACGGTTTGCGCCTTTGGGTCAAACTTAAATAAGTAGCCTGAATTTCCATGAACGCCATAGGCTACATGTTCAGGGGCATACCAAAAGATTTGTCGCCAATGATATCCCATAGTCCCCGGCAAAGTGGGATCGTATTTTCCGAAATAATCCAAACGTAAATGAGCCCCTTCCAATAGGTTAATTTTCATGTCAAAAGGGTTCAAATAAAATATCTCCCCTTCGATGGTCGTATAATAACAAAAACCCGTGTCTTCGTCGACAAGCAGCGACCGACATAAGGATCTAAAATCTTTCCCGGGCGTTCCCGCTTCCCCGTTCCCTGAAATCTTGTCCAACAGCGTTAACTTTTTTTCGTTGACCTGATAGCAGAAAAAATGTCCCGTGGGCCAAGTAATCCCAAAGATATTTCCTCTTTGGGTATCCATCACCATAGTGACTACGCCTTCTCCATTAGGGATCTTGGCTAAATCGGCAAAGGATTCTTCTTGTAAATCATAGGAAAGAATATGCCCACCCGGATATACATCAAAACCATCCGGCGCCTGTTCCGGCAAACGATCCATGCCGTTGATGAGTTGGTAATAGCCGACATGCGTAGAAAAGTACAGCTTGTTTTCAAATTCATAAAAAAGCACGTGGCTTTTTCCTTGGGCGATGCTTTTTTGATGGGCTTCTCCACAAATGACGCTAAGGTCGCCTAAGAATTTGATCTCTTCTTTTAATGGATCAAAACGAAACATTTGACCCGCAACATCAAATTTGTCTGACGATAATACATAATATAAGCGCCCGTCGCTCGCGACCGACATGGCATTATAGGTATCATGGGCCTCTAAAAAGCCAGAATCAAAACAGGACGCAATCAATGGACCTTGTTTCATTTGAGCTTTTTCTTAATTTCATCGGCATGTGTATAAATGCGCTGGATCGCTTGGAAAATTAAATCCATGTCATTTTTGGTACCCAAAAGCAAATTCTGCGTAAACCAAACCGCCTCATTACATAAGGTATCATTCAGGGGGCATTGGTTCTGATCCATATAAGTGGTATAATTCAGTTCACTCGAATGATACATCTTTTTGAAATTGACCGATTCAAACGTCTGTTTTAAAAACGGTTGCGTATTTAATGCCGTATATCCGCCCATGCAAGGAACTCCTTCTGCGTCCAATGCTTGTAAAAATTGGGCTCTAGTCAAACCTTTAAATGCTGCTTGATCATATCGAAAGGGATATAAATGGTAAGCTGCTTTAGTCACCTCTGGGTATAAGCGCAAAACATGTATGCCCGGAATGGCCTTTAATAATGAAGTTAAATAGGCCGCATTTTGGTTTCTCGTTTCCGTTTGCGCTTCCAATCTGGTTAGTTGGGCCAGGCCAATCGCCGCTTGATATTCTGAAAATCTCAATTTATTGGCTTGCATTTGGCTACCAGCGGTTACAGATCCGGTGGCGATTCCATAAGGTAATCCTAAATTATGGTAGGAGTAACAGGCATCCATGAACGCATCATCATCGCTGATGATGGCGCCCCCTTCACCGATGGCAATGTTTTTAGAGTTTTGAAAACTAAAGCAAGCTGCATTTCCGAAAGTCCCCACTTTTTGATGATTAATTTCAGCTAATGGAGCCTGGCACGTATCTTCAATCACAATTAGATTATGCTTTTTAGCGATATCCATGATGCGAATCATATCCGAGGGAAGCCCTAAAATATGGACCGGCATAATGGCTTTTGTTCTTTTAGTAATTTTAGCTTCAATTTTTGAGGGGTCCATTTGGAAAGTAGTGGGGTCTACATCCACAAAAATAGGGATCGCCCCATTCGCTAAGATGGATTGTATGGTCGCGATAAAGGTATAAGGAGTCACAATGACCTCATCTCCTGCTTTAATTTGGGATTGATTTAGAGCAATGATGAGCGCATTCGTTCCATTAACTACCGTCATACATCTTTTGGAACCGATCAATTTAGCCCAAGCCTGTTCGAATTGGATCACTGTTTTTGATCTAGACCAAACGCCACTTCGCATAACTTCTAGCAGCAGCTTTTCATCTTTTTCCGCATCCCAAATAGGCCATTTAATCCATTGGCCCGGATTAATGGTTTTCTCACCCCCTAAAATAAATGGCTTACTAGATTTTTTAGAAATGATCGAAAAATTAGATTTGGATAAAATCCCTGCGTTTAAACTAAGTATCGATGCTTTTTTGATAAAATCTCTTCGGTTGGCATTTTTCATTTTATTCTTTCATTTATATAATCAACAAAGAATATCAAGTATTATTTGGCTTCGTAACGTTTTTAGACCAATGAATACCTAATTATATACATTAACATTCAGCAAAATAAATTTATTGATAAATTAATGAATATTTAAAGAAAAGTTTTTGTTTTTTAAAGTTTCATTTTTACTTTCGGCAATTAATTTTTTTTATAAAATCCATATAAGAATTTTATATTTAATTTATTTAACAATTTACTTAAACTACTTACACATGAAAAAAAATTACCTAGGCAAAATTTTGGTTTTGCTGGTATGTCTTGTCTCCATGTCTTGGAGTGCAATGGCACAATCCCAAACCATTACCGGTAAGGTTACCGATGAAAAAGGGGAGGCTTTAGTAGGTGTTAACATCATCCTAAAGGAAACCAATCGTGGAACAACCACCAACATTGATGGTAAATACACCATCTCAGTAGCTGGCTCGAAAAGCCAATTAGCATTTTCTTCTGTAGGGTATGATGGCAAAACGATCACGGTAGGAAATCAAACCATGATTAATGTCGTTTTGACTGCAAATGCACAAAACTTATCTGAAGTTGTCGTAATCGGTTACGGTACTCAACGAAAATCAGATTTAACAGGTTCTGTGAGTTCGATCAAGACAGATCAATTGTTGGAGCGTCCAGCATCTTCCTTAAACCAAGCTTTGGCTGGTCGTATGGCGGGTGTTCAAGTGAACAACAACTCAGGTCGTCCAGGTGGTCGTACGACAGTCCGTGTTCGTGGATTTAGTTCGATTAACTCATCAAATAACCCATTGTATGTAGTGGATGGTGTGATGCTTCCTCAAGGAACATTGAATCAATTCTCTAATGCAATTGATTATTTAAATCCCAATGATATTGTTTCGGTTGAGGTATTGAAAGATGCATCGTCAACGGCTATCTATGGTGCTCGTGGAGCGAATGGGGTAATCTTGATTACAACGAAAAAAGGAAAGTCGGGCGAAGGAACTGTGACTTACAATGCTGATTTCAGTGTGAACGTAACAGGTCCGAATAAGCCAGAAGTTTTAAATGCCAAGCAGTACATGGCTGTGGAAGATTTGGCTTGGGCTAACATGGCCAAGTACGATCCAGCAGGTTGGAAAGCAGGGAAATGGGCTTATTTAAATCCAAAATTGCGTCGTACAGATCCACGTGTTTTTGATGCAAATGGTAATCCATTATATGATACGGATTGGTTTAATGAGGCAACTCAAGCTAAATTATCTCAAAATCATCAATTAGGATTTAGCGGTGGTAATGAGCGTACGCAGTATTCATTCTCTTTAGGATACCGTGATGATCAAGGTTTGATCAAAACAACTTACTCAACGCGTTATTCTGGTCGTTTCTCGATCGATGATCAAATCAAAACATGGTTGAAAGTTGGAGGTACTTTAGCCTACAACAACCAAACTGAGCGTATGTCAGATGTGAACGATGCCGTTTCGCGTCAAATCGTAGAAGATTTTCCTTTCTTGCCTGTTACGTATGCGGATGGTACCTATGCTGATAACCGTGACTTCCCTTATGCGGAAGGTACATTCAGTTCAGTACACCGTTTAATGGATCGTCAGTATATCTTGAATACACAAACGACTACGGGAAGTATCTATTCAAACATTACCTTCATGAAGGGTTTAGAAATGAAAACTATTTTTGGTGCAAACATATTGACCCAAGAGAATAACGTTTCTCAGACACGAACTTTAGCGATTGCCAACCAAGGAGAGGCTTCAGCTTCAAATTCAAAAGAGACTTTTTGGTCTTTAGAGAATTACTTGACTTACAACAAACAGTTCAATGACATTCATTCGATCACTGCATTGTTAGGTCTTTCTTGGCAACAAACAAATGCGTTCAGTATTTCAACATCTGTGAAAGGATTTGCTACGGATTACTTTGGGTTTAACAACTTAGGTGCTGCTGCCACGGTATTATCTGCTGGTTCAGGTGCTTCTAAATTTGCCTTTAATTCGTATTTTGGCCGTGTGAACTATAGCTTAATGAATAAGTATTTAGCTACCATTACTGCTCGTATGGATGGTTCATCTCGTTTTGGAGAGAATAATAAATTTGCCCTTTTCCCTTCAGGAGCTTTGGCATGGAAAATATCAGAAGAGGATTTCTTAAAAGGAAACAATACGATTTCTAATTTGAAATTAAGAACTTCTTATGGTATTACAGGTAACTCTGAAATTCCTTCTTATTCTTCACTTTCCTTGTTGAGCTCTAACTATGCGTCTGTAATTAATGATGCACGTGTTTCGGGAACAGGTATTTCTCGTTTAGCTAATCCAGACTTGCAATGGGAGAAAACAGCTCAAACAGACATCGGTCTTGAATTGGGATTATGGAATGGACGCGTGAATATCGAAGCTGATTATTACTACCGTTTAACAACAGATATGTTATTAGATGCTCCAGTACCGACTACTTCTGGTTATGGTACGATTCGTAGAAACGTAGGTTCTATGGAGAATAAAGGAGTTGAACTTTCCATTAATTCGGTGAATGTGAACACGAAAGGTTTCCAATGGAATACCAACTTTAATATTTCATTCAATAGCAATAAAGTATTATCTCTAGCGACTCCTTCTGATATCTTCAACGTAGGAGGTCCTAACTTTACGAACCCAACGAACATTATTCGTATCGGTGAGCCAGTAGGTTCATTCTGGGGATTGACTCGTTTGGGTGTTTGGAGTGAGGCTGAGCGCGATCAAGCCGCTAAGTTTACATCATACCGTAATGGTTTAACAGTATTGCCAGGTGATATTAAATACAAAGATGTGAATGGTGATAATGCAATCACGGATGCTGACCGTTCAATCATTGGAAATGGTAGCCCTAAATTCTGGGGTGCATTTACGAATACATTCAAGTATAACAACTGGGATTTAACATTAGAACTTGCTTATACGTATGGAAATGATGTGATGTTAATGAACTTACACCCATCAGAAGATCGTCAAGCCTTAGCGAATAGTTATGCATCTGTGTTAGGTGCTTGGACTCCAACCAACCAAAACTCGATGATTGCTGAAATACGTGATACACGTGCGGGTTATGTGACTAACGTAGATACTTGGTGGATTAAGGATGGTTCATTCTTACGTGGAAGAAACTTATTATTAGGTTATACTTTCCCTAGCAATGTGGCAAGCAAACTTAAATTAAGCCGTCTACGTGTCTATGGAACTGCTCAAAACTTCTTCCTTTTAGTTAAGGATAAGATAGTAGGTGATCCTGAAACTACACCAACAAATCAAGGTGGTGGTAACAGTGCATTCTCACAAGGTATGATTTGGCACAATTATCCAAAGCCAACAATTTACATGGTGGGTATACAAGTTGCATTTTAATTATACGGATCATTTAAATTTAAAAATGTCATGAAAAAACAATTAATTTCCAAAATATATAAGATCGCCTTGATTGGCGTGATCGTATTTGGACAATCAGCTTGCTCAGATTTTTTAACTGAAAAGGCACCGTCCAATTTAACACCTACCAATTTCTATACCATCCCAGATCATGCGGAGGCAGCTATTGCAGCTACTTATTCTGAATTAAGGTTTATTGGTAATGGAGCGGGTATTTTCTCGGCCAACTGGCAATTGTTAGAAGCGCTAACAGGAACTTCTACCACTGAGACTGCACAGAATTCAGATTTGAATAACCTTTATGGTTTAGTTCATGATGGATATACGGTTCATTTGGTAAACTACTGGGGTGGACTTTACAAGGTAATTGCGCAAGCAAACCAAGTATTAGATAAAGTTCCAGCGATTACACCGATGGATGCGAAACAAAAAAGTAAGATTTTAGGAGAAGCTCGTTTCTTACGTGCATCTGCGTATTTTACTGCGGTTCGTTTATGGGGTGATATTCCATTGATCACAAAACCACAAACGGCTTCTTCTGAAGATTTTCTTCCAGCAAGAGCTCCAGTGGAGTCGGTATACAAATTGATCGTTGACGATTTAATCGCTGCGGAAGCATCTGGATTAGATTGGATGGATACACGTGGTCGTGTGGGAACAGCTGCTGTGAAGGCTCAATTAGCTGAAGTATATTTAACCATGGCTGGGGGTTCTTTGAAAAAAGGAGCAAGTCATTATAAATTAGCTGCTGATAAAGCATTTGAGGTAATTAGCTACGCAAAAAGTAATCCTTCTGTGATCGCTTTATTCCCAACGTATATGGATGTTCATAAAGAAAGTTTAAAGAATCGTTTGGAGCATTTATACATGATTCAATACAATACAACGGTTGCTGGAAATCCAATGGGTAATTTCTTCCCTAACTTTAAGCCGGTAACCTATTCGGGTCCTGGAGGAACGGGTTCTTCTGTGCCTACACCTTCTTTCTATAAATCATATGAAGAAGGAGATTTACGTGCGAAGAATCAAGAAGGATATTTCTATACTAGTTATTATACAAACGGTAACGGAGCTCCTTTCGAATTAAATGCACCTTACGTATTTAAGCACTTTAATATGACAGCGAATGGATATAATGGAGTGGCTGGAACACGTAATGATAACTTGAACGTTCCTCAAATTCGTTATGCGCAAGTTTTATTAACGTATGCAGAAGCTCAAAATGAAGTGGGTGGACCTACAGCTGATTCTTATGCTGCATTTAAAGCGATTCGTGATCGTGCTAAATTAACTACACCTGATTTAGGAACTTACTCTCAAGCTACTTTTAGAAATGCGGTTTGGAAAGAGCGTTGGCATGAATTATGCTACGAGCAAATCACTTGGTTTGATATGGTTCGTTTGAGAAAAGCGTTTAATGAGACAACAAAAACGTTTGAAGAATTTGTGGGTCATACAAACCTTAGCTCTAACCAAAAATTACAAGAGAAGCATTTGTTACTTCCTTTGCCTAAAGCAGAGATGTTGAACAATCCTAAATTAACTCCACAGAATCCTGGGTTTTAATTTAAAGCTTTAATGAGTTTTGAAATCCCCTTTCATGAAAATGTAAAGGGGATTTTTTTTATCATTTTTGAAGAACAGAATGACATAAAGTCGAAAAATTATACAAAATATTTATCACGAATAAGTTCTTTGTTTTCTTTTAAATAATCCATAAAAGCGTGTGTTGCGGGAGATTGTTTTTTCTCCTTGTGCCAAATCAACTTCCAATCATTTTTATGAGGTAGGCCTTTCATTGGGATTATAACCATTTTGCCACTAGCTATTTCGTTTTTAATGCCGATTAATGGCATAATTGAATATCCCATACCAGCTAATACAGCCTGCTTTATAGCTTCATTTGACATGAGTTCTATTTTTTTTAAAATAATCATATTTTGGTTTTTAAAATAATCTTCCATTATTTTTCGAGTTGCTGAGCCATTTTCTCTGAATATCAATGGAAGTTCATTTTTTGAATCATAGTATGCGAATGTTGGATTCATGGCTGCAGTTTCAGCATTGCCAACCATATGTAGTTCGTTTTTTAGAATATTAAGATGTTCGAAATTGGGGCTTTCAATATTCGTGGAAATCAAACTAAAATCAACAATATTGCTTTCCAAGCTTTCTATCACTTTCTCTCTATTTGTTACATCAATACTTACTTCAATTCCTGGATTTATTCTTAAAAAATCAGAGAGGAAATAGGGGAGAACATATTTTCCCGTTGACACAACGGATATCCTTATTTTACCAAATAGCTTTCCTTTGAATGCAGAAGTTTTATAATTGATTGCATATACTTGGTCTAAGATTTCTTCAGCTGATGTAGCAATTTCTTTTCCGAAATCTGTTATGTAAATCTTCTTGCCAATGATTTCAATTAAAGGTATTTCAAAATGAGCTTGAAAGTTTTTTATTTGAATGGAAACAGCTGGTTGAGTTAAATTTAATTCTTCGGAGGCCTTTGTAATACTCATCGTTTGAGCAACTTTTACAAATATCTGAAGTTGATTCAAGGTGTAATTCATAATATTATTTTATCTATTTTATAACAAACTTAAATAAATTTTATTCAAATATTAAAATTTCCTTTGTAGAAATTAATCCGCCTAGGTATTTCAAGAATATTGATTTATGAATTCTTTAAAACAACTATCATTTATTTTAATTCATTTTGTTTTATTGGGGATCATCTTGTTTTGTATTTTTCAAATGGATAATAAAGCTTTAGAAACCCCATTTTTGGCTATTTCTATTTTTTTAGAGTTGAGTCTATTGAGTTGCTTAAATAAAAAATAAATTATACTGATGAAGAATTTTGAATTGCTTGTTTTCAATTTGACTAATCCAACATTGCTTTTCTTTATTCTCGGAGTTTTGGCCAAATATCTTAAGAGTGATTTAGAGATTCCATTAGCATCTAAAGGTTTTATTTCCCTTTATTTGTTGTTTTCGATTGGATTTAATGGGGGCTCGGAATTGGCAATTACAGGAATTACAAATGAGGTAATTTTATGTCTATTTTTTGGAATGCTTATCGCCTTATTGATCCCTATTTATTCGTATTTTATTCTTAAAATTAAGCTTAATTCTTTTGATGCTGGCGCTATTGCAGCTTCATATGGCTCAGTAAGTGCGGTCACCTTTGTTACTGCTGTTGCATATTTAGAAATGAATAAGCTTAGAATGGGTGGAGAGATGGTTGCTGTGATGGCCTTTATGGAATTTCCTGCTATCATTATGGGAGTTATCATGATGAATTTGTTCCCAGGGGATTTAACCCCCAAGAATATTAATTACAATCAGTTAAAGAAAGGAATTACCCATTCATTTACAAATGGAAGTGTTTTAATGATTTTTGGAAGTTTAGTCATAGGTTTTGTCTCTGATTCCTCTCAATCCGTTGGCATTAAGCATTTTACATCTGATATTTTCAAAGGATTTTTAGCCATATTTTTACTGGATATGGGGATGGTTGCTGCATCACGCTTTTCGGCATTTAAAAAGCAAAGTACTTTTTTGATTTTTTTTGCTGTATTTCTTCCTTTATTCAACGGTACTTTAGTGGCTTTTTTAAGTCAATATGTTACTGATAATCATGGCAATAGGTTAATTTTTTCTGTTCTAGCAGCGAGTGCTTCCTACATAGCAGTGCCAGCAGCCATGCGTTTAGTCGCTCCTAAAGCAGATCCTGGTATTTATATACCTATGGCTTTAGGAGTTACTTTTCCTTTTAATATTACAATAGGTATGCCATTGTTTTTTTACCTAATAAATGGTTGATTCAATTCATTATTTTGAAGGAAGGGATTTGGTTATTGCGACTAAACATAAGAAGGAATTAGTCATAGGACCTCCTCTAAAGGCTGCTTTCGGACTCAATTTTTTTTCATCAGAGGGCTTAGATACAGATATTTTAGGCACCTTTTCTGGTGAAATTGAAAGACTACATAAGCCAATAGATGCTGCTCGAATTAAATGCAATATGGCTATGGATATCCATCAGGTTGACATGGCCATTAGCTCTGAAGGATCATTTGGTTCACATCCTCAATTTTTTTTTCTGCCAGCCGGTGAAGAATATTTGATGTTTATGGATCGTAAACATGGGATTGAAGTCGTTGTGAAAACAATAACTACGAATACTAATTATGATTCAATTGAGATATTCTCTTCAGAAAATTTACACGAATTTTTAAATCGGGTCAAATTTCCTTCTCATGGACTAATTCTTAGGAAAAGTGCCAAGGATTATACGCTTATGGAAAAGGGAATTGTATGTGAGAAAATTCTTTTTGACCGAATTGACTTTTATTTGAAAAAGTATGGCCAATGTTACTTAGAAACCGATATGCGAGCCATGTTTAATCCCACACGAATGGAAGTTATAAAAGATTTGGTTGATCATTTGATTATTGATCTGAAACGAATTTGCCCAAAATGCAGTTTCCCTGGTTTTTCTGTAAGCGACGTGGTCCGTGGTCTTTTATGTTCAAATTGTCATTGGCCCACTAAATCAGTGAAGGAGCTTATTTATACATGTAAAAAATGCCACTATAGTTCAATTGAAATAAACACTGAATTGAAAATATCTGAAGATCCCATGTTTTGCGAATTTTGTAATCCCTAAGTGCAAATATGATAACAAATGACATTGAACTTGTCTGTAATAGTCTGAAAAATGGTGAAATTGTAGGCTTACCTACAGAAACGGTTTACGGACTTGCGGCAAGTATATTTAATGAAGCCGCTATTGAGCGTATATATTCAAAAAAAAATAGGCCACGATCAAATCCATTGATTGTCCACGTAGCTACATTAGATCAGGCTAAGCTTTTAGTTAAAGAATTTCCTTTGAAAGCTGAATTATTGGCAAGGCATTTTTGGCCTGGACCAATTACGCTTATTTTACCTAAATCTGATCTTGTTCATGATGTAGTTACTGCAAATAGTAAATCTGTTGCCATACGAGTTCCTAACCACAAAATGACCTTGAACTTATTAGGTAAATTGAATTTTCCTTTAGCTGCACCTAGTGCGAATCCTTATAATAGAATTAGTCCCACTTGCGCCGAGCATGTAGAATCTTACTTTCCAGATATCAACATATTAGATGGAGGCGAGTGCCAATCAGGTCTGGAATCAACCATTTTATCTTTTGAAGAAAACGAGGTGGTATTATTAAGGCATGGGGCAATTCCAATTGAATCAATCGAAGCCTTGATAGGCAGCAGGATTTTGAATCGAACATCCGGGGGTACCATTGTAAATTCACCTGGAATGAATAAAAAACATTATGCGCCTTTGTGTGAATTGATACTCACTTATGAGCCTTTATTTATGTTAAGCGCAGTTAAAAATAAAAAAGTAGGGATTTTGTGGTTTAAAAAAGTTCAAATTTATAGTGCCCAAGTACTGGTAAATAAAATATTAGCTCCTAGTGGAAGCTTTGAGGAAGCCTCTAAAAATATGTATGCCTTGCTACATGATTTAGAAAAACAAGATCTTGATTTAATTATTGTGGAAAGATTACCTGATCATGGATTAGGGAGGACTTTAAATGATCGACTGATACGAGCCTCTTCAAAATGAAAAAGACATTAATTACAAATGCTAAATTGGTCAATGAAGGAAAAATAATATCCTCTGATTTGCTGATAGAAGGGGAGAGGATCTCAAAAATTGCCCCTTTCATTTCAAATGCACATGCAAAGGTCATAGATTTTGAAGGTAATTATTTATTGCCTGGTATGATTGATGACCAAGTGCATTTTAGAGATCCTGGTTTAACATATAAAGGGGATTTGTTTTCAGAGTCTCAAGCAGCCATTGCCGGGGGAGTTACCTCCTTTATGGATATGCCCAATACAATCCCAAACACGCTAAACCGAGTGTTGCTAGAAGAAAAGTATGTAATGGCCGCCAAAAAGTCTTTGGCTAATTATTCTTTTTTCATGGGTATTACTTCAAAAAATTTAGATGAGGCACTTAGAGTAGATAACGAAACCGTTTGTGGAATTACAGATGATGGTTTATATTTTGATCAGGAGCAGATATTGGCGAATAATCCTGAATTTCTCGAAAAGTTATTTTCTAGGTCTGAAACTTTAGTAGCCCTTCATAGTGAGGATGATTCAATCATTCATGCGAATTATCTGAAGTATTTTAAAAAGTCTAAGGGGGAAATACCGATATCATTTCATTCCAAAATTAGAAGTGTTGAAGCTTGTTTGGAATCCACTAAACGAGTCCTTTCCATTCAAAAAATATATAATAATAGACTACATTTTTTTCATATTTCTACTGGTGCTGAGGCCAATCTTTTTCCTATCCCTACTGATAATATGGAAAAAAGAGTTACTGCAGAAGCTTGTATTCACCATGTATGGTTTAATGATTTAGACTATGAAAATTTAGGGCCGCTAATTAAATGGAATCCTTCTATTAAATCAGAAGGAAATAGAATACAATTAATTCAAGCATTAAAAGATGGACGTTTAGATATTATTGCGTCTGATCATGCCCCACATAGTTTAGAAGAAAAGATGGGTTCTTATGACCAAATTAAATCTGGCGCACCCATTGTTCAACATACCATGCCCCTTTTATTCCAACTCCTAAAAAAAGGAGAAATAGGTATTGAATTTATTGCAGAAAAAACGAGTCATCGTGTGGCTGATATTTATGAAATTCAACAAAGAGGTTACATTCGAGAGGGATTCTATGCAGACTTAATTGAAGTTGATTTTAATTTAAGCAAACCATGGTGCGTCACAAAAGACTCATTGCTCTATAAGTGTGGTTGGTCGCCACTAATCGGACAAGAATTAAGCGCGAAAATTAAAAGAACATTTGTGAATGGAAATCTCATTTTTGAAAACAACATTTTTGTCGACGATTCAAAAGCTAAACGCTTACTGTTTAGTAAAATTAGATAACATAAAAGAAAAGATATTTTCTTTTGATCATTACTTAGACTTTAATTGATTCTACCCTTGTAAATAGGTCATTCTAGACTTACCAAATAAAAACAATGTTTAACCTTTTTTTTGGTCAATTGTTTTTGAAAAATATATAAATAATTCTAATGATTAACATATTATAATTTAATAAAATTTATTAAAATCTTCCTATAATATTTGTCCTAAAGTATGGGAGAGAATTAATTAGTCCTTCTATTATTCTTCTAGCATGCTTTAACATTGTTAAACATTTTAAACTTTATTACACATGAAAAAAAATTACTTGAGCAAAATTTTACTTTTGCTATTGTGTCTGTTCTCTTTTTCTTGGAGTTCACTGGCACAATCCCAAACCATTACCGGTAAGGTTACCGATGAAAAAGGGGAGGCCTTAGTAGGTGTTAACATCATCATTAAGGAAACTAGTAAAGGGACTACGACTAACATTGATGGTAAATACACCCTCTCATCCGTTGGTTCGCAGAGCCAATTAGTATTTTCTTCGGTTGGTTTTGACAGCAAAACCATCACGGTTGGAAATCAATCGGTGATCAATGTCGTTTTGACTGGAAACGCACAAAACTTATCTGAAGTTGTCGTAATCGGTTACGGTACCCAACGTAAATCAGATTTAACAGGTTCTGTGAGTTCGATCAAGACAGATCAATTGTTGGAGCGTCCAGCATCTTCCTTAAACCAAGCTTTGGCGGGTCGTATGGCGGGTGTTCAAGTGAACAACAACTCAGGTCGTCCAGGTGGTCGTACGACAGTTCGTGTTCGTGGATTTAGTTCGATTAACTCATCAAATAACCCTTTGTATGTAGTGGATGGTGTGATGCTTCCTCAAGGAACATTGAATCAGTTTACTAATGCAATTGACTATTTGAATCCAAATGATATCGTTTCGGTTGAGGTATTGAAAGATGCATCGTCAACAGCTATCTATGGTGCTCGTGGAGCGAATGGGGTAATCTTGGTTACAACGAAAAAAGGGAAGTCGGGAGAAGGAACGGTGACTTATAATTCAGATTTCAGCGTGAACGTAACAGGACCGAATAAGCCAGAGGTTTTAAATGCCAAGCAATACATGGCTGTGGAAGATTTGGCTTGGAAAAATATGGAAAAGTACGATCCAGCAGGTTGGAAAGCAGGTAAATGGGCTTATTTAAATCCAAAATTGCGTCGTACAGACCCACGTGTTTTTGATGCAAATGGAAATCCGCGCTTTGATACGGATTGGTTTGAGGAAGCTACACAAGCTAAATTATCTCAAAATCATCAATTAGGATTTAGCGGCGGTAACGAGCGTACTCAGTATTCATTCTCTTTAGGATATCGAGACGATCAAGGCTTGGTAAAAACAACCTATTCTACCCGCTACTCTAGCCGTTTTACCATTGACGATCAAATTAAGTCTTGGTTAAAAGTAGGTGGAACTTTAGCGTATAACAATCAATCTGAGCGTTTGTCTGATGTGAATGATGCAGTTTCGCGTCAAATCGTAGAGGACTTTCCATTTTTACCGGTAACCTATGAAGATGGAACGTATGCGAATAACCGAGATTTTCCTTTTGCTGAGGGTACGTTTAGTTCAGTACACCGTTTAATGGGAAGACAATGGATTCTAAATACCCAAACAACCACAGGAAGTATTTATTCGAATATTAAATTCATGAAGGGTTTAGAAATGAAAACGATTCTTGGTGCTAATGTTTTCACCCAAGAAAATAACGTTTCTCAGACGCGTACTCTGGCGATTGCCAACCAAGGAGAGGCTTCAGCTTCAAATTCAAAAGAGACTTTTTGGTCTTTAGAGAATTACTTGACCTATACGAAAGAGTTTAATGATGTTCATTCAATCACAGCATTGTTAGGACTTTCTTGGCAACAAACTGATGCATTTAATATTTCTGCTAACGTACGTGGATTTGCAACAGATTATTTTGGATTTAATAACTTAGGTGCTGCGGCAACTTTAGGAGGTATTGGATCAGGGGCTTCTAAGTTTGCCTTTAATTCGTATTTTGGTCGTGTAAATTATGGATTCAAAAACAAGTATTTAGCTACCATTACTGCTCGTGCGGATGGCTCATCACGATTTGGAGAGAACAATAAATTTGCGATTTTCCCTTCAGGTGCTTTAGCATGGAGAATATCTGAGGAAGATTTCTTAAAAGGAAACAATACGATTTCTAATTTGAAATTAAGAACTTCTTATGGTATTACGGGTAACTCTGAAATTCCATCCTACTCGTCCCTTCCCTTGTTGAGCTCTAACTATGCAACTGTTATTAATGATGCGCGTGTTTCAGGTACAGGTATTTCTCGTTTAGCTAATCCAGATTTGCAATGGGAGAAAACAGCTCAAACAGACATCGGTCTTGAATTGGGATTATGGAATGGCCGCGTGAATATCGAAGCGGATTACTACTACCGTTTAACAACAGATATGTTATTAGATGCTCCAGTACCGACTACTTCTGGTTATGGTACGATTCGTAGAAACGTAGGTTCTATGGAGAATAAAGGAGTTGAACTTTCCATTAATTCGGTGA
>Ga0214919_10000592_pt1 | contig 61588 bp, 44 predicted proteins | sample LL1503_MetaG_FD_177994 | JGI IMG/M metagenome (GOLD analysis project Ga0214919, IMG submission 177994) | Freshwater microbial communities from Lake Lanier, Atlanta, Georgia, United States - LL-1503 | ecosystem: Environmental > Aquatic > Freshwater > Lake | place: USA: Georgia | collected... | reverse complement strand
AGATGCTGCGCGCTATGAACCTCGCCGCCCTCGAAGTGGTGGACTACGTTATCATCGACGAGAACGCCACGCCGATCGAGAACCTGAAATTTATCCAGCCCGACTACTTCGCTAAGGGCTACGAATATAACAAGGGCGGTCTGCACCCAAAGACCAAGGAAGAATTTGATGCTCTCGCCTCCTACGGCGGCGAGATCCTCTTCACCCCCGGCGACATCGTCTACTCGTCCTCGCACATCATCGAGAGCGAGCCGCCCAACCTGGCCGCGGACAAGCTCCATGTCCTCCTCGCCGCGGAGAATGTCTCCTTCGACGATCTCCACCGCACGATCGATTCGTTCCAGGGCGTGAAGGTCCACGTCGTCGGCGACACCATCGTCGATTCTTACACCTACTGCACGCTGATCGGCGGCAATACTAAGACCCCCACCTTCAGCCTTAAATTCGAGGAACAACGTGACTTCGTCGGCGGCGCGGGCATCGTGGCCAAGCACATGAAGCAGGCCGGCGCGGCGGTAAAATTCACCACCGTGCTCGGCGATGACTCGCTCCGGGATTTTGTCGTCAGGGACCTCGAAGCCTCCGGCGTGCAATGCGACGCCGTCATCGACCGCACGCGCCCCACCGTGCAGAAGAATCTCTTCACGGCCGGCGGCTACCGCATGCTCAAGGTCGACAAGCTCGATAACCGCCCCATCTCCGACAAGATTCTCGAACACTTCACCGCCTCCCTCCAGGCCGGCGGCAACGACGCCATCGTCTTCAGCGATTTCCGCCACGGCATCTTCAATCCCCAGACCATTCCGCAACTCATCGCGGCCATGCCCACCGGCCCGCTCCGCATCGCGGACAGCCAGGTCGCCAGCCGCTGGGGCAATATTCTTGAGTTCCAAGGCTTCGACCTCATTACCCCCAACGAGCGCGAGGCGCGCTTCGCCCTCGGGGACCAGGACTCCACGGTTCGGCCGCTCGCCCTCGAGCTCTACAAGCGAGCCCATTGCAAATATCTCATCCTAAAAATGGGCGAACGCGGCCTGATCACCTACCGCGCCCCCGATCCCGAGGTGCGCTCCTTCTTTACCATCGATCCCTTCACCGACCGGGTGGTCGATGCCGTCGGGGCGGGTGATGCCCTGCTCTCCTACGCCACGCTTTCGCTCCGCGTCACCGGCAACCCCGTCATCGCCTCCATCCTCGGCACGGTTGCCGCCGGCCTGGCCTGCGAGCGAGACGGCAACGTGCCCATCGAGCCCACGGAGATGCACAAGCGTCTTCGTCACATCGAAAAACTGATCCGCTACGAATGAGAGTTGTCGTCGTCGGCTTGGGTATCCAGGGCCGCAAGCGCCTCGCGGTGGCCGGCCCCGAAGCCGTCGCCACCGTCGACCCTGTGGCCCCCGGCGCCACCTACCAGGCCATCGAGCAGGTGCCGCTCGACTCCTACGACGCCGCGCTCGTCTGCACCCCCGACCAGGCCAAGCTGCCCATTCTCGAATACCTCCTGACGCACCGGAAGCATCTGCTCGTCGAGAAACCGGTCATCGCGCCCACGAACGAACCCCTCGAGCGCCTCAAGGTGCTCGCCGAAAAAAACCGCACCGTCTGCTACACCGCCTACAACCACCGCTTCGAGCCACACATCATGCGGCTCAAGCAGGTGCTCGACTCCGGTGTGCTCGGCCAAGTTTACCGCGCCAAATTTTTCTACGGCAACGGCACGGCTCGCGACGTGCGCAACTCCGTCTGGCGCGACCAAGACCTCGGCGTCTTCCCCGACCTCGGCTCCCACCTGCTCGACTGGACGCTGTTTCTCTTCGGCCAACCCACCGAGCCTCCCGTCGTCTCGGCGGCGGACCGCTTCGAAAACCGCGCCTTCGACCATTTCCGCTTCGGCTTTGCCGGCCGGCCCGCGCTCGACTTCGAGATGACCCTGCTCTCGTGGCGGAACACCTTCCGCTGCGATGTCTTCGCGGAAAAGGGCAGCGTGCACATCGACTGCCTCTGCAAGTGGGGCCCGAGCATCTTCACGCAGCGCACGCGCGTCCTGCCCAGCGGCCGCCCCACCGAGGTGACCGAACGCCTCGAATGCGCCGATCCCACCTGGGTGACGGAATACGCCCACTTCAAACAGCTCTGTGCGCAACCGGCGCACAATCTGGACCACGACATTTGGATCAACGGCATCTTCAACCGCGTTCGCCGCGACCTCGGTCTGCCCGCACCGCAGGCCTGACTCCCATGCTGCAGCACACGCATACCACGCCGCAGAAACCCGCCCGCGCGGTCGTGCTCGGGGCCGGCGGCTTCATCGGCGGCGCCATCACACGCCGCCTGCAGCAGGCGGGCCTCACCACCTCCACCCTCGGTCGCCCGGCTTTCGACCTGCTCGCCGCCAATGCGGCCGATCAGCTCGCCACCGCGCTGCACCCAACCGACACCCTCGTCTTCGTCTCCGCCAAGGCGCCGGTCAAGAATCCGGCCATGCTGCTCGAGAACCTGCGCATGGCCGAGGCCGCCTGTGCCGCCCTCTCCCGCCAGCCCGTGGCTCACGTCGTCTACATCAGCTCCGACGCGGTCTACAAGGACAGCCCCGCGCCCCTGGACGAATCCTCCTGTGCCGAGCCCGGCAGCCTACACGGCGTCATGCACCTCGCCCGCGAGGTGATGTTGCGCACCGTCCACGCCGGCCCGCTTGCCCTGATTCGTCCGACCCTCGTTCATGGCCTTGACGATCCGCACAACGGTTATGGCCCGAACCGTTTCCGCCGCCTCGCCGCCGAGGGGAAGGAAATCGTCCTCTTCGGCGAGGGCGAGGAGCGCCGCGATCACGTCGCGGTCGAGGACATCGCCGAGCTCGCGCTGCGCATTGCGCTGCATCGCAGCACCGGCGTCGTCAACGCTACCTCCGGCGAGACCGTCTCATTCCGCGCGCTCGCGGAATTTTGCGCCGCGCAGTTCCCCTCCCCGGTGGCGGTCAAGGGCTCGCCGCGCTCCGGCCCAATGCCGCACAATGGCTACCGGCCGTTCGCCCCATCGGCCGCCCTTGCCGCCTTTCCGGATTTCCGCTTCACTCCATGGCGCGACGGCCTCGCCCGCGCCTGCGCGGCGACCAAACCAACATGATCGGCTTCATCGGACTTTCCCATCTGGGGCTCAACTACAGCCTCGCCACCGCGGCCAAGGGCTTCGAGGTGGTCGCCTATGACCCCGATGCCGCGCTCGCCGCGCGCTGCGCCGCCGGCGACTTTCCCATCGAGGAACCGGGTTTTAAGGAACTGTTCACCACCCACCGCACCCGCCTGCACTACACCGCCGACGTGGCGCGACTCGCCGCTTGTGATTTGATTTTCTACGCCCTCGACATCCGGACCAACGACCGCAATGAGAGCGACCCGGGCCCGCTGACCAAGCTCATTCACGATACCGCGCCAGCCCTCGCCGCCGGAACCACCGTCGTGCTGCTCAGCCAGGTCTCGCCCGGCTACACCCGCCAGCTCATCGCCTATCTGGCGAAGCGCCCCGAGGTAAAGGCCCGCACCTTCTATTACCAGGTCGAGACGCTGATCTTCGGCGCGGCCGTGCAACGCGCCATGGAGCCCGAGCGCTACATCGTCGGGTCCGCCGATCCATCTGCTTCTGTTCCGGCCCGCTTCGCCGAATGGCACGCCGCGTTCAAGTGCCCCGTGCTCGTCATGCGCTTCGAGAGCGCCGAACTCGCCAAGATCGCCATCAACTTCTTCCTCGTCTCCACCGTCTCGACCGCCAACACCCTCGCCGAAGTCTGCGAGGCCATTGGCGCCGACTGGAATGAAATCGCCCCGGCGCTGCGCCTTGACCGGCGCATCGGCCCGCACGCCTACCTGAAGCCCGGCTTGGGCATCGCCGGCGGCAATCTCGAGCGCGATCTCGTCACCGTGCGCATGCTCGCCGCGCGGCACGGCACAGACGACAAGGTTATCGCCGCCTGGCAGGCCAACAGCATCTATCGCCGCGACTGGGCGCTCCGCTGCATCCACCGAGAGTTGCTCGATCGCCAGCCGGATGCGCTGCTCGCGGTCTGGGGCCTCACCTACAAGCAGGACACCCACTCGATCAAGAACTCGCCATCGATCGAATTACTCCGCGTGCTCCGCGGCGTCCGTATTCGCGCGCACGATCCCGTCGCAAAGATTCCCGCCGCCGATTTCCCGCACGTCACAATTTGCTCGACCCCGCTCGAAACCCTCGACGGAGCGGATGCCCTGCTCGTCATGACGCCGTGGAAAATCTACGGTGGCGTTTCTATTGCCGAGATCAAAACCCACCTCAAAGGCCAACTCGTGATCGATCCCTACGCCGCGCTAGATGAGAAAGCCTGCCGCGCCACTGCCCTCGCCTACCACCGCCTCGGATGCTGACACACCTCAACGCTACGCCCATCCCGCCCTCGCGCATCGTTATCCTCGGCGGAAAGGGTTTCCTTTCGCAGCACTTGCAAGCGGCCCTGCGAGCCCATGGCACCGCCTTTCTGGCAGTGCCAAGCAACGACATCGACCTGACCAAGCCGGACAGTGCCAGCTACCTCGCCGCCCTGATCCGACCGGATGATGCTGTGATCATGATGTCCACCCTCACGCCCGAGAAGGGCCGGGATGCCGGCACCTTGATGCTGAATCTGCGTATGGCAGAAACCGTCTGCCTCTGTCTCTCGCAGGTGCGCTGTGCGCATTTCGTCTATCTGAGTTCGGACGCGGTCTACGATGCGCACCAAATCCCGTTGGATGAGGATTCCACCCGAGAGCCGGTGGATCTGTATGGACTCATGCACAACGCCCGCGAGATGATGCTGGGTTCGGTATTGGAAGGGGCCGGGGTGCCCTATTGTATCTTGCGACCGACTAATATCTACGGCCCCGGCGACACCCACAATAGTTACGGACCCAATCGTTTTGTCCGATCGGCGCTTAATGAAGGCCGAATCGTCCTGTTTGGCAAAGGCGAGGAGCGCCGCAGCCAAGTTTACGTGGATGATGCCATCAAGCTCATCGAGCGGGTGCTGCTGCACCGCAGCCGGGGCACGCTGAACATCGCTACCCGTTCGGCCGTGTCATTCCGAAATATCGCGGATTGCATTATCGAGCTCTTGGGGCGGCCGGTGCGGATCGAGTTCGCGCCCCGCAAGCTGCCTGTGATCCACCGCCCCTACAAATCGACCCAGATCGCACGTTTCATCTACAATTTGGGCCGTCCCATTGGCCCGATCGTTCACCGAACCTTTACGGTTTCTGCCATTTTTGAAGCGTTTCCCGACCTCACATTCACACCCCTGACTCAAGGCCTAGCGCGATTTGCGCAATTCGAGAAAAATCTGCCGCCTGGATCAGGAACGAAAGCAACTACCGCATGAAAACCGCATTCATCCTGGGTCTCACCAGCGACATTGGCCGCGAACTGGCAACGAGATTGATCCGTGATGGTTGGTCTGTGGTTGGAACCCACCGATCCGGGGCCAATCTGGCCGGATTGCCTGCTGGTTGCCAGTTGTTGCCCCGTGATCTCGCGGCGCGGGATTCGATGCGGGCCCTGACGGTCCGCTGCCGCGAGCTGGGCCTGCAATGGGACCTGCTCGTGGTAGCCGCCGGTACGGAGGAGCCCATCGGTGATTTCTGGTCCAGCGACGCCGAAGCCTGGGAGACCAGCCTGAACATCAATGCGCTCGCCCCACTGCGGGTGGTGCGCGCCCTGTATCCGCTGCGCCGACCGGGCGCGCAGCCCGCGGTTGTCTTCTTCTCCGGGTCCGGCACCAACAACGCCGCGCCGGCTTACTCCGCTTATTGCGCCTCAAAAATCCTGCTGATGAAGATGTGCGAGCTGCTCGACGCCGAATCGCCGGACACCAGCTTCTTCATCATTGGCCCAGGCATCGTCCGCACCAAGATCCACGAGCAAACGCTGCGCGCTCCCGCCACCAGCGGGGCGAACTACCGGAAGGTGGTCGATTTCCTCGCCTCCGGCAAGCCGGGCACCAGCCATGATGACATCCACGCCTGCCTGCTGTGGTGCCTCCAAGCCGGGAAGGCGGCGGTGGGCGGCCGGAATATCTCGCTGGTGTTTGACGCCTGGCGGCAAGGCGGCGCGACCCTCGCCGGCCAGCTGCGGACCAATCCCAACCTTTATAAATTGCGACGCTTTGGGAATGACTTTAAAGTCTCTGATTAAATTTTATGAAACTCTCCGACGTCGTCGCTACCTTCCTTGCAGAACAGGGCATCAAGCATGTTTTCGCTATTTCCGGCGGGGCTTCGCTGCATTTGATCCATTCCATCGCGGAAACGTCAGGCACGGGCTTCATCTGCCCCCAACATGAGCAGGCGGGCGCGATGGCGGCCGACGGTTATGCCCGGGTCACGGGCGGGCTGGGCTGCGCCCTGGCCACCAGCGGCCCCGGGGCCACCAACCTGATCACGGGCATCTGCAGCTCCTATTATGACTCCGTGCCCGTGCTCTATCTCACGGGGCAGGTGGCCACCTTCCGGGCCAAGGGCGACACCGGGGTCCGCCAGATCGGTTTTCAGGAAACGGACATGGTCAGCATCTGTCAGACGATCACCAAATACGCCGTCCTGGTGAAGGATCCCTACCGCATCCGCTATGAATTGCAGAAGGCCGTGGCGATCGCCAGATCGGGCCGCCCGGGACCCGTGGTAGTCGATATTCCCGATGACTTGCAGCGCATGGATATCGATCCGGCCAAGCTAGTGGAGTATGTACCCGAACCCCCCGTGGCCTCCGTCACCGGCATCAACACTGAGATCGTGGAGCACTGCCTCAAGGCCGTGCAGTCCGCGCAACGCCCGGTCTTGATCTTTGGCTGGGGCGTGCACCTGGCTGGCGCGGAAAAGGAAGCCCGGGAACTGGCCCGCCTGCTCGGGGTGCCCGTCGCGATGACCTGGGCGGCGCTGGATCTTTTCCCCTACAGCGATCCGCTCGCCATTGGCGGCTTCGGCACCCACGGGGTCCGCTATGCGAACTTCGCGGTGCAAAACGCCGATCTCATCATTTCCGTCGGCTCCCGCCTCGACACCAAGGCAACTGGCAGCCCTCCGTCCACCTTTGCCCGCGAAGCCCGGATCATCATGCTCGACGCAGATCCGACGGAAATAAAAAAATTCCAACGTCTCGCCGTGAAACTGGATCGCGGCATCGTCGGAGACGCGGGCGCATTCCTACGAGCCCTGCTCGCTGCGGCTCGCGGCGGACGATTTCCTGATTTCTCCCCGTGGCTTGCCCGCATCAGGGAATGGAAAGTCCGCTATCCCGCCTGCCTGCCTGCCTACGCAGAGGAGCGCGAGATCAATCCCTACTTTCTGATGAAACAGCTGTCCCGCACACTGGCGGAAAACGAAATCATTTTTTCCGACACTGGCTGCGCGCTGGCCTGGATGATGCAGGCTTTCGAATTTAGTCCGGGCCAGCGTTTCTTCCACGCGTTCAACAATACGCCGATGGGTTACGGCCTGCCGGGAGCGATGGGCGCATGCTTCGCCAAACCAGGACAGCGGATAATTTGCGTCACCGGCGACGGAGCCCTGCAGATGAACATCCAGGAACTGGCGACCATTATCCGCCACCAGTTGCCAGTGAAAGTCCTCCTGATGAACAATCATGGTCACAGCATGGTGCAGCAAACGCAGGAGATGTGGCTGAAAGGCAATTATTACGCCACCTCAGTCGAGGGCGGCTTGGCATCCCCGGATTTCGTGGCCATCGCGCGCGCCTATGGCTTCCCCGCCGACACCCTCAGCCTGAACGAGGAGATCCCCGCCAAGGTAGCCGCTGCCCTCGCCAGTGACGGGCCTTATTTCCTGAACATCGAAATCGCCTCGCAGCACCGCCTGGCTCCCCAGGTCAAGTTTGGCCGACCCAACGAGGACGCGGACCCATTGCTGCCCCGAGAGGAATTTCTCTCCAACATGATCATCAAGCCACTCCCGGTTTCTCTGCAAGGCGATCCCTCCTAATTTATGCCCTCCATTGATCTCCTGCTCGACGCCGTCGCCGAAAGCCGTCACGCCCATGTCCCTTCGACTCGGCTTTACCAGCTCATTAAGGGCCTGGTGCGGCCCGAATTCGAAAAGGCCTTTTCTTCGTCGGATGGCTCGGCTCAGCCGTTCTGGAAATTCGGAACGCTTTCGCTGCCTTACACCAAAATGGGCGCCATCAACTCGATCGACCTGTTCGGCCTGGACGAGCTGATCATCTTTTCCTTCTACCAGGCCAATCGCGGGCGTTACCGCCGGGTGATCGACATCGGCGCCAACCTCGGGCTGCATTCGCTCGTGCTGTCCCGCTGCGGTTTCGAGGTGAAATGTTTCGAGCCGGACCCGTGGCATTATTCCCTTCTGGTGAAAAACCTCTCGGCCAACGGGGCCGCCTCGGTCACGCCGTATCCCGCCGCGATCTCCACCGCCGACGGCGAGGCCCAGTTCGTGCGCGTCCTCGGCAACACCACCGGCAGCCACCTAGCCGGCGCCAAGGATTCCTACGGCGAGAAGGAATATTTTTCCGTCAAGACCATGGCGATCGGCCCGCTGCTCGAGTGGGCGGATCTGGCGAAGATCGACGCTGAAGGCCACGAAAAGGCCCTGCTCCTCGCTGCCACGAAGGAAATCATGCGCACTACGGACATCATGGTGGAGGTCGGCAGCCCGGAAAACGCCGTCGCAATCTTCGACCATTTCACCGCGATGGGGGTCAACCTCTTCGCCCAAAAGATCGGCTGGCAGCCCGCCCAGATATCCGCCGACCTGCCGACTTCGCATCGCGAGGGCAGCCTGTTTCTCAGCATGAAGCCGGTAATGCCTTGGTGACCGGGCCGGCTGAGCCTCGTCGCCCACTCCCATGGCTGCCTTCGCCCTTGCGCTGTTTCTCTTTCTGCTGGCGCTGGCCGTTCACATTGCCTGGTGGCGCTGGCGGCTACCCCGGCATCACACCGCTGCTCTGCTGCTGATTTTCGCAACGCCCCCGGTCCTCGCCACCGGATTTTGGTTCGGTGCGGGTTACCGGTTCGGCCTTGCTTGGACGGCACTGCCCGGGATCGTCCTGTTCTATGCCGCCGCCATCGGTTGCTATCTCATCACCTACGCTGGGGTGGAGGAAACCAGTCCTTCGCTCGTCATCATCCGGGCGCTGGAACAGGCGGGCCCGCGGGGCTGCACGCTTGAGGAACTCGGTCCGTGCATAACCGAGGAACGATTTATTGCCCCTCGGCTGGCAGCACTGCAGCGTGATGGTCTGGTGGTGGTGGATGGCGACGGCGGCCGACTGACCCCCGCTGGCCGGAGGCTTGCGCGGCTGGCGACCTTGCTGGCTCGATTTTTCAATCTCAAAGAAGGTGTCTGATTTCACGTCTATGCCTCCTGCCCTGTTGCTGACCTTGGCCCCGATCCTGGGTCTGACCGTGAACATTACGGTACAAACCGTCATCGGCCGGCTGCCCCTGCCGATCGGCCATGTCCGCCGCCAGTTTGTAAGCTTCGGGTGTGGCCTGATCGCCGCGGCCCTTTGGCTCGGCCACATCCTGCCAGCCGCCGGCCTCTCCACACTGGATGGCGCTGGCTACGCCACCCTGCATTTGCTAGCCTATGCCATGGCTGGATTCATTTTCTTCAATGTTATCAACCTGAACATTTCCTCCCTGCGGATCCGCATGCTCAAAGAATACCTGCGCGCACATCCCCAGACCCTCCCCGACTGCGTTCTGCGTCAGAAATACCACGTGCGCGGCATGCTGGATGCGCGGCTGGAGCGTCTGGCGCATGGCGGGCAGATTGTGCTGCGCGACGGCCGGTATTTTTGCCAACGGAGTCTGGTGGTGATCATCGGCCATTTCTTTGCGTTCCTCCAAAAATTTCTGCTGCGCAAATGATCTCCGCGATGCCAACCGACGAGCGCAGCCCGGGGACACCGCGGCCCAACGTGTCCCTCATGATCCCAGCGCTGAACGAGGAACGACGCATCGGCGCGACTCTTGACACCGTGCTTGCGGTCGCCGCACGTCAACCCGGCCTTCGGTTGGAGATTCTGGTGGTTGACGATGGCAGTGCGGACAACACCGCCTGGATCGCCTCGGACTATGCGAATCGCCATTCTTCCGTGCGCCTGATCCGCCACTTGGTCAACCGGGGCCTTGGCCAAGCCTTGCGCACTGCTCTGGCGGAGGCCACCGGGGACAAATTCCTGATTGTGCCCGGGGACAATGATCTGCCGGCCAGCACCCTCGACACGTTGCTTGCCAACGCAGGGGCCGCTGACATGGTCATGTGCTTCTTCCAGGACCGCGGCCAGCGTGGCCGCACCCGCCAGATGCTCTCCTCCCTCTTTGGCTTGGCCTACGCGACATGTTTCGATTTCCGCGTGCAATATATTAATGGACCCTGCCTCTATCCCATGGCGCGACTCCGGGAACTCTCACTCACTTCCACCCGCTTCAGCATCGTGGCCGAGATCAACGTCAAGCTGTTGCGCCAAGGTCTGAGCTTTTGTGAGCTGCCGAGCCACCGCCAGACGGGTCTGGCCGGCAGTTCCTCTTTCTCCCTGCGCAACCTGGCCGAGACCATAGCCGTCTTCTGCCATCTGTGCTACGAGGTTCACTTCAAATCCCGTGCCCATTACGCCCACCGACCGCGGAGGGTGATGCCAGTAACTACCCCGCCGGTCCAATCGATTCCGCTCTGAACCAATCACGATGATACCTTTTCTCCACGTTTGGCTCACCCGGGCTTTCACTTATCCGCTCGTCCGCTGGCTGGCCGCCGGCCTGGCCTTCATGGGCATCACCAGCGCCTTTCTTTACCTCTTCGTGGATTTGCTGGGAGCCAGCGTTATGGTGGGCACGCTGCTGGCGCTCGAGGCCAGCACCCTGCTGCGTTTTTTTGTGAATGAAAAATGGGTGTTCGCCAGCCAGGCCATGAGCTGGCGGCGCCTCGGGCAATACCATGTCGCCAATGCCGGCGCCTCAGCGATTTGGTGGACCGCCACCAATCTCCTCAGCCATTTCGGAGTACATCACATCCTCGCGGCCATCCTCGCCGTGGGCTTTTCCACCGGCTTTAGCATCGCCTCCAATTTCCTGTGGGTCTGGCGCGCCAAACATCCCCCTAAGACGTTATGAGCACGCTCGAATCATCGACCACAGTTTGCGGCGTCATTGTGTTGCGCCAGGATGGCGCCGCCCTCCTGCAACATCGTGACGATATTCCCACCATCAACGACCCCGGCTTGTGGGTCATCCCCGGAGGCCATGTGGAGCCGGGGGAAACGCCCGTCGAAGGCGCGGTACGCGAGGTCGAGGAGGAGACCTGCTACCGCAGCGGCAATCCGCGATTATTAGCGGACTTTCATGGCAACGAACTCGGCTATGCCGGCGACTTCCGCATGATTTTTTTCTGGGACGAGTACGACGGCCGGCAACAGATCGAATGCCGCGAGGGCCAAGCCGCCGCCTTTGTGCTCCGCGCCGATGCCGCGCAGCTCCCGGCGCGGGACTACTTGACCCGGATCTGGGACCTCGCCCTGGCCGCACGCGAGGCTTGCCAGAAGCCTTCCCGCCCGCTCCGTTAGAACCCTACTTTCCCCCATGGAACTCAGCCACCGCACCATCACCCAGATCGGCCGCTACCGCGACATGAACCTCGCCGGCGTCGCGCCGGACACCCTACTCAAGCTCTACCACCAGATGCTCCGCCTGCGTCGGATGGAAGAGGCCATGCACGCCGAGTATCACCCAGCTGACGACATGCGCTGCCCGATCCATTTCTGCATTGGCCAAGAAGCCGTGCCCGCCGCGCTCTCGCTGCACGTCAAGGCGGACGACTACCTCTTCAGCCACCACCGTTCACACGGCTACTATTTCGCCAAGGGCAGCCCGCTGCGCGAGCTCTTCGCCGAGATCTACGGCAAGGCCACCGGCGCCAGCGGCGGCAAGGCCGGCTCGCAGGATATCTCGCACTCCGAGTCTAATTTCTACAGCGGCGCCATCCTCGCCGGCGCCGTCAGCATCGCCGTGGGCGCGGCCTTCGGCTTCAAGCACAAGCAAACCCGCCAGATCGCCATCTCCGGCTTCGGCGAAGGCTGCACTGACGAAGGCGCTTTCTGGGAGGCCATGAACTACGCCGGCAAGCAGAAGCTGCCCGTCCTCTTCGTCTGCGAGAATAACCGCTACGCCACCTTCTCCGACCAGTTGAAGCGCCAGGCCGACGACAACGTCTCCGCCCGCGTCCGCCCCTTCGGGGTCCGCGCCACGCAGATCTTCGGCAACGACACCGTGCTGGCCCACCGCACCATCGGCGCCGAGATCGAGCGTCTGCGCCACGGCGACGGCCCCGCCCTCATCGAGGCCTATACCTACCGCTGGAACAGTCACGTCGGCCCCGAGGACGACGGCGCCAACGCCTACCGCCAGCCCGGCGAGCTGGAATTCTGGAAAGCCAATTGCCCGCTCGTCCTGCTCGGCGAAAAGCTCCGCGCCGCCAGCCTCTTCAACGACGAAATTTCCGCCCGCTACGAAGCCGAGGTCGCCGCCGAGGTCGCCGCCAATTTCAAGTTCGCCAAGGACAGCCCGTTCCCGACCGACACGCATTGGCGCCACATGAACTACGAGGACGCCACCCCGCTCGCCGACAAGCTCCTCGGCGCGACCGCCGCCGGCGGCGGCAATTTCGACCAATACCAGGACGAGGCCAAGCTCGGGCCTTACTAACCCTCCGCCCCCTTTCCGCATGTCCCGCCAACTTTCCTACGCCAAGGCCATCCTCGAGGCCACCGACCAGGCCATGGGCCTGAGCCCCGACGTCATCGTGCTCGGCCAACTCGTCGACACCCAGTCCGGCATCTTCGGCACCACCACCGGCCTCTTCAAAAAATACGGCCCGGCCCGCGTGCAGGATTTTCCCGTCTCGGAAAACCTCATGACCGCCACCGCCATGGGCGCCGCCCTCACCGGCCTGCGACCCGTGCTCTGCCACCAGCGGCTCGACTTCATGGTCTACTCGCTCGACGCCATCGTGAACTGGCTCGGCCTCTGGCGTTTCAAATCCAACATGAAGTCCGCCATGCCGGTCACGATCCGCACGATCGTCGGCAAGGGCTGGGGCCAGGGCCCGCAGCACTCCAAGAATCTCCAGGCCTGGTTCGCCCACATCCCCGGCATCCGCGTCGCCGTGCCTGCCACCGCCTATGACGCCAAGGGCCTCATGCTCGAGGCCATCCTTGGCGAAACGCCTACGATCTTCGTCGAGGGCCGCGGCCTCTACTCGATGACCGACGACGTGCCCGAGCAGCCCTACCGCGTCCGCTTCGGCCAGGCCGCCGTGCGCCGCGCAGGCACGGACGCCACCGTTGTCGCCGTCGGCCTCATGGTCCCGCTCGCGTTGCGCGCCGCCGCGATTTTGGAGAAGGAAGGCATCAGCATCGAGGTGGTTGATCCGCGCACCATCGCGCCGCTCGACCGCAAGACGATTTGCGACTCCGCCTTCAAGACCCGCCGCCTCGTCGTCGCCGACGGCACGTGGCACTCCTTCGGCGCCGCCAGCGAGATCATCACCAGCGTAGTAGAAAATCTCGGCGACAAGCTCAAGGCCAAGCCCGTCCGCGTCACCCTGCCCGACAGCCACACGCCGATGAGCCGCGCGCTGGAGCCCGAGTATTATCCCGACGAGAACGACATCGTCGCCGCCGTCCGCGAGACGATGAAGTGATCCACCCGAAATTTTACAGGAGATAACAGAGACAACAGAGCATGCATCCCTTGTTCACCAAAGCAGCCGGCCTCACCGAGGGAATCATTGGCGCTGCGATCGAAGTCCACCGGGACAAAGGACCCGGCCTGATTGAATCCATTTATGAGTGGTGTTTTCTGCGAGAACTGGAGCTGCGCGGGTTAGCGACGGAAAACCAGCGGGTCGTTCACATCACTTACAAGGGATTCGTCCGCGAGGAGCCACTGCGCTTCGATGTGTTGGTCGAGGGATGTGTCTTGGTGGAAAGCAAAGCGGTTGAAAGGACCCTGCCCATTCATCAGGCCCAGCTCCTCAGCTATATGAAACTGCTCAATGTGCCTATTGGCCTGCTGATCAATTTCAATGTAAGCAAACTGACCGACGGCGTCACCCGCCTCATGCTCCCCGAAGCGAATCGCTAGTCCTCTGTTCCCTCTGTTTCCTCCGGTAAAAATTTCTTTCCCTGATCTCCCGATGGCCTACCTCAATTTCATCCAGCAAGTGCACACCGGCACCAAGCGCATGTGCGTGCTCGCGGACAACAAAGCCAGTTTCGTCAATCTAACGAAATCAAATAAACCAATCGGGATTGCACAGGAGCTAACAGAGAAAACAGAGCAGAATGCATCTCTTGTTTACTAAAGCCACTGGTCTCACCGATGGAATATCCCATTCCATGCTTCCCGGCACGAATCATTAACCCTCTGTTCTCTCTGTTTCCTCCTGTGAAAAAACTCTTTCCCTAATTTTCCGATGGCCTATATCGATTTCATCGAGCAAGTCCACACGGGCACCAAACGCGACTACCTCGCGCGCGTGCTTGCGGACAACAAGGCCAGTTTCGTCAATCTAACGAAATCAAATAAACCAATCGGGATTGCACAGGAGCTAACAGAGAAAACAGAGCAGAATGCATCCCTTGTTTACTAAAGCCACTGGTCTCACCGATGGAATATCCCGCCTCATGCTCCCCGAAGCGAATCGCTAGTCCTCTGTTCCCTCTGTTTCCTCCTGTGAAAATTTCTTTCCCCTAATTTCCCGATGGCCTACCTCGACTTCCTTGAGCAGGTCCACACCGGCACCAAACGCGACTACCTCGCGCGCGTGCTCGCGGGCAACAAGGCCGAGTTCGCCACCATCGCGAAGCGCTTCGACCAAGAATATTGGGATGGCAGCCGCAACACCGGCTACGGCGGCTACAAATATGACGGCCGCTGGCTCGCCGTGGCGCAGCGCATCGCGCAGCACTATGGCCTGAAGCCAGGCGCCCGCATCCTTGACGTCGGCTGCGGCAAGGGTTTCCTCCTCCACGAGTTCACGCGGGTCGTCCCCGGCGCCGACATCGTCGGGCTCGATGTCTCCGCCTACGCCCTCAAACACGCGATGCCCGAGGTGAAGCTGCGCTTGCAACCCGGCAACGCGACCAAGCTGCCTTTCCCCGACAAATCCTTCGACCTCGTCGTCTCGATCAACACCCTGCACAACCTTCGGCTGCCCGAGCTCGAACTCGCGCTCAAGGAGATCGAGCGCGTCGGCCGCCGCCACAAATACATCCTGATGGACGGCTACCGCACCGAGCAGGAAAAGGTGAACCTCCTCTACTGGCAGTTGACCTGCGAATGCTTCTTCACGCCGGAGGAATGGCAGTGGCTCTTCGGCCAGTGCGGTTACACCGGTGACTACGGCTGCGTTTTTTTTGAATGACCGCCCCCGTCCGCCAGTGGAGCACCCCCGACGGCATCCGCGAGGAGCTGGATCTCACCCTTTTCATCCCCTGCCTGAACGAGGAGAAACGCGTCGTGCCGACGATCGAGACGGTGCGGGCTGCGATGGATGGACTCGCTTTCAGCTACGAGATCCTGGTGACTGATGACGGTTCCCGGGACCGCACCGCCAACGCGGTTGAAGAATACATCCAGGCGAATCCGGGCGTCTCAGTTCGCCTCCACCGCAACCCGGGCAACAGCGGCCTGGCCCGGAGTTTTGTGGATGCCTCTTTCCGCGGCCGCGGGCGCTACATCCGCCTGATCTGCGGTGACAACGTCGAGCCGAAGGAATCCATGGCCGCCATCCTTCGGCAGCTGGGCCAGGCCGACATCATCATTCCTTACTATCCGGTGGTGCCAGGCAAGAGTCCCAGCCGGTTGTTCATCTCCAACCTCTACACCCGGATCGTCAATCTGCTCAGCGGCCACCGCCTGCATTATTACAACGGTCATCCGCTCTACCGCCGCTACGACGTCATGCGCTGGGCGTCCTACAACTACGGCTTCGGCTTCCAAGCCGACCTGCTCACCACCCTGCTCGACGAGGGTGCCACCTGGCAGGAGTTGGCCATCGCCGCCGTGCATCAGGAAAAAGGCAAGCGCACTTCTTCCATCAACCTGCGGAATTTTCTATCGGTGGCCTCCAGCCTGCTGGAAATCACCTCCCGCCGCCTGAAACGGTATTTCTATCCCTCAATATCGACCGGGCTGGTCGCCCGTCCCACCCTCCTTACCCCGCTGTCACCACCCGATCCTCTTCCCATCATGAACGACGCCACGACCCGCGAACCCCAGTACCAGCATTCCCTCGACCTCGTAAAGGAAAGCGGCCCCGCCAGCCTCGGCCTCATGACCAACCAAGCTTGGCACGACGATCCGCGACACCTGGTGTTCACCCTCTCCCGCTACAAATTCGTCGCCAAGATGCTGGCCGACCGCGCCCACGTCCTGGAGGTGGGCTGCGGCGACGCCTTCGGCACGCGCATCGTGGCCCAGTCGGTGAACCAGCTTACCGCCACCGATTTCGACCCGGTGTTCGTGGCCGATGTCACCCGCCGCATGGATCCCAAGTGGCGGTTCGAATGCCGGCAGCACGACATGCTCAGCGGCCCGTTTCCCGGCCAATATGACGGCGCCTACGCGCTCGACGTCATCGAGCACATCCAGCCAAAGGACGAACTGGCCTTCGTCAGCAACATCGTGAAATCACTCACCAAGGAAGGTGTTCTCCTGCTCGGCTGCCCCTCGCTCCAGTCCCAAGGCTATGCCTCGCCGCCGAGCAAGGCCGGACATGTGAACTGCAAGACCGGCGAGACCATGCGCGCACTCCTTTCGCACTATTTCCACAACGTCTTTGTCTTTTCGATGAACGATGAGGTCGTGCACACCGGCTACACCCCGATGGCCCATTACCTGATTGGCGTCGCCTGCACCCGGAAGGACGCATGAACACCACGCCGGCCACTCCTCCCCGAAACACCGAGCCCACCCCCGCCGGGGTGCGCGAGGAACTCGACCTCACAATGTTTGTGCCCTGCTACAACGAGGAGGAGCGCATCACCGGCACGCTGGAGACGATCAAGGCCGCGATGGCCGAGGTGCCGGCTTGCACCTACGAGGTGATTGTGGTGGACGACGGCTCAAAGGACCGCACCTGCGAAAAGGTCGCGGAATTCCAACACGCCAATCCCGGCCTGCCCGTGATCCTGCGCAAGAACCCCCGCAACCTCGGCCTCGCCCGCGGGTTCGTCGAGACCTCGTTCCATGGCCGCGGCCGCTACTACCGCCTCGTCTGCGGCGACAACGTCGAGCCGAAGGAGACCATGGTCACGCTGCTGAAGCTGATGGGCCGGGCCGATCTGGTGCTCCCCTATTACCCGGTGCTGCCGGGCAAGAGCGTCGTCCGTCGCGCGATCTCCAAGACCTTCACCTTCCTCGTCGACCTGCTCAGTGGCTACTCGGTCAACTACTACAACGGCTGCGCCATCTACCGCCGCTTCCACGTGATGCGCTGGGCGCCCTACAACTACGGCTTCGGCTTCCAGGCCGACCTCATCACCATGCTGCTCGACGAGGGCGCCACCCATATCCAGGTCGCGGTGTCCGGCTCGCACTATGTGAAGGAAGGCGGGCGCTCGCCTCTGAATTTCCGCAATTTCGTCTCCACCGGCCACACCTTGTTCGAGATTTTTCTGCGCCGCGTGCAACGGATCATCTACCCGCCCCGCCCTTCCCCGCCATGACCAGCGCCGCTTCGCCCGACCTCCTCTCCCTGCTGCGGTGCCCACGCACCCGGTCCCCCTTGACGCGTGACGGGAACAGGCTCCACTGCCCCGCCTCCGGTTTCGATGGCGAGATCGTGGATGACGTCGCGGTCATGATGCTCACGAAGCAGCCCTCCTTTTTTGATGACAAGTTCGAGATCATGCAGGAAGGGCACAAGGCCGAGGGCGAGCGCCGTTTCTGCTACGAGCAACAGATGGCCCTGCTTGAATCCTACCTCGAGCCGGGCGCCATCGCGCTGGATATCGGCTGCGGACCGTCACTTCCCTACCGCAAGCCCGCTGGGGCCAGGATCATCGGCCTGGAGCCGTCGTTCCACTCGATCAAGGCCAACACGGAATGCGATCTGCGGATCCACGGCAGCGCGTACAATATTCCCCTGCCGGATCGCAGCGTCGACCTGGTGATCTGCATTTACTCAATCCACCACATGGTCGGCGCCACCATCGCGGAGACGGAACGCAACGTGGAGCGGGCCTTCACTGAATTTGGACGGGTGCTGAAACCGAACGGCCGCCTCTTCGTGTTTGAAATGACGCCGATCACGCTCTTTGCCGCCGCCCAGCATCTCGGCTGGAACCTGGCGCGCCGCCTGATTCCCCGGCGGCTGGACATGTATTTCTGGAGCGCCGCAGCGATCATCGGCCTGGGGCAGCGCACCCTGCCCGCGGGCAGCCTGGTGGAGAAGGTCTTTTTCGGCACCTCCGCCTTCACCTGCTTTCCACCGGCTTTCAGCCTGCCCTGGCTGCAGGTGCCGCGGCTGATCTATCCCCTCGACGCCAAATTATACAAGTGGCGCATGCCGCGAAACCCCGCCGGCTGAGGCGGACGATCCCGCCCCCACTCCCTCTCTCGCGCTATGAGGTCACTACTCTTGATCACGGCTTATCTTCTGGTTCACGCCGGATTGTATGGCGGCTGGCTGCGGCACCGGGCGGCTTTACGAGGGGAGCGCACCATCTTTCTTTATCATTTCTTATCCTGGATCATCAGCGTCGGCGGAGCGGGCGCATGGGGGCTGTGTACGCAAGGTTTGCCGGCGGCAGGCGCGCTGACCGTGCTGTGCGGCAGCCTCCACGGCATTTACAGCCTTTCTTTCCTTGAGCTCTGGTCGCTGAGCCAGGGCAGCTATTCCCTCTCGATCCTGACCGCGGTTGAACGGGATTCCACGCTTGAGTCGCTGAGGCCTGATGCCGCCCTGCTCGGTGCCATTGGCCAGCAAAAGCGGGCCGCCCGGCTGGTCTCGCTTCAGCGACTCGGATTGCTGAACGCGCGCGAAGCCGTAACCCCGCCCGGTCGCCTGGCCGCAGCGCTCATCAGCGGCATCATCACCCTGAGCAACGGCCGGAACCTGAACCGCTGATGACCTGGCTCCTTTCCGTAATTTCCGCACTCACCGGAGTCATCCTCACCCACGCGGTGCTGCGCCGTCTTCGGCCCGCCGACAACAGTGTCGTCCAGTTTCTGGCGCTCGCTGCCTTGGGCGCCGGCCTCCTTGCGTGGGTCCTGACCCGCACCGCCACTCCCCCGGTACAGCAGCTGGCGGCCCTTGCGCTGCTGACCTTTGGCTGCGAACTTTACCTGTTTCTGTTCACGTTCGCGATCAGCAGCGTGTCCCTCGCTTTGCTCCTCGAAAAAACCGGCCGGAACGACGCCTCCGCTCCGGTGGCGCAGGCGCCCACTCCCGCCGCTCGCGTGGAGCGCATGCTGGAATCGCGGCTCCTCCTCCGCACCCCCGCGGGCTACGCCCTCGCACCAGCTGGCCGGGTGATCGTGCGCACGCGCCAGATGCTGAGAAATTTCTTTCTTCATGAAACCTGACGCCCAGCCGGCCCGCCCAGCCGCCGGCCGCTCCCATTGGCCCGCCCTGCTGGGGTTGCTAGCACTGGTGGCGTCCGTCTACCGTCGCCATCTGACGGGCGACGCTCTCTTCCTCGGCAATTTCGACCGGCTCAACAGTTTCCTCAACACGCTCTGGCTGCAGTGCCAAGGCTGGGAGCAGGGGCACACGGCAGGATGGGATGAAACCATGTTCATGGGCCGCAACCTCTACGCGCTGCCCTTCACCTATCCTAATCCGCTCAACTACCTCGTTTCGCTCTTCCCGCAGGCGGATTTTTTCTGGGTCGCCGGGCTGGTCACGATCCTACTGCACACGCTGGCCGGGTGGTGTGCCTACTGGTTCATCCACGAGGTCTGCCGGGACCGGTGGGCCGCTTTTTGCGGGGCGACGATTTACCAGTTTTCCGCCCTGGCGGTCCTCAAGATCACGCAGAACGACATGAGTTTCGCGGTGCTGATCGACATTCCCCTGCTCCTCTTGGTCATCCGCCGGCTGGAGCCCGCCCGCTTTGCGCGTGGCTTTCTCGCGCTCAGCGCCGTCCTCGCCCATCTTCTGATCTTCTGTTTTTTGCAGAAGGCCGCTTACGCGCTGCTGCTCGCCGGGCTCTACGCGCTCACGCTCTCGTGGTCCCGCCGGAGCTGGCAGCCTTTGCTGACCCTCGCAGCCGCGGGCCTGGTCGCGGCGCTCGCGGCCTTTCCCCGGATCTACGGGATCCTGCAGGAGCTCAAGACTCTCCAGCGACAGATCTCGCCGGATTTCGACATGAAGAATTTTGCCGCGCTCTACCAGTGGCAGAACTTCAAGGGCTACGATGTCTGGCGCTGGTTCAACGACGGCCTCTTCGGCCGGTTCTTCAGCGAAGTCTTCGCCCTCAACAACAATCTCAACATCACGGAAGGCATGCTGATGTTCAGCGGCCTGCTGACGCCTTTCCTCATCCTCGGCGGGCTCCTGCGCTGGGAGGGACGCTGGGGTGGGATTTTCCGCCGCGCCACCGCGGAAGTCCGGCTGTTCTACCTCCTCATCGCCCTGGCCATCGGCGTCGTGACCAGCATGGCCGTTTACCGGGTGTTCTGGGAATTGTTCCTGCGGCTCGATTTCACCCACACCCGCTTCCTGATCGCGGCCCTGCTGCCGCAAGCCACCTTGGTCGCACTGCTCATTGTGCGACTGCGGCAAAGCAGCGGACCTGCGGTGGACAGCGCCCGGCTGGCGGGTGGGCTCGCGCTGGGCGCCATCGCCTGCGCCGGGGTCTATCATTTTGCCGGACCGACGCAGCCCGCGGTTGCCGTGGCCATGTCCGCTTCCTGGGCCGATGCCGGGCTGACCCCGCTCCGGGGCCTGGCCACGATCATGCAGCCGGCGCCCGACCTCCCTCCCTTGCGCACGCCGGTGGTGGCGTGGATGAACGCGGCCATGCTCAACCGCGTCGTCCTGACCGCGTTGCTCGCCCTGTTGCTGGGTGGCCTCGCCTGCTGGCCCCGACTCCGGCGATGGGCGGGTGGAGGGCTGGCCTTTTTTGTGATCGGTTTCCTGACCGCCGACATGTGGAACTATACGAATTTGCAGTTCAACGGACGACAGGTGGGCGGCGTCCTCCCGTTTTATGGCAGCCATTCGTATTGGCCGGAGCGCGGCACGTTCCTCGTGCCGCAAGCCGACGAGGTCGCCCGGGTCAGGGCCCGGCTGGAAGCTGACGCTTACCGGGTGGCCCTGTTATCAGATACCTCGGAATTGCCGCTGTTCACCGCCCCCTACATCGCACCGGCCTGGGGCCTGCGCGTGGTCGAAGGCTACAGCAGCGGCGTGCCGGTCCGCCTGGCGGCGCTCCCGTGGCCGGGCTGGGCACTGGGTTTGCGCACCATGACCTTCGGCTGGCAGCCGGCGACTCAACTCCCTTGGGCCTTGCTGGGTTTCACCAACGTGAAATACGCCGTCCGTCTCACCGCGCCCCTCTATCGCCTCGGACCCGGTCGCGGCGACCTCGCTGGAACGGAAATGGAAATTGTGCCCAATCCGGCCCGCGTGACCCCCCGCGTGTTTGTGCCGGCCGCCGTGGCGGAAGCCGCTTCGATGGTGGAGGCTCGAAAAACATTTTTCCCGTCCCAGGATCCCAACGCCGGGCCGGCGCTGGACCCCGAAATCACCAGCCTGGTCGAAGCGCACGGCTCCCTTCCCGGCCTGGACCAAACCGGGACCGCGGCAGCGATTTTCGGGGATGATGAAATCACTCTGCGCACCACCGCCAGTGACCGAGCGAGAATCGTGGTCCTAAATGAATTGTTCCATCCGGACTGGCACGCCTATGCGGGTGGTCGCGAGACGGCGATTTACCCCACCAACATTCTCATGCGGGGCGTGCTGGTGCCGGCAGGTGCCACCGAGGTGATCCTGCGCTTCAAATCCTGGGGCCGGCCCGCCAATCTGCTGCTCACCTCGGTCGCGGCCTTCGCTCTCGCCTTGCTGGTGATCCTGGCCCAACGCAAGCTCAGCCCGCCCCGGCCCGCCCCATGATTCCCGGCCCGTTCATCTCCCGCCTCCTGACGCTCGCCCGCCGTGGCTGGCCGGTCTTGGTGCTGGCCGGCGTCGCCCTGTTGCTGGCGGTGCCACTGATGCAGAACCGCGCGTGGAACGCCATCGGGCCTTTCCCGTTCAATCCTCTTAACCCGCCCGAGGATTACACCGGACCGGTCCCCGAGGTGCAGATCACCGCCGAAAGCTGGGGCGCCAGCGGGGTCATGGTTCCGTTCCATGCCCGGCTGAAAAACTACCTCAAGGAAGGCCACGCACCCTCTTGGAATCCCTACCAGGGCTTGGGTCAGCCCTTTGCCGCGCAGGGCGAAGGCTGTCCCTATTCCCCGGTGGCCATCGTTCGCGCCCTCCTGCCCGTCACCTGCGCGAACGGCGTCACGATCATCTACGCGGCCCTCGGCGCCCTCGCCCTGTTTGCCTTTCTTCGGGAGCTCGGCTTGCAACGCCCGGCCGCTCTCTTTGGCGCCGTTGCTTTCCTGGTCTCCGGAGCAGTCACGCTGCATCTGGCCCGGCCCAATCTCCTCGAGCAAAACTGCGCCATCCCGATGCTGTTTTGGGCGGCAGCCCGCGCCGTCCGGCTTCCCGCCAATCGGGCGGGCATCCTGCTGGCCCTCTTCTCCGCGGTGCATCTTCTCGGCGGCTTCATCCAGATCGCGATGCTCTCGGGCCTGCTCTGCGCTGCTTTCATCATCTTTCACTCCCGTCTGCTGGGCCAGCCCTTCCGTCAGGCCAGCCGGACCCTGCTCTGGTTTGCCCTGGGCAACGGGCTGGGGTTGCTGTTCCTCCTGCCGCTCATCGAGGCCATGCAGGGCTCGGTCAACAAGAACGTCGAACTGCTGGCGCTGATCCCGATGCCTTACGCCAACGTCATCGCGTTTTATTTCCCCACGGTCTTCGGCCAGTTCTTCCAGAGCTGGATCCCCGGCCAGTATCCGGCCGTCGTCAATTGGGACAATCTCTTCGCCTTCACCGGCACGATCCCGCTGCTGCTTATCCTGGCCGGCCTCTCGCGTCCCTGCGCGTGGGCACGGCCGGCCTGGCTCATCTTTGCCTTCTTCGCAGGGGTCACGCTGTTCCTCCAACTCCGCTACATTTCCTTTCCCCCGATCGGGGCGGTGAACCTCCTGCCGATCCTCGGGCGCCAGAGCCCGAAGCACGCCGGCGGCCTGATGGTTTTCACCAGCCTCACCGCCGCAGCCTTCGCGCTGCAGTATCTGCCGGCCCTCTGGTCCCGCCGCCTGCTGATCGTGATCGGAGCGGGCCTGCTGGCCGTGGCTTCATCGGTCGCCGTTCTGGTCGTCCGCCAGGGAGGCTGGAGCGCGATGAACACCACCGCGGCGCGCCACGCCTTGGGGACGACCGGCCTCATCACCCTGGCGGGAGTGTGGGTGATTGCGACGACCAGCCGGGGGATGTGGCAACATCGGGGCGCCTGGCTCGCCGGCAGCCTCATCCTCGGTGAAGGTTTGCTCTACCTCCCGCTGGGCTCCCTTGCCCCGGAAATGTGGTGGAGCCGCCTCGTTCTGGCGGGCGTCATTTTACTAGCCGGGTTCATGTGCGCCACCGGTCGACTGCGCACGGGATCGATCATCGCCGCCGCCGCCGTGTTTTTTTTCGCCGCCTTCATCATTCCCCGATCCCGTCTCCCCCTGAACGTGAAGCTGACCAAGGCCCCCGCCGGCATCACCTGGCTCCGTGGCCACATCGGCGACAACCATCGGGTGTTTGGCATCGTGCCCGATTCCTCGTCCATCTGGAATATCCAGGGCCTAGACGTGCTTGGCCCGCTCATGCCCGGGGCCTATGACGATTTCCTGCGGTTGGTCACCTCGGCAGAGGAATACCGGACCCTCACCGCTTCCTACACCTTCATGCTCGAGTCTTATTACTGGCGCTATGCCCTCGCGAGCTACCGGGACCGGAAACCCTTCTTCGACGCCGCGGGCGTGCGCTATCTCTTTCTCGACAAGGCGCATTTCGGCCCGGGCAAGCGCACCGACGACAGTTTCCTCCTCGTGCCCGGCACGGGGCTGAGCGTGGCGTATGAGGACGCCCGGGTGCGAATCCTCGAATCCGCGCAGGCGGTCGCCAAATTCCGGTTCACCCCGGCGGCCGAGGTCGTGCGCGTCCCGAGCAAGGCCGCGGCCTTGGAGCGGGCTCGGCTCGACCCTCACTCCTTGTTGGGGCCCGCGGTGATCGAGGGTGACCAAGGCGAAGTCAGTGGCGCCGGCACCGCCGGCGATGCCCCGGCCGCCGGGGTGGACCTGACCGGTTTCTCGCCCAACGATGTGACGGTGCGCCTGCAATCGACCGGCGCCGGTTTGCTAGCCTCCAATGATCTTTTCGATTCCGGCTGGCACGTGGAAATCAACGGCATCCCGGCCCCGCTCCTCCGGGTGCACGGCTTGTTCCGCGCCGTCTGGGTTCCGGCGTCCGGGACTCATGACGTGCGGTTTTATTATCTTTCACCCTGGGAAGCACGGGGGCGCTGGCTCTCGCTGCTGACCGCCGTCTTCCTCCTGGTAGCCTGGATCCGCGGTGACCGCCCGGGAACCGTGGTGCCCGCCGTGCTCGCTGCGGGCGGCTGGTTGCTCGGCAGCGCCGCGGTGCTCGCCGTCCTCTGGGCCTATTTTGGCAGCACTCCCTTGCTCCCATGAGCGAGCGTTTCGTCCAGCGGTTCACCGGCCGGATCACCCCGGCAGGATGGGTGTTGGGGGCCGCCGCGCTGCTGCTCGCCGCGCGCTTCCTGCTCCCTCAGTTCACCGATGTCGCCCGCACTTATTTCTTCAGCGAATACGCGCTCAAGGTCGTGCCCTTCTTCGCCGACGCCACGGGGGCGGGCTTGATCGATACCTGGGCCCTGGGCGATCCGCGCCCCCGGGTGGTCACGCTCGCCGCCCAATACATCAACCTGGACTTTCGGAGTGCCTTTCCCTCCCTTGCCGCCTGGCATCCTGGGATCGGCCTCGCCTGGCTGCTCTACCCGCTCGTGGTGTGGCAAGTCCACCGCGTGGTCCGTCTCCTGAGCGGTGACCCGCTGATGGCCGCGGCCGCCGCTCTCCTGTGGGCGAGCAGCCCGCCGGCCTTGGATTCGCTGGTGCTTTGTTACCTGCCCGCCAAGGCCCTCATGAATGTGTGGTTTGTCCTCGCGCTGCGGTTTGCCGCCCAGGCATCCGCCCAGGTGGCGGACGGCCAGACTTGCCGCCGATCCCTGCTCCTCCTTGGCGGCGTGGTGCTGCTGGCCTTCCTGACCGATGAAACCGCCGTCGCCCTGGCCGTGGGCGTGCTTGTGCTGTTCACTCCTCTTTTCCTGGGCAGATTAGCCGGACCACGCGGGCGGTTCCTGGGACCGGCCTTTGTTTTGCCAGCGGTGGGGTTCGCCCTCATCGCCCTTCTGCTTTTTCCCCTCGCCAACCGCGCCGCCGGACAAGTGCCCCTGAACTACTGGGAACTGATGCGCCATGGCCCGGCTTCCGCCATGACGGGCCTGGACCAGACCGCCGCCCCGGCGTCGGCGCATTTCAAAGACATGGTGAGCAAGGTGAATCCCCTTTACCTGGGCTTTGTGACGGCCAGCGCGCACCTGCTTCCCTTTCGCTCCGTTCCCGGCTTTTGGACCTTCAGTCGCGCCCTGCCTCCCTCCGAATGGCCTCTATTGGAAGTCGCATGGCTGGTCCTCGCGGGAGCTGCCGCCGTGGCCTTGGCCACCCGCCTGCCCCCGCCGTGGGAACGATTCGCCCTGCGTTGCGCCCTCGCGCTGGCCGCTCTCGTCCTCACCTACTCGTTCCTGCTGGTGCCACTCGCGCCGGCCATCTTGGAGATCAACTATTACGGAGCCCTGTTCTCGCTGCCCATTGCCCTGCTGTTTGCCGTCATCCTGTTCGGCGGGGCGCAGGCGCCCGTCGGGCGCCTGGCGGCCGTATTGGGCGTCTCATCCCTCGCTTGGTTGCAGGCCGCCGGCTACGAGGCGACCAACCGGCGCACGCAGGTCTATTTCGCCGACGGCGGCTTGACGGGCGGAAAGCCCACCGGCCCGGCTTGGAACCGGGCCGCCGCTCGTGAAATCAAAAGCAGTGTGGACGAGGGCCGGTTCGCCGAGGTGATCGAACAGCATCGTTTTCCTTCGCCCGGTTTCTGTCTGGCCTTCGAACTGGCTGTCGCGCGCGAGGTTCGGGCCGGCCGCAAGAGCGACTACCGGCCCGGCGAGTCCGCCGACCGGCCCTATGCCAGGATGCTGATCCAGCAATGGCAATGGCTGCGTCATCTGGGTATCACCCTTGATCGGTTGGACGGGCTGACCCCGGAGCTCGCCCTCGCGCAAGGCGCGCGGCCGGTGGCACCCGCAACCTGGGCCGATCTGATTCGCCACACCGGCTGGCATGGCCGGGGCGATGATTGGGAATTCACCCGGGTCTTTGAGGAGGACGGCCATTTCGTGGAGCGATACTGGTTGCGCTCCTCCACGCGGATCTGGCGGCAGACCGGCACGGCGGAAATCCCGCGCGGCGATGCGCAGCTGATCATGCGCGGCACCCGCTATCCCAATCCGGTATTCACCGCGATCTATCTCACCCCGGATGGTGAATACCTGGCGTTCGACCAAGCCGGGCGTTGCGGCCTCCGCTTTCGCCGTCTACCTCCCATGCCCCTATGAGTCCATTTCTGCACCGGCTTCATACCCGCTCCGAATGGCAGGCCTGGGGCGTCTTCGTTTTGGCGTTCGCGGTGGTGGTGAGCACGCTGTTGGTGCGGTCCCACGGGCTGCCCTACGGCCTGGATAACAACGAGTCGTTTTCCAACATCACCCATGCGCGGGCCATCGCCAATTACGGCGTGACCCAGTCGGTGGGCTTGACCGACGAAACCGCGGCCACCCATCCGGGGGCCAGCCCCTACATTCACAGCCATCAGGGCAACTTCCCGCGGTTTTTCGCCACGCTGATCTATTTTCTCGGTGCCCGATCAATCGAGGCCCAGATCGCCCTCACCACGTTCACCGTGGGCCTGAGCGCGTTCTGGTTTGCTTTCGCCTACCTCGCTCGGCGGACGAATGCCGTCTTCGCCCTGCTGGCTTGCCTGGTGCTGCTGGCGGACTACCTCCTCGTCCTGCAGTGGCATGTGAATTCCTACCGGGTGTGGCATGCCTGGTTCTTCTTTGCCATTCTCTGGTTTGTTGATCGCGGGGATCAACCGCGGGGGCACCTCTGGACGGTTCTAGGCATCCTGCTTTTTGCCGCGCTCTTCTACTGGGAGTATGTCTTCGGGTTTTTCCTCGGTCTCCTCGCCGCACTTTACGCCTGCCTGGTTCACTGGCGGTCGCCCGGCCGCTGGTTGCGTCTGTGGGGCATGGAAGTCGCCGGCGGGGCGGTCGCCGTCATCTGCCTGCTCACCCAGCTGACGCTCTTCATGGGATGGAGTAACGTGCTGCTCGACATCCAATACACCCTCCAGGCCCGCAACTCGCTTGAAACCCAGGCGCTGAACCAGCGCATCCCTGATTTCTACGACAAGCACCATGTCCTCTTCTGGCCCAACTACGCCGACGCCTCCTCTCTGCGCCACGTCTCACGCCTGGTCGACTCGTTCCTGCAAGATCACCTCAAGTACTACACACCCCCGCTGGTCCTGCTGATGGTATGGGTCATGGGCGGCTGGCTCGTGGGTTTGTTGCCGGACCTCTGGGGCCGGAACGCAATCTGGCCCGCCCGTCTTCCGCCCGCCGTGACCGGGGCCGCGAAGTGGCTGCTGGTTTGCGGCCTCGGCTATCTGCTGGCCCGCCCTTACGTCAGAAAAGAGGCTTGGGCTGGCGCCCTGCTGGCCTTGGCCATCATCGGGATTTTCTCCCTGGTCGCCCGCGCCCTGCGGACGACCGGGTTCCGCTGGTCCGAGCTCTCGCTGCTCCGCTTCGCCGGCTTCGGGCTCCTCCTGGCGGGCATCCAACAGTTCGTCTCCGCCCCCCTAGTCCACGCCGGAATGTTCGCCGGGATCTGGGACCAGGCGACCGGCGTGACGGGACTGGTGCTAATTGCCGTGACTCTTGGTGGACTCATTCTTGCGGCGCTGCTCGGAGTGACCGGCGCCTCCCGTCTCCTCGGCTCCACTTCGCGGGAGAACCTTTCCGGCTTGGTGCCCCTGTTCGCCGCCACCCTCGTGGGCTACGTCGGCACCTATTGGATTTTCACCGGCTACATTTTCAGCGGCTACCTTTACCGGCAGGCTCCGTTTCTGGTCTTTGTCACCGACCTGGCGCTGGCCCTCGTGATTTATCTGGCCGGCCGCATCGGCTGGCTCGCGGCCTCCGCGCTCCCCGTCGGTGGCGCCGACGCCTCCGCCGCCGACCCGGAAGGCCAGATCGTGCGGGATATGCCCGCGCTCGCCGGGGTGGCGCTGGCGCTGATCGTCGGGGGAGGCGCCTGCTTCGGTTGGCTGCAGGTGCATCGCCATTACACCCGTCTGGTGCCGGCGGACCGCCACGGGTATCTGCAGGACTTGGCGAAGCATCCGTTCAAAGGCCGGTCCTTCGCCGTCACCACCTACGCCTCCCCGGTCTCGGTGCAGACCGGATCCTGGGCCATGATGGAGCCGGTGCTCTTCACCGGGCGCGTCGCCCTCACTCCGCGTGGATTCGAAGTTCCGCGCGAGAACACCTACAAGTGGTTTGCCGACCGCGAAACCAACCCGGCCTACCTGAAACCCGACTTCGCGCTTTTTCAGCGTTCAACGGGGTGGAGTGACGTGGCGGCGGCCGATCAAGCCGGACCGGACCGCCCGGAATCGGGCCCGAATCTGCGGACCGTCGGGCTGATCGGGCGGGCTTCACTGCCCTTCACCATGTTTCTCCATCCGAAAATCGCGGCCATGGACGAATCCCCGGCGCAGTCCTTCGCCATCGTCGCGATGGACTGGGACTATCCCGCCTACCTGACCGAACTCGCACCGGCGGTTTCCCCCTTGTCCAGGTGGGGCCGCGCTTCCGTCGCCGCGTTGGCGACATCGGGTGAAGCCGACTGGCATATCCGGCTCAAGGTGTCCCGGTTGAAACCCGGCCAGCAAATCACGCTGCGGCGCATCCAGACCCCGCAGCAAACGGTCGACCTTCCCGCGATCCCGGTGAAAAGCCCGGCCTGGGTCGCGGTGCCCGGGTCGGACGTGGTGCGCACCAGCGCGTTCCCGGCCGTGCTCTCGGTGGAAGCGCACGGCACCACGCTCGACCTGGAGTTTGAGAAAGGCCAGGACGGAGGCCTGGTCCACGTGCGCGTCAACGAGGTCGAGGCCGTGCTGGATCTCCACGCCGAGCAGCCGGGCACCGCGACCTACCATTTCTCCAGCCGCAATGGAGAAGACGGCCTGGTCACCCTGCCCCGGACCGCCCCGGGCCAGTTTGCCGCGGTGGAGATCCGCAACCGCACGGCCACCCTGACGTATGACTACCGCCACCAGGAGGGATCGCCCGAGATGCAGACCCTGATCAACCTCTACCAGCAGGATGATGCCGGGCTCTGGCGGTTGCGGCGCGACTATATGCTTTTGGGCCGCGAACTTCGTCCGGTGGATTTGCGGCGGCTCGAGCAGGAAAATCCCGACACCCTGGACGCCTACCGGCGGGCGGTGGCCCAAGGGGACCAGAGAAATTTTCCCACTTGGCTGGCCGAACAGGTAGCAGCCCACCCGGAGCAGGGGGCGCAAAACGGCCTGCAACCCGCCAGCGTGCGCGCGGAGGCTGCGACCGGAGAGACCCATGGCATCCAGCTGGAGCTGCCGGCGGATTTGTCCGGCACCTTCCGGCTCGGGATCATGCCTGGGACGGGACGGAAACTGGGGCCGGAGTATTTCAGCAACGCCTTCATCATGGCCGAGCCCGAAACGCCGTTCGGTCCCCTCGTGATGCGCCTGCGACTGGCGGGATCGACCGGACCGGAACGCCAGCCCCTGCTGACGTCTGGCAGCGGCAGTGCGGGCAGCCTGGTTTTTATCCAATATGTCGCGCCCGACCGCATCTCCCTTGGGGTGGACGCCGGAACGCAAGGCATCCTGATCAGCCCGCCCTTCGCCATCGATCCCCATGCCGAGCAGATCGTGGAGATCTCTCATGGATCGCTTTATCCCCTGCCCGGCCATCCCCGGATGCAGGCGCTTGATGAGGATCTCCAGGTTTCGTTGCGCCGCTTTGTCCGCGTGGTCTGGAACAACGAGCCCGTCATCGAAGCGGATATGCCCCTGCCCCCGATCAACCCCCGGGCGGTCAAGCTCGGCGAATCCGCCGGCTTCCCCGGCACGGCCCACCGGTTGGCGGGTGAGATTCTTTCCGCCGAACGCCGTTGGCCGGAGTCCTTCGTCCCCTACGCCCACCTCAGCCAGATCCAGACCACCTTGTTTGGGCCGCTCTCGCTGGAGGTGCGCTTTCCCACCGGCCTGGCCGGCCGGTCGGAACCGCTCGTCACCAGCGGCGTGACCGGCGCCGGCAACTTCCTCTATGTGCAATACATCGACGACCGGCACATCCGCCTGGGATACGATCACTGGGGCGTGAAGGGTTTTCTGGGCGAACCGGTCGAGATTGAACCGGAGCGCTGGTATCGCCTGACCGTGTCCATGGGCAGTCTCTACCCGCCCGAGGGAGACCTGTGGTTCTCCGAGCACGGTCCGGCCGCGGCCCAAGAGGCCAAGCACCAAGTCAGGGTTTTTCTGGATGACCGCCCGGTGTTCGCGGCGCGCGCTCCGGCCTACGAATCGCCGCCACGTTTCGTGACGACGGGCGCAAATACCATCGGAGGCTCTACCACCGGTCCGATCTTCAGCGGTACCATTCGCGAGATGAAACGTCTGCCCCTGATGGAATTTCCCTTGGCCACTCCCCCGCGTTGAAAACGCCCCGCCGTTTCGCCTCCCGCCAGGCCCCAGCCCCTCATGAAACCGAATCCTTCCCTGGAAAAAATGCCGGTCGGTCTCGCCCGCGTCGCCCTCGGGCTCGCGCTGTTGTTCGTCGTCTACCAGTGGTTCTATTCGGGAGGGTATCCCTACATCCGCGACGGCAACGAGTCCGCGCTCAGTTTCGTCCACGCCCTCAATCTGAAGCACTACAATCCGCTGGAGACCGGATTTCTGACGACGTTCGACACCGAGTTGGACAAGCCCTCGGCCAATTCGACCCTCGTCTACACCCACAATCCGAACTTCCCGCGCTATGTGCATTATGGGCTGCTGCTGGCCGGCATCGATTCGTTCACCACGCAGGTTCTGATCATTACCTTCGCCCTGACGATCCTCAACCTCCTCTCGCTCCAATGGCTGCTGCGGGAGTTGCTGGGCCCCGGCTCCTTCGCCCCGTGGATCGCCCTCGTTCCCCTCTTTGCCACGGTTTTCGACTATCTGGGTTTCCTGTCCTTCACGGTTAACACCTATCGCACCTTCTGTTTCTGCCTCCTGTGGCTGTCCCTTCTCTCGGTGCTGAAACCCTGGGGCTTCGTCCGGATCTTCGCGGTTTTCTTTGTCCTGTGCCAGTTGGAATACGGCTTCGCCTTCTTCGTGCTCGCCGCCTCTTTCACCCTCTGGCTGCTCACCGCACGACCGGGCGGCTGGCGTACGTTGCTCGCGATGGCCGGCGGGACCTTCGCCTCGCTGCTCCTGTTCCTCGCCCAGCTGGCTAGCTTCTATTCGTTCGCGTTCATCTGGCGCGACTTTCAATCGACGGCCGACCGCCGCGGCGGCGCCAACCTCTCGAACTACCTCACCCATACCCTCCCGGATATCTGGTCCCGGCTGCAATCCCTCAACCTTCCCCCGCAGAACTGGCTCCTCGCCTGGGCCCTGGCGAGCGTGCTGCTCACCCTGCTGGGCGGACGCCGGGCGGCGGCGGACGGCGAGTCCGACCTTCGTCCGGTCCGCCGCGCCCTGGCGAAGCTGTTCCTGGCCCTGTTGGTCGCAGCGCTGGCGGGCCTCTTCGCGATGACCAACTACTTCACCGAGGCGTTTTTCGGCTCGGTGCTGCCATTGCTGACGTTTTTCAACGTGATCGCGTCGGCGATTTTCGTGGCCGACATCTGGGCGCTGGCCCGGCGCCTGCCCGCCCTCCACCGCCGGGAACTGCGCGTCGCCCTCGCCGTCGTCGCGGGCGGGCTCTCGGTCGCTCCGCTGCTCGCCAACTCCCTCAGATGGTGGCGCGAGTATCCCGGCCTCAAGGGCGACTACGTCCGGATTCTCCAACAGGACTACCACCGGAAGCCCATTCTGATCATGGGACATTTCAACCAGGTGCCCACGGCGCTGACCTGGGGCCCCACCTTGCAGATGAACGACGCGGAATCCGCGGTCGCAGGCGCGGACTTCTCCCGCTTCGAACGCTTCCGCGATGAAAACGGCGATCTGATCTTTTTGTGCCTCAATCTGCGCTGGGTGGGTTTCGAGGCCCTCGCGACCCGCTTGCAGTCGCTCGGTTATGAGATCCTCCAGCACGGGCCTGACTTCGCTTTTATCCGCGTCAAGGGACCGGCCTATCTGGCGAGCGCGGCCTCGCTCAAGGTGCCGGCCACGGCTTTTGGCTCGGTCCGCCTCCGCCTGCGATTGCCCGCGACCGCCAGCCCGGCGCGAATGCCTCTGCTGGCGGTCGGCGACGGTGGCTCGGGCAATCTGGTCTATGTGCAATCAGCCGGCGAAGGCTCGATCCGGGTCGGACTCGATGGCGGCCCCCGCGGTACGCTCATCAGCCCGCCGTTCCCCGCACGCCCCGATGAGGAGCAACTCGTCGAGATTTCCCACGGCTCGCTTTACCCGCCGGCCAATCATCCCCGCATGCGCCTGCTCGCCCCGGATATGGAGCAGGCCCTGCGGCGGTTTGTCCGGATTTCGTGGAACGGCGAACCCGTCATGGAGGCGGAGCTGCCCTTGCCGCCGATCAGTCACGACGCCGTGGTCGTCGGCGCCTCACCCGGTTTCCCCGACACGACGGCCGGGTTCGAGGGACAGATCCTTGCTTCCGAACGCTTCTGGCCGGAAACCTTCGTGCCCTACGATCAACTGGGGCGGAGGCCCGGCACGGAGTTCGGCCCCTTGTCCTTCGAGGTCAGTTTCCCCTCGGGCGCAGCCGGCCGGTCGGAACCCCTCGTGACGAGCGGACTCACCGGTGCCGGGGACTTTTTCTATGTGCGTTACCTGGATGAACGCCACGTGCAGTTCGGCTTCGACCATTGGGGCGTGAAGGGCTCCCTCGGCGCTCCCATCGAGATCGAACCGGGACGCGCGTACCGCCTCACGCTTTCGATGGGCAGCCTCTACCCTCCTCCGCCGGGCGACCCCTGGTTTTCCGGCCAGCCTCCGGCGGTGCGGCAAGCGGCCAAGACCCGGGTCCTGGCTTATCTCGACGGTCGCGCGGTCTTGTCGGCTGAGAGCCGCGCCTATGAGTCACCCCCGCGTTTTGTCCGGGTGGGGGAAAATGCCATCGGCGGTTCAACCACGGGGCCGGCCTTCAGCGGAACCATCCGCGAGGTCCGGCGGATTCCTTTCGCGGAGTTTCCCTTCACCCCACCGCCACCGTGAACCCTCGTCCCCACCGCCACCGCCCCTTCGGGCCGGCCGCCGGGCGCCATCCGGCGCTTGCCTCGGGCGAGGCGGCCTGCCATTGAAAGCCGTACCCATGCCGCCAAAATCCACCGCCCGCTGGCCTGCCCTGCTCATCGCCCTGGGGGCGGCGCTCGCGTTCTGCTTGCCACTGGTGTTCCTGCTGGCCGCCGGCGGCACCCACCTGCCTTTTTCCTGCGAGACCCTGGCGTTTCGCTTCTTCGGCTCCGAGCGCGTCCTGGATGGGGAGGGCGGCACCGTGTGGCCGGCCCAGGGGCACCTGATGATGATATTCCAGAATCTCATCCTCGCCGGACTTCGGATTTTTTGGGCCGACGACTTCAAGACCACGCTGCACCTCTATGGCATCGGCACCAACGTGGCGGTCGGCACCGCCCTGTTCGGACTCTACGCCCTGGCCTGGCGCGATCGCTTGCTGCTCTTGTCCGACAAGCTGCTGCTGCTCGTCCTGGGGCCGGCCACGATTCTCGGCACCGTGCACGCGGGCTTCTACTATTCCCTGCTGCCGGACTACTACGCCTTCAACCTGCTCCTGATCAGCCTCTCGGTCTACCTCGCCCTGCACTACTGGCGGAACCCGGCTCCGTTTACCCTGCGCGATGCCGTCATCACGGGGCTGCTCGCCGGGGTCGCCATGGCCAACAAGATCACCCTGCTCGGGCCCATGGGCGTGGTCGGCCTGCTGGCCTTGAGCCGGTCGCCGGTCAGCGTGCTCCTGTTCCGCAATCGCGTGTTGGTCGCGGGTCTTTCCTGCCTGGCCGCCTATGCGCTGGTGTTCCTGGCCGCCTATCATTTCCGCCCGGGCGATGCGCTGACCGGGGTGCGGCACTCGTTTAGTTTCCTCGAGGCGGCGGGCGACGAGGTGGATTTCTGGGAAACCAACTTCAAGACGTTCCTGCAGTCGTACAACTACGAGAAGATCTTTTTCCTCTGGTGCCTCGCGACGCTGTTCGTCGGCGTCGAGCTGGTCCGGCTCCGGGCCTGGCGCGCGGGCTTGCCCCTGTTGGCCAACCTGCTGGTGGCGGCGCTGCTCGGCCTCGGCCTCCAGAAGCGCGGCGCCGGCACGACCTTCTTCGAGGTCTCGAGCATCCTCGCGGGCCTGACGGCGCTGATGTTCGCCGTGGGCCTGGGCCTGGGGCCGCGGCCCAAGTGGACGCTCGCCCTGCCGTTGCTGATCTTTGCCGGCGCAGTGCAACAGTTCGATTTCGCGCATAACTGGTTTGTCGTTTCCAAGTCCCGCGTGCTGAACCGGACCGCCTGGGAGGTCCACGAGCACGCCAAGGAATTCGGTCAACCCATCGTGGTCGTCATTCCCGACATGAGCTATTATACGGGAAGTAGTATCGAGGAACTGCTGCAAACGAGCTTTTTCAATTCGCAGTACGGGCCGCCCAGCGCGCGGGCCAGCGCGCGCTATCTCGCCGGCACCACCTATCGCGCGGAGCCGGGCGCTATTGCCGCGGGGACGACCGTGATCTGGTTCGAGAAATGGGACCTGGCGGCCAATCGGCCGCTGCGGGACACCAACGCCGATGAAGGCCGGCTGTGGGCCCCGCTCATCGACCTTGTCGGTTTCAATGAAAGCCGCTCCTGGCGGACGGGCTATTCCGGTCAGATCGTCGTGTCCGTCTGCTCGGTGAAACGTGTGCCGTAGCCCGCCGGGCGCTGGCGCCGCCGGGGGGAGAATCACCTTGAACCGATCCGAGCGCTCCTATCATCTCAGCCCGCAATGTTCCCTGGTCCAACGCCCCCATCACGCGTCCTTGTGACCAGTGCGATCGTCCTGCTAATGGCCGCGGCGGCTTGGTTCTACGCCTGGGTTCCGGCCGCCTTTTCGGCTCAATGGACCAGCCGTGAGCCAGCCGGTTTCTATGCGGAACTGACCCAGGCTTTTTTGCAGGGGCAGCTGCATCTCGCCCGCTCCCCCGACCCCGGCTTGCTCAGCCTCGCCGACCCCTATGACCCGGCGCAGAACGCGACTTACCGCGTCAATGACCTGAGCTACTTCCAGGGGCGCTATTACCTTTACCATGGGGCCGCCCCGGTGCTCACCTTGTTGGCCCCTTATCATCTGGTGACCGGTCAGTATCTGACTGACTACGCCACCGCCGTTCTTTTCTGCCTCGGCGGGGCCGCCTTCAGCCTGTTCCTGCTGGCCGAGGTGCAGCGTCGCCTCCTGCCCGCCGCCAGCCTCGGCCTCCTGCTGGGGTGCGGGCTGACCGTGACCTTTGGCCACGGCTATTATCTGGCGTTGCGCAGCCCCGGCACCAACCAGATCGCCATCGCCTCCGCCTATTTCTTTCTGCTCGTGAGCGTGTGGAGCGCTGCGCGCGCGCTGCTCACGGCACGCGCCACCTGGCCCTGGCTGCTGGCGGCTGCCACGGCCTTCGGGCTCGCGATCGCCTCCCGCCCGAACTATGTCTTCGCCTCCAGCGGACTGCTCATCCCCATGGGGTTTCTGTGGCGCCGCGACGGTTCCTTGTGGACGCGCGCGTTCCGGCTCAACCTCGCGGCGACCTGCATGCCCCTCGCCCTCGTGGTGGGCGCAATGCTGGTCCACAATTATCTCCGGTTCGGCCAACCGCTGGAATTCGGCCAGCGCTACATGCTGGGCGGCTGGGATCAGCGCACGCTGGGATTCTTCGACTTGCGTCTCCTGGCCGCCAACGCCTCGCACTACCTGTTTTCGCCCGGGCTTTTCGACAGCGAGTTTCCCTTCGTGACCGCGCCCAGCTGGCACGCGCTGGGCGTGCTCGTGCAGGCTCCCTTCACGTGGCTGGCCCTCGCGGCGGGCGCGCTGGCCGTCTCCCGCTCAAGCCCGGCCACGGCCGCCCCGCTTCGTTCGTTGACCGGCATGCTGACGCTGATGTTTGCCTGCAATTTCGGACTGCTGTTACTCTTGCCCAGCGGCAACGACCGGTTGGTCCAGCACAGCGCCAATGCCCGCTATGTGTTCGATTTCCTTCCCTTGCTGATGCTCCTGGCCTGCCTGGGCGCACTCGGCGTGGATCACCGGCTCGCGGGCTCCAGCTGGCACCGCGCCGTGTGGCGGTGGGCGGCGGGCGCATTGGGGGCGGTGACGCTGATCTTTGCCCTCTCGCTGGATTTCCACCAGTTTCCGACGGAAAGCTATCGCCCGCTCGCGCGCGTGCTCAATTTGCCCGTCCATCTGGCCCAGCGCTGGATGCCGGGCACGGCGCACGGCCCCCTGAGCCTTGAGGTGATCTTCCCAGCCGGTCGCCCGAATCATGCGGAACCGCTGGTGGCCACCGGCTCGGACCGCGGGGCCAACCTGCTCTACGTGATCTACGACAGTCCGGGGACCGTGCGCTTCGGATTGGTGGGAACCTCCATGGAAGGTCCCGTGAGTCCACCCATCGCGGTCACCTACGGCCAACCTCACCGCCTCGACATTCGCATGGGCTCACTCTACCCGTCCGACGGCAGTCCCGCCCTGGCCTCCATGGGCAACGCCGAGGTCAGCCGGCTCAAGCGCATGCTGCGGATCGACCTCGATGGCCGCACGGTTTTCGAAATACCCGCCCACTTCTTCCCCTCCAAACCGCGCGAAGTGCGGGTGGGTTCGACCAGCCTGCTGCGCAATTACGCCGCGGCGGAATTCACCGGACGAATCCGGGCCAGCGGACGGCTGCCGATCAAACCGGAGGCGCTCGCCCAGCCGCCCGGGCCGGAATACGGCGCCTTCCGGCTCGTGGTGCGCTTCCCGAACCACAAGCCGGGCGGCACCGAGCCGCTGCTGGTGTCCGGCGTGCAGGGCGCCGGCGATTTCATCTATGTTCACTATGTGGACCACAACCAGATCAGTCTCGGGCTCGATCACTGGGGCACCAAAGGTCTCCGCACCACCTGGCTGCCGGTCGACTTTGCCGTGAACCACACGGTGGAGATCCAGGTGGGGTCCCTCTTCCCTCCTCCGGACCACGTCCTGCTCGCCGGCCGGGATTCTGCCCAGGTTGAGGAACTGAAGAAACGCGTGCGCGTGTTGCTGGACGGTGAAGTCGTGCTGGACGCCATCCAGCCGACCTACGAGTCCTCCCCCTACGACGTTCTCGTCGGACGCAACGCCATCGGCGGCTCCACCTGCAGCTATCAATTCTCCGGGGAAATCATCTCTGCGGAGCGTCAGCCCCTGCCCGGAACCGGCCGTTGATCCGGCCGGCGTCAACGCGCCCGATACATGTCGTTGAACCGTTTGACGTAGTCGGCGCCGCCCATCGGGTGTGCTTTGTAGTGATTGAATGTCTTCTGCATCCAATCCGTGTGCTGGCCATTTAGCCGCAGCAGCCGCCGGTTGAATTCCGCCTCGAGTTCCGCCGGCTGCTCCACCGCCCCGGGCAGTGCCCGCACGTCTGTGGGATAGGTGTGCATGATCAGCACCAGGCGGTTGACCGCGTGGAAATTGAACAGGTTCAACCCGACCAGCAGGATCACCGCCGGCAACAGGACGGCGAGCTTGGGCCGGAATTGCGCCAGCGCAAAAACCGCCAGCAACGCCACCGGGCTGTGATAATAATAGGTCAGGGCGCCGAACGCATTCGAACCATACGGAATGTTGAACCAGTCGAAAAGCGTCAGGCTGAAACTCATGATCCCGGCGGCCGCGATCGCCGCCACCCCGTCCCACTGCCGGCGCCGGATACCCCAGACGACGGCGGCCAGCATCAGCGCCACCCCCAGGATGATCTGCCACGGGCGCGCGCCCAGGACGCCGAAGGTGACCATGACCGCCGAGGAAAAATCATCCAAGGCAACCACGTAATATTTCCACGAAAAACAATAGCTGAGCAATTTCCCGGCGACCCCCATCTCCATGTTCCGGGAAACGCCCACCGTCAGGTAGAGCGCGGGAATCAAAATCTTCGCCACGAGAAAATAGAGCAGCGGCAGCGCCAACAGGATGCCCAGCCGGGGCCATTGCTTTCCCCGCACCATCGCCGGGCCGGCCAGGATCAGGGTGATCGGCCAGAGAACGAAGCCCGCCTCGTCGGCAAAAAACGAACAGAACAAGGCCAGGCAAAGCGCGGCAAAACCCAGACTGCTCGGTCGCTCGCCGCGGGTGAACAGCAGGATCACGGCGGTGAAAAACAGCGCCAGTTTCTTCGCCGGCCGGATATAAGGCACATAGCAGGAAAGATAACCGATCGTCGTGACCAACAGCAGCGTCAGCAAGGCCGCCCTCAACGGGTCCAGGTCCGATCGTCGCAACGCCAGGTAGAACACGGCGGCCGTGCCCGCCGCCAGCAGGACGCCGGTGATGCTCAGGCTCGGATGAAATCCAAACACCTTCAGCGGTCGCAGGATCGCGTCGACCACCTCGGTCAGGTCGCTGAGCGGCCGCAGGCGGTGCGCGCTGGACTCGAACAGGCGCCAGTCCACGAAGGTGGCCTTGAGCTGGGTCAGGACCGATTTGTTGTGCGGGTGCGCCCAGATCGCCTGCGACACGGGAATGAGTTCGGAGTGCAACCAGCCTCCGCGGCGCCAGACCGACACCACGAGCAGAATCGCCACGCCAAGGACCAGCCAGAGCAGGCTCCGGGTCTGCCACCCGTTCCGCGGGTTAGGAGGGGCATTCATGCGAGCGGGGCCGCGGGGCGGGCCAGCGAAACGGTGATTCTCCACCTGCAATACCATCGCGGCATGCAAGCTGTATGACGGGAGAGAGGACGATCAGTGCAAGTGGCGGAGCCGCCAGAATTTTTCCTAGCCATGGAGATAACATGGCAGTAACAGTAATAACTGACTCCGCAACTCCGGTTTCCCGGCCGGCCTTCGCCGTCGAAAACCAAGGATGCAACTCTGGCTCCGCCTTGAAGGAAACCGACTCCCAACTCCCTCCCCTCCTGTACTGGCTGGCCGTCGCTATGATGGCGGGCTTGCCCCTGATCCTCGTCGTGGCGCTGCGGGCCGAAATTCTGGCGATCGCCAGCGAGTCACTGGCCTATCGCTTTTTCTACAGCTACCGCATGCTCCATGGCGAGGGCGGCAACATCTGGTTCCTGCAAGGCTACCTGGTGAGCGCAGCTCAGAATGCCTTCCTGTTCCTGAGCGGGGCCGCCAGCGCGGCCGAACCCGACCTGCGCTGGGCGTTCCAAGTCTTCTCCTGGTCCACTCTCGCCCTCAACCTGGCCGTGCTCGCCACGGCGGCCGCCCTCGTCTCCTTCGTGCGCGGCCCCGACTGGACCGACCGGGTCCTGCTGGCGCTGGTCGGCGTGGGCCCCATGTATGTGACCACGGGGCAAGGCTTCCAGTTCAGCCTCTGGCCCGATTACTACCACCTGAATGTCGCCCTCTGCGCCCTCGGGGTGGCCTTTTTTCAAGTCGCCTGGCGGCGGCCCGAGTTCGCTCGCCATGTCTGCTGGGCCTTTGCCAGCGGGGTTTTCTCCGGCTTGGCCACGGCCAACAAGGTCACGGCCGGGGTGTGTGGCGCAGCGTTTATGCTGCTGCTGATTTTCCGCCCCGGCCTCCGGGCCGGGGCCATGGTCGGGCGGGGGCTCCTCGCCACGCTGGGCGTGGCGGTGGGCTGCGCCTGGCCCATTCTGTCGTTCTACCAGGGAGATCCCGTCGCGGCGACCGAGGCCTTCCGGGCGTGGCTCACGTTCATGAAATCCCCCGGAGGGGACGGGGATTTTTATGCGCAGATGTCCGCCTATCTTTTTAGCTTCCACCTGGCCTATTACTTCGGCCTGTACCTGATGGCGCTGGCCCTGCTGGTCCCCGCCCTGATCCGCCGGCCCCAGCGACTGCCCGTGATCGTCGCCACCGCCCTTACCGCCCTGGGCCTGGCCCTGATCTACTCCGTGATCAAGCGGCCCGCCGGCACCTCCCTCTTCGAGGCGGCGGTCTTCACCGGCGGCTTCGGCGCCGTGATGGTGACCATGCTCCCCGCTTCGCGCCTCCGCTCGGCCACCATCACGGCCTTCGTGCTGCTCGGCCTGTACCTGTCGGTCGTGACCTTTCCCTGGCAGGAACAGGTCGCCGTGATCGCCCGGACGAAGGATCAGGCCGAGGCCCGGTGGGCCGCGTTCCACCTCGCCAATGAAGCGGCGCAGGGCCGGCGCGTGATCTTTTTCATCCCGGACAACCGCTATCATGCCCAGGATTTGTTCATCATGCTGCTGAAGGGCACCGCCGACATGGGTACGTGGAGCGTCGGTGACCGCGGCCGACCTACGTTGCATCGCTTTGCCCCGGGACTGGAGTTCCGCTCCAACCACTCGGAAGCCCCGCCCAACCTAGACGGAACCAACGCCGTCTATATCTGGAATGACACGCAGGGCCTGCCGACCTGTGCCTCCTTCTTCCCAGAACTGGATGCGGCCGTGCTCCGGCACCCGGACAAGGTCCGGCAAATCGATTTGCGGGGCGCCCAGTCTTTTCACCTCCTCGACCTTCCCTGATCATGGCGTGGCGCAAAAAAACCCGGCTCTTCCTCCCCACCCTAGCGGGATTGCTGGTTCTTGCCGCGCTCCTCGCCGCGAATGTCCGGCGCGCGCACGTGATCGGCATGACGGAACACCCGCCCATCTGGGTCGTGGACGCCACCCCCGCCGCACTCTCCGACCTGGCCTTCGGGAACCGCGACGGCTACACCAGCCTCAAGGCGGTCAGCGATGTGTTCTATGCCTCCCTCCGCGACAACGACACGACGATCTTCCGGAACAGCGGGATGGTGAACCGCGCCATTGGCGAGGTCCTGAAACTGGATCCGCGGACCGTTTCCCGGGAGACGGTCCTCCTTGGCGGCGATGACAAGGGCATCGTCGATTTCATCAAGATTGCGTACCGGCTCTTTGGCTACTCCGACGAAAAAGTCATCCTCCTGTATTTCACCCTGTTGTCCGCCTCGATCCTGCTGTTCGTGCTTTCGTTTCGCGCCACGATCCTGCCCCTCGCCATCAGCGGGGCCTTCCTCGTCGCCCACTACCTCATCCTGCCCACGGTTTATTACCATATGCAGCTGCAGTCCGTCCTGGCGCTGCGATTCCTGCCGGTGCTGCCCCTGATGGCCTGCCTCCATTGCCTCTTCTTTACCCAGCGCCCCACCCTGACGTGGCCGGCCTTGGCCGCGCTCGCCGCCCAGGTCGCCTTGCTCGTCTTCGGCGTGCACCTGCGTTCGGTCACCACTTGGGAACTCGTCATCGTGGGATGCTTGGGCGTGGCGACCGCCGCGTGGTCCCTGTTTCGATCCCGCGCGGCGAGCCCGTCCGGCTCCGGCACGCCAGCCCTCTTCGCCCACGCCTGCCGGCCGCTGGTGCCGGCCCTCCTTCTCCTGCTCGGAATGGCGGGACTGACCGCCTACCGCCAGGTGGCCTACGATGAGCGCTACACCAAGGGCGACCAGATTCTGACGCGGCCGATGTGGCACAACCTGCTTTCCGGCTTCGCCTTCAATCCGGAGTTTGCCCGGCGGTATGGATTCAAGATCGATGATTTCAGCGAACTGCGCGCCACCGGCGAATACCTCGTGAAACAGGGCCGCGAAGCCGAGTGGATCGCGCTGGGCGGGCACAACGCCAATTTTCACATCAACTGGACGCTCTATGACCGCGCCGCGCGCGATTTCCTCTTCTCCATCCTGCGCGAGGAACCCGGAGCGGCCCTCGCCACCCTGTTTTACCACAAGCCGGCGGCCCTCGGGCGCGACCTGGCCTGGGTGCACGGCTTCCGCCGCGATGTCCCCAATGTGGACCTGTTCGTTTCCCCCCAGCTGGGCAACGCCATGGCCATCCACCTCGAGGAACTGGCCAAGGGCGTCGATCGGTCCGGCCAGAGGTTCATCCTCTGGGACCGGCTCGCCTTGCTGACCATCCTCGCCTTCGCCCTGCTGCTGGCCTTTGCGGCGCCCACCATCAGAGCCGGCGATTGGGTGGCCCTGGGCACCCTCGTGCTGGGTTCGCTCACCCCGACCATTGCGGGCTATCCCGCCCTACATACCATCGGGGAACCCGCCCTGATGTTCGCCACCGCGCTCTACGTGGCAGCCCTCTTCGGTTTGTCGCGGCTGCTTGCGCGGGTCCGCCGGCTCATTTCCGGGACTGCAACCGGTAAACTTTGAGCCCGGCGCTCTCGTCCACTTCTTCCATCAGCCAGTGCTCCTGAAGGTGCGCCCAGACGGCGGTCTCGATCGAGCCCGCGGCGAGGTAGCCCACCATGACCACGGTCCCGGCGGTGATGCGCTCCGCCGCGCGCAGCGCCTTTTCGCGCAGCAGCACCGACCGGTCGTCGACCATCGGGTGGGTCAGACCCAGCGCATTGGTCTTCTTCAACGCGAAGAGAACGTAAGCGGAATCCGGGCTGAACACAAAAACCTCCCTCTGGTCCCGCGCCCATTTCCGGATGAGCGTGTAGGCCGCGATGTCCTGATCGGTGGTGGGAGAGTTCGGGATCAGTTGCCAAGCGGATGGATTCTGGTTCGTGACCTCCCCCGATCCGGGCACAACAAAGCCCACTGGCTGCCGCAGCTTTTCGGCCAGGCTGGGGATCAGCCCCGGACCGGGCAGGGCGCCACCCGGAGGCCACGACAGCCAATGCCGCAGCAAGACTCCGTTGGAACGCAGGACAAAAGGCTGGCGGAAAAAGCGATCCCCGATCACGCCCCCACACGAGATGAGCGCGACCGTAACCAAGCCCGCGATGATCCGTCCCCCGGAGCCGCGGCGGCCCCCGGCAGACGCCGGGGCAAACAAACTGTCGATGAAGACGACAAAAATAATCAGCAGCGGAAAGGCGATGAAGACCAGGACGGGCGTGACTCCGCGGCCGGCATAGTAAGAGAGCTGCATGATGCCCAGCGCCGCCGTGCCCGCCATGATGGCGTGATGGTTGTGTGGCCAGTCCGAGCCGGCGGCCGGCTGCCAGGATTTGAACCAGGCCCACGCCAGGGCCATCGCATAGCAGAAGCCAAAGATCACCCACGTGCGAATGGCGGGGTCAACGTGCACGATCCAATCCGATGAGGTGGTCTGCGTGGCCACCAACTGCAGGTAGATATCAAAGCGGGGCGCGATGCCCCACACGAGATGATAGACCAGGCTCAACACCAGGTAAGGCAGCAGGAGCAGACCGGCCGCCCCGAGAAACCGCTTCATCACCAATCGCCCATCAATGGGCCGCGGCCCCAGGGAGATTGTGCCGATATAAGTGCCGTAGGTCACCGCGCTGAAGACCAGGGCCTCCATGGACCAAAGGCTGGAAAGCGACAGGGCGAGCATCGACCATTTGGAAAAGGCCGCTCCCGCGCGAAGGTGGCAGAAAGTCCACAACAGCAGCAGCGAAGGCAGATACCGCATGGCCCCCGCGGAGGGCGTATAGGCCGAGTTGTAGAGCGCCGCGCTGATCAGGAACAGCGTGAGAAAGGCCGCGGCGGCCGCGGACAGGGTTTTATCCCGACCCAGCCGCAGGCAGATCAGGATCACGAGCAGATAGTAAACCAGATTCAGGACCGTAACGACCAGGCTGAGGCTATACATCGACCAGGGTAGCAATTTCAGGCCCGCGGTGAGCACGAGAAAATTGAGCCCATACTGGGAGAAGACATCGACCATCGGGATCGCCCCGAGCGCCACGGCGCTGGCGGGACCCGTATACGGATCGTAGGAGAGGGAATCGTGCCCGATATCCACGTTAAACAGGGAGAGGATGAACAGGCCCACCCACGTCCCGCGGAAAAATGTCCTCATCCCCGGCGATGGCATCGGCCGGTCGCGGGCCCAGGCCTGGAGTTTTCGAAAAAGCCAGAGCAGCCCGGCGGTGCAGGCCAGTCCCGCCAGAAATCGCGGCCGAGAAAACCCAAAACCGGCAGCATCTATCGCCTCGTAGTCAGCGTGGTAAAGCGCCCGGTTGATCCCCCACAATCCGCAGAGGAGTATCGCCGGCGGGAGGACGCGGCCCACGCGCTCCGCCCAAAGGCCATCATCATCACTTCGGTTGCGATGGATCGCCCAGGCCGTGATCAGGGGCACCGTGCCGAAAAAAACCAGATAAACGGCCACCTGGTTCAAGGCGTCATCCGTCACCCGTTTGCCCACCATCAGAGCCGCGCCCATGATCAAAAAAACCAGGGAGCAACAGCCGAGGAATCGCGTGTCCCGGGCCTCCGTGGCGTTGGCGGTGTTCTCTGTGTTTTTCATCGGGATTATTTTCCCTGTCTTTCGCCCCAACCAGCCGGCGGGGGTTCAAGCCTCGGCGTTCTGATCGGTCACGACCCCGGGGCTGCACCGGCACGAAGGATGCGGCCGACGATCTCCTCACCGATGGCTAGTGACGCAGTCGCAGCCGGACTCGGGGCGTTGAGCAGGTGCAGTGCATCGGGCCGTTCCACGATCGCGAAATCCTGCACCAGCTCGCCGGCCGGCGTCATCGCCTGCGCGCGCACGCCGGCCCCGCCGGGCACGAGGTCCGCCTCCGTGATCTCCGGCACGAGCTTCTGCAGCGACGCACAGAACCGCCGCTTGCTGAGCGATCGGACGATCTCATCCCAGCACATGCGCTTGTGCCGGCCCATGAACTTCCAGAGGCCGCCGAAGCTCAGCGCGTCCGCCAGGTCGCGCACATTGAGGTCGGTCTTGCGGTAACCCTCGCGCGCCGTGGCCAGGATGGCGTTCGGCCCGGCCTCGACGCCGCCCTGGATCATGCGCGTGAAATGCACCCCGAGGAACGGGAACGTGGGGTCCGGCACGGGATAGATGAGATTCCGCACCAGGCCGGTGCTGGCCACCTTCAGCTGGTAATACTCGCCACGAAACGGCACGATGCGCGTGCTGCGCGGCTCACCGGCCAGCGCCGCCACCCGGTCGCAGTGCAGGCCCGCGCAATTGATGATGAAGTCGGCGCGGAACTCGCCCGCGTCGGTGATCACCAGCCAGCCCCCGGGACCATCCCGGCGCACCGTTGTCACCTTCGCTCCAGTCCGCAGGTTGACGCCCGCCTTGGAGTTGTTCGAAACCAGCGCCGCGATCACGGCGGCATAATCCACGATGCCTTCCTCCGGCACCTGCACAGCGGCGATGCCGGCCGCGTGCGGCTCGATCTCGCGGAGCTGCGCCCGGTCGAGCCAGCGCAGGCCGCTGAGACCGTTCTGCGTGCCGCGCTCGAGGAGCGTCTTCAACCGGCCGGCCTCCGCGTCGTCGGTAGCGACCACGAGCTTGCCGCAGATCTCGTGGGCCACGCCGTGCGTGCGGCAGAATTCAGTCATCAATCGGATGCCCGACACCGCCATCCGCGCCTTCACCGAGCCGGGCTTGTAATAGAGCCCGGCGTGCAGCACGCCGCTGTTGTGCGTGCTCTGGTGCCGGCCAAACCCCGGCTCTTTTTCGAGCACCGTTATTTCGGCATCCGGCGCGCTGCGCCGGAGTTGCCAGGCCGTGGCCAAGCCTACTATTCCGCCCCCCATGATACAAAATCGTTTCTCACTCATGAGAATTATTTATCCGCCGGCTGCCGTGTCACGCTCTGTACCACTCCGGTGAAGCGACGCCCAAAAGCTTCGGAAACAGGGTTGCGGCCCACACTCACATCGCCCGGCGAGGAATCATAGAAATCATACTGCCCCGTATGCACCACGCGCCCGTCGAGCTTGACGAGTAGCGTGCGCTTCAAGCGGTTGATTTCGTCAGCCGGGCGCCCGTCGTAATATGAATGATCCACCGGGGGATAAAGTGACCCCATCTGCACCTCGATTACATGCGGCGTATCGTAATCGACCTTCAGCGGCTTGCTCATGGGGCCGCCATAGCTTGTGTGCTCGAAACCAATCTGGATGTGGTGTTCATCCTTATAGAAGAGATAAATGAAATCGGCCCGGAACGACAGGCCGGTGACTACGAGCGGCTGCAGCTTGCCTGTGCGATTTTTAGGCAGGGTCAGTTCAATCTGCAGCGGACCATCACGCCAACCCTTGATCCGCTGCCAGACTGGTGACCAGTGATTGAAAGCATATGCCAGCCTTCGATAGACGACAGGATTATGATAACTCAGCAATTCGTTATGCTGGAGGCTGACAAAACCATTGAAGACCAGCGTCCATATCAGCGCCACGAGCCAGCCGGTACGCAGCAACCATCGGCGCCAGCCGGCCAGGACAACCTCGGCCTGCATCACACCTAACATGGCCAGCACCATTAGTGGCGGGACGAAATCGATCATGTAACGGTTAGCAGCCCCCATCAGCAGCAACAGAAACCCAGCGTTACCGGCTGCAAACCCTGCGAACACACGCGCCCATAATTGCCAGGGGCTGGCGGGTGCACCCCGGCGCAATGCGATCCACCCAAAGATGAGCGTCCACATAACTGGCAGGGCGAAGACCATCCCGTAGGTATTCTCCTGTCCGCTGTAACCTGCTGGCGGGGCGAATGGCGGAAAGTGAATCACCTGCACAAACGGAAAATACACGCTGAACTGCGGCGCCGCGAACAGGTAGTAGTATAGGTTGATCGGCACATAGCGCAGGCTCGTCTGCGCCAAGCCTGATTGATTGCCGCCAGCTAACATATAGCTGGTCCCAAACTCCGCGAAGTTGCCGAATCGCGCGTAATTGTAGAGCATCAAAGCCAAGCCACAGGCAACAAACGGCAGCAACAGCGCCCCGGCCGGCCGTGCAAGCAATCGGAGACGCGCCTCGGGCAAAGCCGGCGCTTCCCGCCGCCACCAACTGATCAAGCAAGTGGCTATCGCTACCCCGGAACCAAAAAGATAATTGGGCCGAGACCCCACCGCTAGCCCCAGGCACAAACCCGCACCGGCCAACCAGCCGAGACGGCGACCATCATCCGCCAGCGCTTTCAGCAGCAGCCACAACGCCGCCAGGCCAAAGAAGCACGCGCTGGCAATGGCCAGCTCATAATAGAGCGGCCGGCGCAGCAACAGTGGCAGCAGCGAGCCAAAGACCAACGCCAGCGTCATCGTCCACACCAGCCAGGCACGGGTGGCTGGAAAATAACGGCGACGGATTTCCAGTGTCAGCAATACCGCCAGCGCTGCCGCGCCCCAAGCAAAGACCACCACCGCCAGATTTTGCGGCAGCGAAGATCCCGTTAGCAGCTTCCATGGCGCGAGCAGGACCAGCGCCGGGGTCGGTCCAAAATACAAATAATAACGACCCTGATAATAAGTGACGTCATGATATTTCTTGAACGGCGCGTTCTGCGCCGGGTCGTAGGGATCGGCGAGTTTGGCGAGCTCAGGCGGAGCTTCCTCGGCAAATGAGGTGCGGCCGCTCAGAAACCCATCGGCCAGCCGGTTGTAGAGATCATCCGACGCCAGCCCGTGAGTCAGCGGGCTGCCGGCCGTGGTGGCCGTCCAGAAATAAAACCACGCCGCCAGCGCGAGCAGTAGCCCCAATGCGGCCGTTTCTCCCCAACGTGCCCCCGCTCGGGGTGGAATGGCTGGCGGCGAACTAGCAGTGGGGGATGCATTATTCATCGCTGCAATCAGTAACAACCATTGGCTAAACGCAAGATGTTGACGAGTTAACTATCGTAGTTTCAGCTTCTGATTTAATGTTTATTAAGCAACTCAGTCGCCCCGAAAAAGAAACCCGCCTGCGTCAGCGGGCCGGCGTTATCTGGCTGTTTGGCCTGTCGGGCGCGGGCAAAACGACCCTCGGGGACGCTTTGGAGCATCACTTGGTCGAGGCGGGCCTCACCACGATGAGGCTGGATGGCGATCAGCTGCGCCTGGGATTGAATCAGGGACTAGGCTTTAGTGATACCGACCGAGCGGAAGCCCTGCGGCGGGCGGCCGAAACGGCTAAGCTCTCAGTGGCTGCGGGATTCGTAACCATCTGCTCATTTATCACCCCCCAACGCGCCCACCGCGAGTTGGTGCGCAAGATTATTGGCCCCGCTGACCTGATTGATGTTTATATCGAAGCCTCCTATGCGGTCTGCGCAGGGCGCGACGGCAAGGGCCTTTACAAACAAGCGGCCCGCGGGGAACTGCCGCAATTTACCGGCAAAGATTCGATTTTCGAGCCACCCCTTTCGAGAACGGGTTGCTTCATAATAAATACCGAAAGGGAAGCGGTCGACGTCTCGGCGGCGCGACTGCGCGATCTTGTACTCCCCATCTTGCGCCAGCTCACATGAGCCGCTATACTCTGGCGCATCTTACTCAACTGGAGCACGAGGCGATTTATGTCCTGCGTGAAACTGCCGCCCAATTCGATCGTCCGGCTTTGCTTTTTTCCGGCGGGAAGGATTCCGCGGTATTGCTCCGTCTGGCGGAGAAAGCTTTTCGCCCAGCCAAAATCCCCTTTCCCCTGCTGCACATCGATACTGGGCATAATTTTCCCGAGACCATCCAATTTCGCGATGAGCTCGCCCGAACCAGTAACCACACCTTGCTGGTTTATTCAGTCGCGGACTCAATCCGCCTAGGCCGAGTGCAGGAAGAGCGCGGGGGCCAAGCATCGCGCAACGCGCTGCAGTCCGTTACCTTGCTAGATGCCATCCGAGAGCGAGGGTTTAATGCCTGCCTAGGAGGCGCACGGCGGGACGAAGAAAAAGCGCGGGCCAAGGAACGTTTTTTCTCTCACCGTGACGAATTCGGCCAATGGGACCCGAAGCGTCAGAGACCAGAATTATGGCGGCTCTTTAACGGTCACCACCAGCCTGGGGAGCATTTCCGCGTGTTTCCCTTATCCAATTGGACTGAGCTCGATATCTGGCACTACATTGCTCAGGAGAAAATTGCGCTGCCCTCCATTTATTTTAGCCACGATCGCGAAATCATCCGAAGGCAGGGCGTCTTGCTTCCCGCCTCTCCCTATCTCAAGCCACTCCCGGGGGAACAGGTCGAATGTCTTCGCGTACGGTTTCGCACCGTCGGCGACATGACCTGCACCGGGGCAGTCGAGAGCACTGCCAGCACGGTAGCTGAAATTATTCAAGCTGTAGCCGCCTCCCGCCTAACTGAACGTGGGGCACGCTTTGATGATCGGCGCTCAAGCTCCGCGATGGAAGATCGTAAAAAAGTGGGTTATTTTTAAATGCCGACTCCGGACCAAAATCTCCCCGCGTCCAGCCCCGATCTGTTGCGTGTGCTCATAGCCGGCAGCGTTGATGACGGTAAATCTACCTTGGTGGGTCGTCTTCTGCTCGATACCAAAACCTTACTCGACGACCAATTAAGCGAGATTGAGAGTATCACACAGCAGCGGGGCGAAGAGCACCTCAACTTGTCGCTCATAACCGACGGACTGCGCGCGGAACGGGAGCAAGGCATCACGATCGATGTAGCCTACCGCTACTTCGCTACACCGCGGCGTCGATTCATTATCGCCGATACGCCGGGACATATACAATACACGCGCAACATGATTACGGGAGCCTCAACGGCCCAGTTAGCGATAATACTGGTCGATGCACGCCATGGTTTAACTGAACAAACTCGGCGGCACGTGTTTATTGCCTCACTCATGCAGATCCAACATCTCGTGATCGCGATCAACAAAATGGATCTCGTCGCTTGGGCGGAGGAGGCTTTTCAGAACATCGTAATTGAATTTAAGGAATTTGCGTCGCGGCTGAGCATTCCTGATATTAAATTCATTCCGATGGCGGCCCTGCACGGAGACAATATCGTGGCCTCATCCGCCCGATTGCCTTGGTACCAGGGTCAACCCCTCTTGCCGACGCTTGAAGCTGTCTATAGCAGCAGCAGCGAGAACCAGATCGATGCACGCTTTCCAATCCAATCCATCATCCGCCCCCATAACGACCGCTTCCACGATTTTCGCGGCTTGGCGGGATGTATCGCAGGTGGCGTGTTCAAAATCGGCGACGAAATTATTGCCCTGCCTTCTGGTTTGAGGTCTCGGATCAAATCAATCGCCGGTCCAGACGGAGAAATCACCGAGGCGTTTGCCCCGATGGCAGTAGTCATGACCCTAACTGATGATGGCGACATCTCGCGCGGCGACCTACTGACCAAACCATTAAATCGGCCCCAGATTAGCCAAAATATTGAAGCGATGCTTTGCTGGATGTCCCCGGATGAACTGCAAGTCGATCGCCGCTACCTCCTGCAACTCAACACGCGCGAAGTACACTGTGTCGTTCAGATCGTGCGTTATAAAATTGATTTCGATACTCTGCATCAAACCGCAGGCGAGCACACCATAAGGGCCAACAACGTCGCCCGGGTTGCCTTGCGCACCAGCGCTCCGTTGGCGTTTGATCCCTTCAAGCAAAATCGCATCACGGGCAGCTTTATCCTCATCGCCGAGTCGACTCATGAAACTCTAGCGGCGGGCATGATCATCCAACCCAATCTAGCTGGCCCAACCCACGCGAGCGAAGCCGAATCACGCCAGGCCTAAGCCTGGCCCAAGACGAGCACGTATTAGCCTTAATTCCGCCGTGCGATCGGCCGCGAAGAGCGCAAAATCAGAAAGATGCAGATAAACAAAACCGGAGCACTCATGCGGTAGCGCAGTGCGAGAGCGCCCTGCTTTTTAAAAACGGCCGGAGTAATGGAAAAAGCCATGGGGAGCCCGCGTTCTCCGCGTTGCGATGGAATTTTTTAGATTTCAAGTAACTATTATTAATAGTTTTCGTCTATCTAATTGTATACTTCAGAAAAACATTAATCTTAAGGAACATGGAAAAAGAAAGCTATCCCACAATCCTCAGCATCCATATCGCAAAAACGGCCGGGACCGCCTTCCGCGAGCTTCTCCAGGAATATTATGGCGATCGGCTGTGCTTTTTTTACGGGTCATTGACAAACGCGGCATGCGAGCCGATCGCAGCTCTGCCCCTCAACGTTAAGTGCTTACACGGTCACTTTTATATCAAAGACTACCGCGACAAGTTCCCGCAGGCAAAATACGTGACCTGGATGCGTGATCCGGTTGAGCGCGTAGTATCAGAATACGCCCACCTGAAACGCCAGCCTGCTGACGGCAATCCCTTAGGCCAGCTGATTGCGCAGGGCTTCAGTTTGCTTGATTTTGCGCACCACCCCGACGCCCGCAATGTTCAGGCCAAAACCATGGGCTCATTAAACGATTTTGATTTTGTAGGGATAGCGGAGAATTTTGACGCTGAGTTACAGCGCCTGTATTCCATTGTCGGACTCAAGCTTAGGTCTGGGCATAAAGCTAATCTTAACCCAGATAAAATTGGCCCACGGTATGTGCTGGAAGATCGGGTCAGAGCCCTGGTGACCAAATTAAATCAAGAAGATGAGGAACTCTATCGATTGGCGCAGGAGCAAGTAGCAGCAGGGACCATCGTTTGAGGGGGGCTGCGGGTAGATTGACTAAATTAGTAGACTTGTGCCAACGTGCAGCGTCATTCATGTTTGACTGCAACCCAGCACCCTCCTTTTGGAACGACCTCGCCATCAAACGGGATCTATGGTGGCAATTTACAGTGCGGGCAGTCGAGATGCGCCACCGCGGCAGCTATCTCGGCTTTATTTGGGCGGTGCTCAATCCGTTGTTGATGGCCGCGCTCTATGTCTCGGTCTTCGGATTTATCTTCAAAGGCCGATTCAACGTATTACCAGACGAAACGGGGGTAGATTTTGCGCTCGGGGTTTTTCTCGGGCTCATTCTCTTTCACGTGGTCGCTGAAACGATCAGTGGGGCACCGAGCTTTATCATCGGCCAGCCCAATTTAGTAAAAAAGGTGGTCTTCCCGTTAGAGATGCTGCCGCTCTCGCAGCTCAGTGCCTATTGGTTTCACGCCATGATTAGCCTCGCCCTTTGCCTGCTGGCGCAGCTATCGCTCGGCCGGGGCCTCACAGTTGGCCTGCTCTGGCTGCCCATCATATTGTTACCTCATCTATTGCTCACCCTTGGGTTGGGGTGGATGCTAGCAGCGCTCGGGGTGTTTTTTCGCGATATTGCCCAAGTCGTCCCAGTGCTAGCCAACATCATGATGTATGCCAGCGCGGTGTTCTTTTCTCCCCAAGCTCTCCCCCCCGAGGTGTGGGCGATCTTAAAGTGGAATCCGCTGCTACAGACTATCGACCTCGCCCGTCAGGCCGTGCTCTGGCACCACCCCCTCAATCTCGCTCACCTCACCTACACCTGGATCGCAGGGTTAACTATCTTTATCGTCGGAGCTTGGTTTTTCCGAGCGACCAAACGTTCGTTTGCTGAGGCGCTCTAATATGTCCGCTGATACGCCGATTATCTCCGCCCAGGAACTCTCAAAAGCCTATCGCATCTGGCGCCATCCGTCAGCCCGGGTGAGGACCACTTTGCTCAACCTGCTCGCCAACCTGTTGCCCAAAAATTCTGGAGCGCGCGCGCGCCTCCACCGCGCGGCCTCGGCGGGGTATCGCGACTTTCAGGCCGTGCAGCCCTTGAGCTTTGCGCTCCGCCGTGGTGAAGCGCTGGGCATCATCGGCCGCAATGGCTCCGGCAAAAGCACCGTTCTCCAGCTGGTCGCAGGAATTCTACAACCCACGACCGGCCGCATCCAGACCCACGGTCGCATATCCGCGCTACTGGAGCTCGGGTCCGGCTTCAACCCAGAGTTCACCGGCCGCGAAAATGTCTATCTTAATGGCTCCATTTTAGGTCTAAGCGCCCATGATATGAATGCGCGCATCGAGCAAATTATAGCCTTTGCGGATATCGGAGAATTCATCGATGAGCCGGTCAAAACTTACTCCAGTGGCATGATGATGCGCCTGGCCTTTGCCGTGGCCGTGAGCGTGCAACCGGATATTTTGATCATCGATGAAGCATTGAGCGTCGGCGACGTCTTCTTCACCCAGAAATGTTTCGCCCGTATCCGGGAAATCCTGGCGGCTGGGGCTACCTTGATTTTTGTATCGCACGACACAGCGGCCGTACAAAATCTCTGCACGCGTGGGCTGTTATTGCACCAAGGCCGTTTACTCCATGACGGCACGCCCGAGGAATGCGTCACCCGCTATTTTGCCCTCGTGCCGCGCACGACCCCGGCCCGGCCCGCGACACAAGATCGCTACGCCGCGGTGCAACCCGAGACTAAAGCGGAGGTCCTCAAGCACGATCTGGTGGCCGGCGCCCGTTCGCGTCATGGGGATCGCCAGCTCGAAATTACGGCGGCGACTTTTACCAACCATCTCGAGGTCCATGATCGCGAAGTTCCCCTCGGCGGCCGTGCATGCATTCGCCTGCTGCTTCGAGCCAATCAACCGGTAGCATGCCCGGCCGTCGGGATGCAATTGTTTGACCGCATGGCAAATCTCATTTTTTCCGCAGGCACGCCACAGCTAAAATTCCCCTTAGCGCCTCTCGCCGCCGGCCAAGAAATCATGCTAGATTTTCACCTCGGGTTCGAGGTGCAACCTGGCGAATACACGCTTGGGCTGGATGCCGGTGAACTCGGACCCGCGGGACCCAATACCGGATTTTTCCACGACCGTATCACTGGACTCGGCCCGATAACCGTGACCCTTGATCAACACACGCCGTTTCCCTTTTTCGGCGCAGCCCGGCTACCCCTCGAAATCAGTCATGTCTGAATCTTTAACTAACTCCGCGCGCCCCTGCTGGTGCGGGGCACAATCTCTTTTCGCTTATTCTGCAGAATATGCCGTTTGCAAAGTGTGCGGGACGCTAGTCACCCGAGCGGATGTCCGCCCCGCAGACCTCACCGTTACGCAGGATCAGGATGAGCTTTACAGCAAAGATTATTGGTTACGCCGTCAGTCCGCCAAGCACGGGCTTCCCTCGCTCGAGCAACGCACCCGCACTGATCTGCCCGAACGCTGTGTGTACTGGTTGAGGCTGTTACTGGCGCACCGATTACCAGCGGCGAAAGTGCTCGAGATCGGCTGCGCTCATGGCGGCTACATCGCGCTGATGCGCTGGGCAGGATATGACGCCAGCGGAACCGAAATGAGTCCTTGGATCGTAAATTACGCCAAGGAAACCTTCGCAGTCCCAGTCAACTCTGGGCCCATTGAGGCTCAGCCCTTGGCGCCGAGTAGCTTGGACGTCATCATTCTCAACGATGTCATTGAGCATCTACCGGATCCTGTCGGGACCCTAGGGCATTGCGCGCGCCTGCTGAAGCCAGAGGGATTTTTCATCATCCAGACGCCTGAATACAAGGAACACCTTAGCTACGCCGATATCCTAGCAACCAAGGATATTTTTAACATTCATATGCAGGGCAAGAGCGACGAACACCTCTACCTTTTTAGTCGCCGGAGCACCCAGCGCCTGTTTACCCAACTTGGCTTTCCAGTCGTAGCATTCGAAAACCCCATCTTCCCCTACGATCTTTTTTTCACCGCCAGCCAGCAGCCTCTCCCCCAATTTTCCGAAGAAACTGTCGCCACAACCCTGCAGGCCCAGCCAGCAGGAAGGCTTGTGCTTGCCCTCCTGGATAAAGCTTTTGAATCTGATGACCGCCGATGGGAGATTCAGCGCCTACAAGAAAAGCTTAAGCGCTGACAGCCAGTAGCCTAGGCTCATGCGTAAATCGTGCTCGCCTCGATCGATTTGAGTTATTTGCTGGACACTTACGTGCCAACAACACCCAAAAATATTCTCTATATCCGGGCCGACAGCTTTGGTGATCTGATCCTGTTTGCACCGGCTCTATCGGCGTTGATGCAGGCGTGGCCAAAAGCAAAGCATACTCTGCTGGTTCGCCGCGGCTACGAGAGCTTAGCTCCTCTATTTTCGCCATCGATTAATTGGCAGGCGGTGTCGCTCAATCCCTTCAAGCAGAGTCCAGCCGAAGCACGAGAGGGACTAAAAATTATCCTTAATCAACTAGCAAAGGATCCGCCCGATCTGATCGTCGCTCCCACCTTTCATCGCACGTGGCTCGAGGTCGCCATCGCGGCGCATTTCCCGGCTTGCCGCCGAATTGCGCTTGGGGGCGAGGCGGTCGATCCCCTCTTCACGACCGCGCTAGAATTAGAACTAGGCATTAAGGCTGGGGACATTTTCAAGGAAATCGTCATCGCTGATGAGCAGTCCCAAGAATGGGAAAATAATTTCCTCATTGTCGATCACCTGCTGGGCCGCCGAGTGACGCGACAGGCGCCCGAATTAAGAGTGCCGACTGATGCCACCGCCCGGGCCAAAAAGCTTATTGCGGAGAAAAAAATGCCGTCTGGCCAGTGGGTGGCCTGTTACCCTGCCGGGGTGGCCAATGTGAGGATGAAAGCGTGGCCTACCAAAAATTTTGCCGAAACCATTGTCTGGCTGGAATCAACCCAGCACCTCCCGGTCATGTTGCTTGGCCACCAAAGCGAGGCGGCCATCGTCGAGGCAGTCGCTGACTTTGTCGTCCAGTTGGGCCGGCCCCGTCCCCCCATCTGGCTCAGTGCGGATGGAGAGATACCCCTCATGGCCGCGCTGCTTGCCACGGCACGATTTTATCTAGGCAACGATACCGGCCCCATGCACCTAGCAGCGAGTGTGGGCCTACCGCTCATCGGGATTTTCGGCGGCGGATTCTGGCCGCGGTTCAAGCCGGTTGGCCGGCAAGTAATTTCCGTGGTCCAGCCTCTGCCCTGTTTTGCGTGTCAGTGGGATTGCCACTTTGGCGAAGCCCCCTGCGTCCAGACACTCGCGGTCGCCGAAGTACAAGGCGCAGTTAACAGCTTGCTCAAGGCCCAAGCGGCACCTCTCGATTTGGTGGTAGCGGCCAACCAACTCTCGCCCGATGCCCATCGCTTGATTGCCGCCGTCACCCCGCTTTATAAAAAGCTGCAAGGCGACCGACTCAATCGCCAATATAAAATTGAAGAGTTAACCTACTTAGATCGGGAAAAAGATGTCGAGATCGCCGACCTCAAACAAGAGACTGATCTCAAGGACCTCGAAATCGCTAACCTCAAACAAGAGACTGATCTCAAGGACCTCGAAATCGCTAACCTCAAGCAAGAAGCTAACCTCAAGGACCTCGAAATCGCTAACCTCAAGCAAGAAACTAACCTCAAGGACCTCGAGATCGCTAACCTCAAGCAAGAAGCTAACCTCAAGGACCTCGAAATCACTAGCCTCAAGCAAGAAACTAACCTCAAGGACCTCGAAATCACTAGCCTCAAAAATGCTGCCAACGCTAAAGATCAGGAGATTACTCTACTCAAAACGATCTGCGATGAGCGCGAAGCACTGATCTTCAAACTAACCAATATTGTAAAAGAATTCCAAGGACAAGAGGTCGCTAGAAATCAGCACATTTGCAATCTCGAGGCGAAACAGGTACTACAGGAAGCAAATAGTCGATCTAGCCTCGCAGCAATAAGAGCCCAACTGGAGTCCACCCAAGCACAATGGAACTGGACTATCACCGATCTCACTGCGCTAGAAGGTAAGCTCAGCGCTCTCCCGCCAGACGCCGCACAATATGGCCAGCAGCTATACGACAAAAATGTGCACATCCGCAATATTGAGGCACAACTCGTAGAGGCCCGCAGCTCACTTGAAAATCATGCCCGAGGATTTGGCGAACTGGAGCAAATTAAACGCTATAGCCACTGGCTGCAGGAAAAAGAAATTGTCCTTCAGGAACTCAAGCGCAGTTGTGACGAACGGGCAGTAATCATCCAAGAGCTCATACAGTCATCGGCTGGGCTAGCGCGGGGCAGCAAAATACTGCATGCCCTGAAAGAGTTGGCTTGGCGAAAATATTGGCAACCTCTCAGGGAGAAAATATTCCGCCGAATCGTTGAAAAGCATTGGATGCAAATTGGGGTCCTGCGGCAGTATGAACCCCGGCCACTGGCTTGGGCTAACGGCCTGCCTAGGAAGCATAAAATTCCATTGGGGCAACTGCCCGCAATTCACCTCGTAACGCCTTCTTATAATCAGGAAAGATTCCTCGAAAGCACGATGCTGAGTATCCTGAATCAAAAATACCCGAAACTGCATTACCGCGTGCAGGATGGCGGTTCGACCGATCGGAGTCCCCAAATTATCCAGCGCTATGCTGATCAACTGAGTGGCTGGGTTTCAGAAAAAGACCAAGGCCAAGCGGATGCCATCCGCCGCGGCTTTCACCTGCTTGGCGGCGAACCGACAGACATCATGGCTTGGTTAAATTCTGACGACCTACTTGCGCCCGGCACTCTGCGCTTTATCGCTGAATATTTTGCCAAAAACCCGCAGGTAGATGTGGTCTACGGCCACCGCATCATTATCGACGAACAAGATCGCGAGATTGGGCGCTGGGTTATGCCTCGACACGACCCAAAAATCCTCGAGTGGATTGACTACGTACCTCAGGAAACAATGTTCTTCCGCCGGGGTATTTATGAAGCCGTTGGCGGACTTGATCCCTCATTTCAATTCGCCCTTGACTGGGATTTACTCGCACGGTTTCAACAGGCTCAGGCGAAGGTTGTGCGACTGCCATATTTCATTGGATGCTTCCGCCTCCATGCTGAACAAAAGACCAGTCAACTTATCCACACGCAAGGAAACGAAGAAATGACCCGGCTTCGCACTCGTATCCACGGAGCGATCATTGATCATACCAAAATTGACTACTACGCCCGCAAAATCCGCCTCGCGGGAGCCCTCACTTCCCACTGCCTAGCTCTGGGCATTCGCCTCTAACTCACCGCCTCGCGCCAGCTACTATTCGCATGTTCGCTATTCTATTCGTCCTTACTTTATTCATTTTTTTTACCGTCATCGGGCAAGCGGTAATCAGTCTGTTGCGCCCCCGTATGGGCGTGCTGTGGAGCTGGTTTCTTTCTCCCACTGTAGGCTTGGCGCTCTTGATCGTGATAATGACCCGCCTCAATATTTGGGGTTTACCCGTCAAGACCTTTGGTCCGTGGCTCGCGCTTGGCCTGCTTGTTTTTTCCGGACTAATCTTCTGGTGGCGGCGGCCCTATTTTCCTTGGCGGCAGTTACGTTGGTTTTTGATACCGACCGTGCTCTTCGTGATTTACGCCGGCTGGCCGATGATGCGCTATGGGTTCAACTGGATCAGCTACGGCAATGACGACATGGCCAATTACTGCCTAGCCGCGGATCGCTTCGTTCAACATGGTTATTATGACCTACCCTCCCAAACCGATCTCGAGGGCCGCGACTATGCCCAGCAATATTGGTTCATGCACGGCCTTCAGCAGATTCGACCCGGCTCAGAACTGACCCTCGCTTTTGCCGCATCGGTCACCGGTCTAAATCCCCACGAGGTCTTCATGCCAGTGATTACCATGTTTAGCATGATGCAAATCTTTGCGATGGGCGCGATCGCCATTTTTCGCGGCCGCCACCGTAAAATAGCCGTGTTGGCTTTTTTCCTATTCGCCACCAGCCCGCTCTTTGGTCTCGGTACCCTTTATCAACTCATCGCCCAGGTTGGCGGTATTGCGATCCTGCTGACAGCCTGTGCCGTGCTGCTAACCACGAAGGCGGTCGGCTGGAGACGTATTGGGCTGTCAGGATTGATCACGGCCTGCCTCGGCATCTTCTATCCAGAAGTTGCTCCCTTCGTCGTATTTTCGATCATAGTCTACGGACTGCATCTCCGTTACACCGATGTAGCCGCCGGCAAGCGCTTCCTGTTAGTCGTGTTAGGCACAGCGGGGCTGACCTTTGTACTGTTGGGTACGAGCACCTACCAATTTATCAACACGCTGGTGATGCAATCGGTTGGGTCCGCTGGCCTCGGCGCTATGGCGGAAATTAATGATCAAAGCGGCGGCCTGGTGTTGTTTCCTTGGACTCTCGTGCCTTCTTTTGTCCCGATGCTTTTTGGCCTGCATGCCTTCGGCATCGTCGGAGTTGACCCACTCATTTCGGTGCAGATCGCCGTAGGTGGATTATTTTTATGCTATTTTATCTGGGCGGCCTTCACCCAAGCCCGCCGGCAGCAACCCGCTGGTTATATCGCCATTATTATGATTGGCCTAGGGCTTTTTCTATTTTCTAAAGGCCAAGATTTCGGTCTCTTCAAGCTGGGCATGTTCGCTCAGCCAGTGATCACCCTGCTCATCGCCCATGGTTTCTGGGCCTTGCTCCAATCTAAATGGCACCGCACGAGTCGCTGGGTGCTTGGAATCTTTATCCTCTGCACGATCCCGAGTCATCTTTATTATAGCTACGCTTCGCTCGGCAATTATGGCGGTGGTCTCTCTGAAGTAGTCGGCGCCTCTGCTTATGGCGTGGCCTTCACGCCGCCTAAAAATGTGAAATTTGATGCCATCGAATCGGACATCAGCAACGTCGTTAGCGCCAAGATGCTGTCGCAATATACCAAAGGGATTGATACCCGCTTTCTCAGCCGGAGCTACATGGATAATATTGCCAATATCGCGGTGCTGACTTTTCTACGCACGCCCGACCCGGATCTCGGCCCCCAAGCACGTCTTATTGAGAAGCTCTCCGTGCTTCGGTTCATGCTCCCTCCAGAAATTCTATCGGGTGACGTTGCCGATTATCGAGTAATGACGATCAATAAACTTGATAATAATTGGACCGAGACGGGTTCGCGGCATCTCAACTACAAAAATCGCCTCTTTGTGGCTATCCGCACCCCGCTGGACCACTTCAATAAATATGCGCCAGGCGATGGCTGGACTCAGCAAAACATGTATCAATTCAAGCCAGAGAGCGAAGTGCGCAACCGGCTCGTCTTCATTCATTCTGAGCTCGGGCCGCACTATTATTCATCCGCGCGCTTTAAGGCGGCCTTCTTCCAACGTGAAAGAGAGCCCATCTCTGGCAATTTGGTCTCATTCCACGGCACCGGCCGTTTCAATCTTTTTCGCGTTATTAATCCTGACGAAAAAATGCGAATGGTGGTTGATTTCACCCGTACCTCTCTCGGCGGGAGCCGTTATAATCTTCCGCGGCAAGCCCATGTCATCGGTGAAGAGGATTATCCCCTTGGTTTCGTTGGCGCTGGCTCAGCGCGCGTGATCTCCCAAATCCTCAAGCCAGAAATCTTTGAGCAACAAGCTTATCTCACCCTCGATTTTGCTGACTCCGCTCAGCCGATTGGTAAAAATAAAACTGGGCTCATGCAGCTTTGGGGTGTGAAATATAATTTGGACGATCGTCGACTCGTTGGGTTTACCCGCGATATCTCCCTTATCACCGATGCCCAATACCGTGCACTCGCCCGCCCAGCAAGCATCAGCCAATTCCCTCTGGATCTAACTCGCTATCCTGGGCTCGAATATTCTGGCATATTTGAAGACGGCTGGGTCGGGCCGGACTCGCTATTTAAGCTTACGGGGTCCCATCCCGGACAAATCGTCACCTTCAAGGGGTATGTGCCCGACACTCCTGACTATCGATCGCGCGGACTTGATCTTACTATCAGTCTAAATGACAAACCCACTGAAGTGGTAAACCTTCGCTCCGGCGAATTCACTCTGACGCGCTTGATCCGAGAAGCTGCCGATATCACGAGTGTACGGCTAAATTTCTCTGGCGCCCAGCCCTACGGCGAACGCGACACGCGCTATCTCTCAGCTTTTGTGCGGGAAATCTCGGTGGGCGACTTGCCCGATTTAGCCTCCTTCCGCAGCATAAAAAATCAGTCGGGCGAAGGCTTTACTTTTACGGGCGTGGAACCAGATGGTTGGTTTGGTCATGCGGCGCAATTTGCGGCACCATTATTTAGTGATTTTAAGGTCTTGAAAATCGACTTGGAGATGCCCGGTTGGGCTCCCATTCCCCGCAATGAGCTCAAAGTCTTTATTGATGGTCAACCCAGCTCAACTGAGTTCGTCCCACAGGGCACCTACCACAGTGTCTTCATCCCCTTGCAGGCTGGTACCGCGCACCAGATCCGTCTCGAGTCAGGGACTGAGTTTGCTCTGCCCAAGGACAAACGCACGGGGTCCTTTCTGATCAAGAATATTTCCTTCGAAAATCT